>MDTG01395027.1_pt1 | contig 19468 bp, 16 predicted proteins | sample 811421 | NCBI WGS metagenome assembly MDTG01 (sample SAMN05326645, study PRJNA326480) | marine metagenome | isolation source: seawater | place: Pacific Ocean: South East | collected 2011
GGTGGCCCCATTCCGCAAACATTATAGTTATAAAAAGGCGAACAAACTGGATCACGTTCTATGACCTTATAAGCATTAAAGTCGGCTTGTGACAGTAAGCCTTTTTTTGATGAACTTACGACTTTATCGACGATTGCTTGACTAATGTCTGAATTATAAAAATAATCACCTCCATGTTTAGCTAGCTGAGTTAAAGTCTGTGCATAAATAGGGTTCTTTAAGTTATCTCCTTCTTTAATAGGGCGGCCTTTAGGTAAAAAATATGCAGCGGTATCTTCATCTAATTTAAGCCTGTTTTGATCACGAGCAACCGAAGCCGCTAACCTTGGAGACACCTCAAAACCTTTTTTAGCAAGTTCTATAGCCGGTTTTAATAATTCTTTCCATGGTAAGACACCATATTCTTTATGCATTTCCCAAAGTAGCTTCACAGTGCCGGGGGTGCCTACCGACTTGCCTCCGACCACCGCATCGAAAAATTGCATTGGTGTTGTCTCATCAGACATAAATAACTGTTCTGAAGATGATAGGGGGGCAGTCTCTCGGCCGTCGTATGTTTTGAGTGATTGCTTATTGGCGTCATAAAAAAGTGTAAATGCGCCACCACCTAAACCAGATGATTGAGGTTCAACTAGCCCTAATACGGTTTGTGCAGTCACCATGGCATCGACTGATGATCCTCCTTTTGCCAAAATGTTATAAGTGGCTTGAGTCGCTAATGGGTGAGCCGTCACAGCAATAAACTCAGAGGCATAGTGACTTGTTGCTGGTCCATGATTAGAAATTTGACCGTGACCCATTTCAGGAGCAACCGTATCACTTTCTTGTTGCGCGAATAGTGCATTAGCAAAACTGAATATCAAAAGGAAAATAATGTGTTTTAGCTGGCTCAATATGCGCATTTGTTTAATCCTGTTGTAGTTCAGAAATATTCTTAAATAACTCTAAAGCTTCTGGGTTTGCCAGTGCTTCTGTGTTGTTTACTGGAAGACCGTCTACTACCTTTTTAACAGCGACTTCGACAATTTTACCACTTAAAGTGCGAGGGATATCGCTCACTTGTATTACCTTGCTAGGCACATGCCGAGGTGTGGTATTTTGACGTATGCTGTTTTTGATTTTGTCTATGAGTGACTCATTTAAATGCATGTTATCTTTGAGTGTGACAAATAAAATGATACGTACATCGTCCTTCCAGGTTTGAGCAATTGCTATCGACTCAAATACCTCATCGACTTTTTCAACTTGTCGATAAATTTCTGCTGTACCGATACGCACACCACCCGGGTTAAGTACAGCATCTGAACGGCCATGAATCATGACGCAAGATTGAATTAATTGGTATTCGCTATCGTGGCGCTTAATTATCTCGCCATAATCACCGTGCGACCAGACATTCTCAAAGCGTGAAAAATAGGCTGCTTTATACTTTTCATCCTCAGGGTCGTTCCAGAATCCGCTCGGCATTGAGGGGAATGTTTGTCGACAAATTAACTCACCTTTGCCTTCAGCGAGTGTTTTACCGTGATCATCGACAAACGCGACATCCATGCCTAAGCCAATGCATTGAAGTTCACCTTGATAGACGGGCAGAATAGGGCAACCCAACGCGAAGCAAGAAATAATATCGGTACCGCCCGAAATACTTGATACACACATATCAGCCTTAACAGAATTATATAAGTACTGAAAACTTTCTTGGCTTAAGGGTGAGCCGGTTGAAAGAACTGTTTCTAAACTCTTTAATCTATGTGTGCTTTGTGGACTTAAGCCAAATTTTTCGCAAGCAGCATAATATTTAGCGCTAGCACCAAAGATGCTAATTTCCTCTTCATCAATTAAATCGAATAAGCTTGTCTTATCTTTATGAAAAGGTGAACCGTCGTAAACAATAATGCGAGCACCTAAGCTTAAACCTGATACCAACCAGTTCCACATCATCCAGCCGCATGTTGTGTAATAAAATAGGCGGCTTGAAGGTTTAACATCGGTATGTAAGCTGAGTTCTTTAATATGTTGAAGCAGAGTGCCGCCAACTGTATGAACAATGCACTTTGGTTTACCGGTTGTGCCAGATGAATACATCACATAAAGCGGATCACTAAATGCCATGGGCTCAAATGCTAACGAGGGAGCATCTTGCATTAATATTTCATCCCACTTAGCGCATGAGCGTGAGGTGATAGAAATAGAGTCTGATTTATCACTGGTATTTAAGTAATCAATTATCACGCAGGCAGACAAAGAACCTAGTGATTCGCAAATAGCGCTGACTCTCTCTCTAGAGTCAATGGTTTTATTGGCATAGTAATAACCATCGCAGGCAACTAATACTTTAGGTTGAGTTTGTTGAAAACGGTCTAATACGCCTTGGATGCCAAAGTCAGGTGAGCAGGATGTCCATATCGCACCTATCGATGCAGTTGCTAGCATAGCGATAATGGCGTATTGACTATTTGGTAAAAAGCCAGCCACGCAATCACCTTTGCAAACGCCTTGGTTCAGGAGAAAGTGCCTAACTTTAGCAACACCTGCTTTCAGTTCACCGTAGCTTAATGTTTCTCGCCGACCATGTTCGCCTCGTTCAACGATTGCGATATGCTCATCAGATACATCAGGTTTTAAAAGGTTTTCAGCAAAATTTAAAGATGCATCTGGAAACCATTTTGCTCCAGGCATCTGGTCTGCATTTTGAAGAATAGTATTGCCCATTTCACCATTAATGTTTGAGAACTTCCATAAAGCTTCCCAGAATGACTCTTTTTGATTTAAGGACCATGCGTGCAATGTTTGGTAGTCGTATTCAGTAGACGAATAATCAAAATGCTCATTAATATAAGCAATGAATTGTGCGATATTACTTTGTTCAATTCTTCTTGATGAGGGTGTCCACAGACATTTATTCATGATTATTTCTGCTCATTTATTAAATGGGTATGTCGATATTGTTGTTAAATAGTGTGCATCGCTTTGGCGACTTTAGATTGGTTTTGTCTATTTAGTACGCTACAAATTTCATGGCCAGTTTGAATTAGTTTATTTAAATCAATACCTGTTTGCATACCTGCACCGTTAAGCATAAATACTAAATCTTCTGTAGCCACATTACCTGAAGCACCCTTTGCATAAGGACAGCCACCTAAACCAGCTACAGAGCTATCGAAGCGCCGGTAACCTAATTCTAAAGCGACATATTGATTGGCGATTGCTTGCCCATAGGTATCATGAAAATGTAAAGCTAGCTGTGATGGTGAAAATTCAGTTAATAAACTATCGAGAAGATGCTTTGCTTCATGTGGTCGCCCAATGCCAATCGTGTCTCCTAAAGAAACCTCATAGCAACCTAAGTCTAATAAACGCTGGGTAACTTGGTGCACTTTCTTAATTGGAATGTTGCCTTCGTAAGGACAGCCTAAAACACAAGAAACATAAGCTCTTACAGGTATGTTGCTAGTTTTTGCTGCTTCAATAATCGGTAAGAAGCGTTGAATGCTTTCTTCTATGCTGCAATTGATATTTTTCTGCGTGAAACTTTCTGATGCTGCGGTAAAAATAGCGACTTCATCGGCTTTAGCTTTTACAGCCAACTCAAAGCCTTTAAAGTTTGGCGTGAGTGCTGAATAGATAACATTATCTTTCCGCTTAATCGCTTGAAGAACATCTAAACTATCTGCCATTTGAGGCACCCATTTGGGTGATACAAAGCTACCTGATTCAATATGCTGAATACCCGAATCGGCAAGGTTTTGAATTAGTTTTACTTTTGCATCTAATGCTACAATTTGTTTCTCATTTTGAAGTCCATCACGAGGGCCAACCTCAATAATGCTAACTCGGTCTGTTTGGTTGTTAGTGCAATTAGTGAAGTGACTATCTAGCATAAATGCTCCAATTCTTAGTACTTGTCGTTCTAATTATGTATTCGATTGAGGTATCCAGTTAGGTGATCGCTTTTCGAAGAAAGCATGTAAACCTTCTTGGCCTTCGTCTGAGACTCTTAGTTTTGCAATCATTGCACTGGTGAAGTCTGCTAGGTTTTCATCCACAGAATTTTGACACGCGCGTATAAGTTGCTTGGCAGATTGGTTTGCATTGGGTCCTGCTGCTAATAACTTTTCTAACGTTTTATTCACGGTCTTTTCTAAATCCTCCTGTTCAACGACTTCATGCACTAAACCATAAGCTTGTGCTTGTGTCGCAGAAAACACATCAGCCGTCATAAAAAGTTGATTACAGCGGCGTGCGCCCATGGCCGAGATAACATAAGGGCCTATGGTGGCAGGCGCTAAACCAAGCTTAACCTCGCTTAAGCAAAAACGCGCTTTCTCACTGGCAATGGCGATATCACTACACGCGATTAAACCGATTGCGCCACCGTAAGCAGCGCCTTGAATGGCAACGACTGTAGGAAAGGGTAGAGCGTATAAGTCAGCCATTAAACCTGCTAGCTCTTTCGCATCATGTAGGTTTTCAGCCTCAGATAAGTCGGCCATTCGCTTCATCCAACCAAGGTCAGCACCTGCACAAAAACTCTTTCCTTCTGCATTTAATAATAAAGCACGAACGTCTTTCATCTGATGAATAGCTGCTAAATGCTGTCGAAGTTCCTGTATGATTTCGTCATCAAATGCATTGTGTTTTTCTGGGTTACATAAACTTAATTTAGCGATATGTTGGTCGATGATTAATTTTGTTTTTGCCATGTTATTTCCCTTCATGGTAATTAGCTCTATGGTGCGCTATTTCTGCTGATCTACATTCTAAAAATGCCAAATGTTGTCTCTTCAATCGGTGCATTTAAAGAGGCTGAAATCGCTAATCCTAATACATTTCTTGTGTCACTTGGCGCAATAATTCCATCATCCCAAAGCCGTGCTGTTGCATAATAGGGATGTGCCTGCTTTTCAAATTGATCGATGATTGGCTTTTTTAAGGCTTGTTCTTCTGCGTCTGACCAATCTATGCCTTTTTTCTTAAGGCTATCACGTTTTACTTGAGCCAAAACGCCGGCGGCTTGCTCTCCACCCATCACAGATATGCGAGCATTTGGCCACATCCATAAAAATCGTGGATGGTAAGCGCGGCCGCACATGCCGTAATTTCCAGCTCCAAAACTTCCACCAATTATCACTGTAAACTTTGGGACTTTGGCGCAGGCGACTGCATTCACCATCTTTGCGCCATGCTTTGCGATACCGCCTTCTTCAAATGATTTACCGACCATAAAGCCGGTGATATTTTGCAGAAAGATTAGTGGGATTTTTCGTTGGCAACAAAGGGATATGAAGTGTGCACCTTTCTGCGCAGATTCAGAAAATAAAATACCATTATTGGCAACGATACCAACAGGGTAGCCAAAAATATGCGCAAAACCACAAACGAGCGATTCACCAAAATATTGTTTGAATTCAGCAAACTCGGAGCCATCAACTAAGCGTGCAATCACTTCTCTGACATCGTAGGGTGTTTTTAAGTCGGAAGGGACAACACCATTAAGTTCGGATGTAGGATAAATTGGTGCTTGAGTGGGTTTGGTTGTAATATCATTAGGCTTATGCCAATTGATGTTTGCGATACATTGTCGCGCTAAAGTCAGTGCATGAGCTTCGTCGTTAGCATAATGATCTGCCACACCTGAAATTTTACAATGAATATCTGCGCCACCTAATTCTTCAGCCGACACTTCTTCACCTGTAGCAGCCTTGACCAGAGGCGGGCCAGCCAAGAAAATTGTACTATGATTTTGCACCATAATGCTTTCGTCTGCCATAGCAGGAACATAGGCACCGCCTGCAGTACAAAGACCTAAAACGACAGCGATTTGTGGAATGCCTTTTGCCGACATATTGGCTTGTCGATAAAAGATATTGCCAAAGTCATCTTCATCGGGAAACACTTCATCTTGATTGCCTAAGTTAGCGCCGCCAGAATCCACCAGATAAATACAAGGTAATCTATTTTCTTCTGCAATCGTTAAAGCGCGAAGATGTTTTTTTACAGAAAGCGGGAAGTAGGTGCCGCCTTTAACTGTTGAGTCATTCGCAACAATCATGCATTCAATGCCATTCACCCTGCCAATGCCTGTAATAGCGCCAGCGCCGGGTACAACTTCATCATACACTTGGTAGGCAGCGAGCTGAGAGAGCTCAAGAAAAGGTGAACCAGGGTCGATTAATCTAGAAATACGATCTCTAGGTAATAATTTTCCTTTGGCTAAATAACGTTTGGCTTGCTCGCTCTCAGGAGATAAATGATTGGCTTTAACCTTTGAGTATAAATCACTCACGAGTGCATCCATTGCTGCACTGCGTTGAATAAACTCTTCAGACTGCGTGTCTATTTTCGATTGAATCTGCGTGATACTCATAATGCATTAATCCAGTGTTTAGATGTGTCGTTACGAATGAAAGTCATTTAAATAAAGCACTGCTTGTTATCCATGACTATCTCGTTTCAACAAATAACTCTCGGCCAATCAACATGCGACGAATTTCAGAGGTGCCTGCACCAATTTCATATAACTTTGCATCTCGTAATAAGCGACCAGCAGGGAAGTCATTGATATAGCCATTTCCACCCAATATTTGTATTGCATCTAATGCCATTTTTGTCGCGGCCTCTGCACAATAAAGAATAACACCAGCAGCATCTTTACGGGTTGATTCACCGCGGTCACACGATTGGGCCACAGCATAAAGATACGCTCGGCTTGCGTTTAAACTGGTATACATATCGGCGACTTTGCCTTGAATCAATTGGAATTCACCAATCGATTGATTAAACTGTTTACGTTCGTGAATATACGGCACGATCAAATCCATGCAGGCTTGCATAATACCGATAGGGCCCGCTGCCAATACCACGCGTTCATAATCTAAGCCACTCATCAAAACTTTAACGCCTTGGTTTTCACCGCCTAAAATATTTTCTGCAGGCACCTTTACATCTTGAAAAACCAACTCGCAAGTGTTTGAGCCGCGCATACCCAATTTATCTAATTTAGGGGAACGACTAAAGCCAGGGTAATCTCGTTCAACTATAAAAGCCGTGATGCCATGTGGGCCTTTTTCTGGAGCAGTTTTCGCATAAATTACGTAGGTGTGTGCATCTGGGCCATTAGTGATCCACATTTTTGTGCCATTTAAAATATAAGCATCGCCTTGCTTTTCGGCGCGTAATTTCATGCTGACAACATCACTACCCGCATTCGGTTCACTCATGGCTAGTGCACCAATATGTTCACCGGAAATAAGTTTGGGTAAATATTTTTGATGTTGCTGCGCAGTGCCATTTCTGAAAATTTGATTAACACACAAGTTGGAATGTGCGCCATAACTTAAACCGATAGAAGCGCTGGCACGGCTAATCTCTTCCATGGCAATCGCATGAGCCAAGTACCCCATATCTGTACCGCCAAGCTCTTCTGATGCAGTCATTCCTAGTAAGCCCATTTCACCAAATTTTGGCCACAAAGCATTAGGGAACTCATTATCTCTGTCTGTTTTATCAGCGATAGGCATAATTTCTTTGTCAGAAAAGTTTTTGACCTGCTGGCGAAGCATGTCGATGGTTTCACCATGATTAAAATTAAGTGACTGGTACATAACATTGTCCTGTAGGTTATTGTTGTACTTATAAAACGCTATTTATGGTTATAAATTCTTTAACGCTGTTGTACAGCGTTCTTCTGCTTCATCTAACTCATGCTGCATAACCTGAATGTCTTCTAACTGTTGTGCAAGTGAGCAACGACGTTCAGCTATTTTTTCTAAGAACCGTTTTAATTGCCGAGTATTTTGCGAGCTTGGATCATAAAGTGTGATTAATTCTTTTGATTCAGCGAGAGAAAAGCCAAGGCGTTTACCACGTAATATGAGTTTTAAATGTACCCGATCTTGTTCTGTGTAAACGCGTACTTGGCCGCGTCTTGCTGGGTGTAGAAGTTCTTCAGACTCATAAAAGCGTATAGTTCGAGTGGTAATATCAAATTCTTGCGCGAGTTCGCTAATTGAATATTCTTTGCCCATGCTTTAACTATCCATTTTGTTTTGATAAATGAATGATAAATTACTTTTCAGTTGACGTAAACGTCAACTAGGGTGTTTTTTATTATTCAAATAAACGGTAGTGACGGGTCATGTTTTCTTTCCAGCTCTCAAGTTTATTGGCGTTACCAATTCTTTTTCCTTCCTGGCTGCTTAACTTGCTCAGCCAAAGACCCTCACCATTAAAGCTATATACAGGGGCAAGGTCTTTACGTTGTGAAGCAGGTAAAATTTCATTAACAAGATTATCTAGGATTAGAGGTTCGGACCCAAGTTTTGGATAATAAGCAAGCACCATATGAGCTTGATTTAGTTGTAAGGCTTTAACATATGTAATTTTAAGTTGATGATCGGGTATGCCAAGTTCCCTTAAAGTGAAATACTTTGCGATAGAGTAATCTTCACAATCTCCACCATTTGTAGCAAGCATTTCTAGCGGTGTTGCCCAATAGTCTTCTTTTTGCCAGTGCTCTTGATCTGATAGGAAACGAACCTTATTGAAAAAATTATTTGCTATTTCTAGCTGCTCATGTGCTGGCTTATCTTTAGCATTTTCAACAATGTTCTGCCAATACAAAAGGCGAGCAGAGGCTTTTTGTCCAAATCTTTCTGCAACTTGTTTAAGTATGTGTTGATCCAGTTCGAAAGCATATGCTTGATGAATATATGCAAGACACAACAAAGCTAAGAAACTTATTTTCTTAAATTTCGTAAAGCGATAAAAATACTTACTCGAGATAAAAAGCAACATGCTCACCAGACACGCTTATGGTCGATTATTTTGTAGGCGGCTACGAAGCCTACTTAATCTATCTTTTATTTGTTGTGTTTGTTGCTGGTTAAATTTTTGAATATTGTTGTTAGTATTATAGTTGGGTGAAGGTGATGTGACAGGTTCTGGTTCTTGTCTGAATGTATGAGACTGAATACCGATAGATCTTGTTTCTTCAAAGATCAGATTTTCTAGGCGACCAGAACGCTCCAGTACCACGCGGTCGTGATACACATGCTTAAGCGTTGCTCCACCAGGTACATCTTCATTAATTCGATAATTTTGTGTTTTTCTATCTGGACCTTCAATCAAAGCGCTTGCAAGTACATTGTTTTTACCAGCCAGAACACCTGTAAGTTTTAATCTTAGGTTAGTCTCGGGTAACTCTTCTGTTTCTATAGGCGTTTTTTCAACGGGTGCAAGCGCATCGCCAAATAGCTGATAATTAGCTATATTGTGTTGTCGTTTAGTTGATTCGATTTTATTTGAAGATGGCTTTGGCGTATTTTTAGACGATGTTGAAATTATGGTTTGTTCATTAGGCCAAATAAGCCCTTTAATAATCGGTTCTAATTGCCAATAAAAAGCTCCGCTGAGTAATATGCATAGACATATAGCAGTTAACAAGGGCAAGCGATTTAAAAACATGCGTTAAACTCGAATCATAAATAAATAGATTGTTATAAGAAATATAAGTAGTTGAGGTGGTCTAGAGTTGGTTATTCAACGGTTAGACTGCCCGAAGTAAATCTATAAGGGCAGTCTACCATAATCAAATTTGTTATTTTGACTGTTTGATCATATTTTAAATGTGTGAATAAGCTGTCTTAGAATATCGGTGTTTGAGGTTAGTTGGTCGCTTGCTTCTAATGTGTGTTGTGCATTGTTTTCGGTTTCGTGACCAAGCTCAATTATTTGTTGAACGTTTAAGTCGATATTTTCTGCCATCACACTTTGCTCTTCAGCAGCGCCAGAAATTTGCTGACTCATATCAACAATCGTTGAGATACTCCGTGAAATAGTTCCAAGCGCTTCGGCAACTTTTTGTGATTGATCTACGGTTTGGTGAACAGTCGAGCTACTTGAGTTCATGGAGTGAACCGCGCCAGCCACGCCTTTTTGAAGCCTTTCAATCATTTCATCTATTTCTTCTGTAGATTTCTGGGTGCGCTGAGCTAAGGTTCTGACCTCATCAGATACAACGGCAAACCCGCGGCCTTGATCACCAGCTCTGGCCGCTTCAATGGCCGCATTTAGTGCAAGTAGGTTTGTTTGTTCAGCAATAGCCTTTATTTCAACTAACACCTTGCTGATTTCATCACTATCTTTATTGACTCTGTGAATCATATCTACAGAGTGGGCAATTTGAGTTGATAAGTGTTCAATAGCTTGAAGAGTATCATCAACGACGCGTTGGCCTTTAGATGCTTCTTCGTTGGCATCTACCGCAGCATTTGAAGTGCTTAGTGTGTTTTTTGAAACATCTTGAACGGTCAGCACCATTTGACTCATTGCGCTAGAAATTTGCTGGGTTTCATCTATTTGTCGCTTCATCGCAGAACTATTAGAGGTAGCTGCTTCGTTTGCCCTATGTGCCTGTTCGCTTACGCCTTCGACGGTTTGACTGACCGTTTGAATTAATTTGTGCATTTTCTCAGTCATATCATTGAAAGCAACCGTTAGGTGTCCGAGCTCATCTTGGGATGTTTGTTCAAGCCGAACCGTTAAATCACCTGCCGATATTTTATGAGCAGCCTCTGTGAAGCTATATATTGCTGAGCGAACAGAAAACGAGAACCCAGTGTAAAGATAAAAAATAATGCTCAATACAATTAAAAGAACAGTGATCAAAAAAGTACGAGACTGTGATTCCTGCTCCAGCCTTGAACTTAATAGTGTATTTATTTGGCGTGTGACAACATTATTTAATTCAACTAATGAGTCGATTTCGTCTGAAACCTGTGTTGCATATTCGCTCCAATTTGGGTCAAGCCTTACTGGGTTTAATATGCGTTTATCGATCAGCGCCTGTACGTTTGGAATGACTTTAAAAGGTTCGATGTAAAGCTCTGTGATTTCACTTTTTATATTTGGGCTCTGAGTAAACGCCAATTTGAATGCGGGTTGTATCTGAATGTTGATGTTACCCAGGTTGTCGTATAAAGCATTGAGTGCATCACTGAGCGCGTAATCTAGTGATCCTTGATTTAATGCATAGATACCAATACTTCTTCCATAGCTTAAGCCTTCTATACCTCTAAGGATATGCTTGTTGCTTAAGCTTAAAAGTGTTTGAACGTTAGTATCGGTGTCTTGCGCTAAACCAGAAGTTTGCAGTGCGCTTTCTAGTAAGGCTTTTAGCTTGTTAGTGAATGCTTCAAAATAACGATATTGAATGAAATAGTCGGCACTTAAGTGATCTTTTTTGATCATTTCGTTCCAGTCTGCAATGACAGAGTTGGCTTGTTCTATAAATACGGTATTTTGTATGCCTGTTTGTTTAACTGATTCAGATAGCGCTTTAATTTTTGTGTCAACGCGCTTTTGCAGGTTTAAAGATTCTTCAGCAACATCAGGTAAGGTTCTTTGTTTGGCGACAGCTCGAAGGTCCTTATAGTGGTTGGTGGCTACGGCTAACGCGTAAATATCTTCATAAATGGCTAAGCCAGAAATTTCATCTTCGATTTGCGTGATAGAGTTATTAAGCTGGGTTAAAAGAAGGTAGCTCAAACCAATAATCGGCAATAACCATAAAATACTAATAAGCGTGAATTTATAGTTGTATGTTAGGCGGTTCATCAAGCCTACAGCGGGCATCATTAACTTATTCACAAAGCCTCCAAGCTCTTTAAGTTATCAAGATATTCTTGAGTTGATTCGAGTCGATTAAAAAATCAATTGTCCAATTACTAAAGTGTAGCTGCTTAAATTTTTTTCGTTCAAAACAATAGTATTTTATTGAGATAAAATGCTATCGGCAGGAAAGGCTTATAGTTTAATTTTGAGTGTGGGTTAATGGATATTTATTTCTATGTGTTCAGAATATATCAAATGAGCCGCTTTGCTTGCTTTGTGCGACAGGTCATAAATACTAAAGCAGCCTTTAGAAACCTTACAAAAGCTTAAGTGCATGTATTTAAAATATGCTTAACATGCATTAACCTAGCGAATTAAATGCATACATCTACAATACTGTTAATAATAAAGTTTAACCCAAACACGATTGTATTATTTTCTTACTAAGGAATATCCAGTGTCTGAAATTTCTCAAATACCAGAAGAATCAAGCCAAGCGACTATGGCCCATCATGATATTTTAGACAGTGAAATGCCTGCTCAACACCATGAAACAATGAATGATAGACTTTTCGAACGCCTGCCTTTTAGTTTTGCAAAAAAGCAAGGTGTCGTGATTGTGAGGGAGAATACAGAGCACCATGTTATATACCGTCCTGGTTTAACGCCCCAAGCATTTGCTGAAGTAAATCGTTTAACATCTGGGCAGCTATCATTTGTGGGGGTTGATGAAGCAGAATTTGAAGCAGCTTTAAATTTGGCTTACCAAAATGATTCAGCCGAAGCCATGCAAATGGTCGAAGGCCTTGGTGACGATATGGATTTAGCAAGCTTGGCCAATTCTGTTCCAGAAACTGAAGATTTATTAGAGCAAGAAGATGATGCACCTATTATTCGTTTAATCAATGCGATCCTTACCGAAGCGGTAAAGTCAGAAGCATCCGATGTCCATATCGAAACATTCGAAAAACAACTGGTCGTGCGCTTTCGTGTTGATGGTGTATTAAGAGAAGTTGTTAAACCAAAGCGTGCATTAGCACCTTTATTAGTTTCTAGAATTAAAGTCATGGCTAAGTTAGATATAGCTGAAAAACGTGTCCCCCAAGATGGTCGTATCTCACTTCGAGTAGGGGGTAGAGAAGTTGATATTCGTGTATCGACAATGCCTTCTGCTAATGGTGAACGTATCGTATTACGTTTGTTAGACAAAAATGCTGGTCGCTTAACCCTCAAACATCTTGGTACGGCTGAACGCGATTTAGAGGCTATAAAATCCATACTTGCTAGGCCGCATGGTATTATGCTGGTCACTGGGCCAACAGGTTCGGGTAAAACAACGACCTTATATGCAGGTTTATCACATATTAACGATAGAAGCAGAAATATTCTTACGGTTGAAGATCCTATTGAATATAACTTGCCGGGCATTGGTCAAACCCAAGTAAACACTAAGGTTGATATGACCTTTGCGCGTGGTCTGCGCGCTATTTTGCGACAAGACCCAGATGTTGTCATGATTGGTGAAATACGTGATGTCGAAACGGCTGAAATAGCCGTTCAGGCAAGTTTGACAGGCCATTTAGTGCTTTCAACTCTGCATACAAATAGTGCGGTTGGCTCTATAACGCGTTTGATGGATATGGGTGTAGAACCTTTTCTTATCAGTTCTAGTTTGGTGGGTATTATAGCCCAGCGTCTGGTTCGGGTTCTTTGCAGTGAGTGTCGTGAACCTTATCTACCAGATGCCTCTACATGTGAGTATCTACAGTTGTCTGCAACATTAGAAGACCAGGATAAACCCACTATTTATCGTGCTAAAGGTTGTAGTGAGTGTAACCACCAAGGCTATAAAGGTCGGCTTGGCATCTACGAAGTAGTCAAAATCGACGAACAGCTGCGTGAATTGATTCATCAGCGCGCGGGTGAGCTCGAACTAGAGCAGCAAGCAAGAAAAACAGGCCCTAGTATCCATGATGACGGCATACAAAAAGTCTTAGCAGGCGTCACGACTATCGAAGAAGTGATCAGAGTGACACATAAAGGCTAATAGCGGAATTAATCATGGCAGCATTTGAATATAAAGCTCTTGACCAAAAGGGTAAGCAAAAAAAAGGGGTAATGGAGGCCGACAGCGCTCGACAAATACGTCAGCAATTGCGCGAAAAAGGTTTTGCCCCTTTATCTGTTGAGCAAACATCTGAAAAGCAAAGTGCCTCGAATCCTTTTGGCTCAAGAAGAAGGTTAAGCGTAAAAGAATTAGCACTATTAACACGTCAAATTGCAACCTTAATTCAGTCAGGTATTCCGATAGAAGAAACGCTCAGCGCGGTGGCCAATCAAAGCGAAAAAACCAATGTAAGAAGTATGTTGCTAGCCGTAAGGGCAAAGGTCTTAGAAGGGTATACCTTGGCAGATAGTCTGGCAGAGTTTCCCGCAGCCTTTCCAACTTTATACAGGTCGACCGTTGCAGCCGGTGAGCATGCAGGCCATTTAGATTTGGTTCTAAATCGTTTGGCCGATTATACCGAGGCACGCCAGCAAGCAAGGCAAAAGATTCAGTTGGCTGCTATTTATCCTGTTATCTTGGCTTTTGTCGCTATTTCAATCGTCGTGTTCCTCTTAACTTACGTTGTGCCCGACATTATTGAAGTATTTGTTAATAACGGACAAGAATTACCGCCGTTAACACAAGGCCTGCTCGCTGTCAGTGATTTTCTGGGTAAGTGGGGCTTACTTATTTTTATTTTGATGGTTATAGGCGGGGCTGCGTTTAAAATATCACTCAAGCGAGATGATTTTCGCTTCGCTTTTCATAAGCGTTTACTGCATATGCCGTTCATTAAAAAAATCTCTCGTGGTGCGAATACGTCACAATTTGCGAGTACACTAAGCATTCTAAATGCAAGTGGTGTACCGCTTGTGGATGCCATGCGCATAGCGTCTGAAGTACTTTCAAACGACTGCCTAAAAGCATCGTTATCAGAAGCGGCCGTTAAGGTCAGCGAAGGTGGAAACTTGCATCAGTCTTTAGATCAAACTGGCTTTTTCCCCCCGATGATGATTCATATGATTGCAAGTGGTGAATCGAGCGGTGAGCTAGATCAAATGCTAGAACGAACGGCCAGACATCAAGAAAGTGACCTGCAAGGGTTAATTGAAACTATTGTCGGTTTATTCGAACCTTTAATGCTCTTATTTATGGGGGCCGTGGTCTTAGTAATTGTTTTAGCTATTATGCTACCAATATTGAATATGAGTAATTTAGTGGGTTAAAAACACTAATTTTTAAACATACGAACTAACATTCTAATTAATAATTAAAAACTGATGTATTTAAAAACTGATGTATAAGGAAGCGAAATGAACAACAATATACAACGCCAATCTGGTTTTACCTTAATAGAAATCATGGTGGTCATGGTTATTCTCGGGCTGCTCGTTGCTGTGGTAGCGCCTAACATTTTAGGTCGTGGCGAAGAGGCGAGAATAGGTGTGGCAAAAACGCAAATTAGAAATGTAAGCAATGCTTTAGATTTATATAAATTAGATAATTTTACCTACCCAAGCACAGAACAGGGGCTAGAAGCATTAGTGACGCAACCTTCTGGTTCACCCGAAGCCAAAAATTGGAATAAAAATGGCTATTTGCCTAATGTGCCTGTCGACCCGTGGAAAAATGAATATCAATATGTAAGCCCTGGTTCTCAGGGGCCTTATGACTTGTACTCTTTCGGCCCCGATGGTCGTGAAGGGGGCTCAGATGGCGGTGAAGATATTACAAATCACGACTTAAACTAATAGGTATGTTGTCTAAGTATGTATAGTCTTCGAGTGCTATTGTCTAGTCAGCGCAGCCAAGCTAAACACCCAGTTTTTATTGGCGGCTATTCTTGTTTAGAGAAGACCAATACAGGCTTTACCTTAATTGAACTGTTAGTTGTACTTGTGTTGCTTGGGCTCATTTCTGCAATTGGTTTAAGTACAGTTGGTGGGGGCAACCAACTTAGAGAAATGCAAAATGAGGCCAGGAGACTGCAAGCGGTTTTGCTGATGGCATCAGATGAGGCTATTTTCAGTAATGAAGAGATTGGGGTCGTGATTGAATCAGACCATTATGCTTTTCTAACCTTTAATGAACAAGAAGGACGTTGGGAAGATAGTCAAAACTATTCGCTAAGAACACATGCGTTGCCAGAATGGTTAAACATAGACTTTCAAAGAGAAGGCAAAGAAAGAAAAATACTGGGTGGGCAACGTAAAAACTTTGCTGAAGGATCGGAGTATGCAAGCGATTTAGGTATTTTAGATGATGTTGCACAAAGTAAAAAACCTAATTTTATGTTGTTGTCTAGTGGTGAAATAACGGGCTTTACAGTTGGTTTTCAACTAAATGACGATGCAGACTCAAGAATAGAAATTAAAAGCACCGATCAAGGCGATATTGTGATTCCAGCGCTAAATCCGGAAGGCGATGACTAATGGTAAAATTAGGGCGCGATGACAAAGGGTTTACCTTGCTAGAAGTACTTGTCGCATTGGTATTTTTTGCGTTGATCGGAATGGTTTTGCAGCAGGTCACAGCGTCAACGGTGAATCAATATTTAGCGGTTAGGCATAAAATGTTTTCCTCATGGTTGGCCGAAAATAAAATGGCTGAATACCAGTTGTCTAAAGACCTACCTCAAGCCAAAGAATATAAAGAGGAAGTCGAATTCGCCAACGAAGAGTGGCAAATTGTTTCAAAAGTCACAAAAACAGAAAATCCCGACATCAATAAAGTTAATGTCGATATTTATCATATTGATGCCGCGTCAGATGATAAGAACAAAAAATTAACCCTAACCGGATTTATTGGTCGTTACTGATGGTGTTTCCTATTAAACAACAAAGACTGATATCTGGTAATGACGTTAAAGGGTTTACCTTACTAGAAGTCTTGTTGGCGATTGGTATTACGGCCATGATAGGTTTGGGTTCTTGGCAAATACTAAATAGTGCTATTCGGGCAAGCGAATCAACCCAAATACGTTTGCAAGAACTCAACACACTACAAAAATCCATGCTAATCATGTCACGAGATTTAAGGCAGGTTATTTCTAGATCTATTCGGGATGAGTATGGAGACTACCAACCCGCACTCACCACAAAGAATGAGTTTTTTGTTATAGAGTTTAGTCGCAATGGGTGGCGAAACCCAATGGATGATCCACGCTCAAATATACAAAGAGTGGCGTACGAATTGAGTGATAACAAATTAATTCGTCATTATTGGAATGTATTAGATCGCTCACAAGACACTGAATCAATCTCACGCGAATTATTAGACGGTGTAAACGCTGTTGGTTTTCGGTTTCTGAAAGCAGAGGGTGGCTGGGAAGATGAATGGCCACCTAGTGATTCAGGTAACAACGCATCACAAGCTAGCGTGTCAGACCCGCGAGCTAATCAAAACCTTCTTCCCAAAGGCATAGAAGTAAGTGTCGAGTTAGATAATTTTGGTAAGGTGAAAAGAGTATATGAGCTTGTCTCTAATTTAGATGGCATCATAATCCAAACGAATGGCAATAATAATGAAACCGAACAACGAACCAACTAACAATGAATGACACTAACAATACCTATGGCTGAATTGCAAAATCACACACGCATGTTGAATAAACAAGCCATGCCTGTTAAACAAAAAGGTGTCGCCTTAATGCTCGTTATTTTTGTGTTTGCATTAGTCTCGATACTTGCCGTAGGTATGTATAATCGTCAGCATATTTTCGTTCAAACAGCGGGTAATGTCATTGCTCAAGCGCAAGCGTATGAGTATGCGATTGCCTCAGAAATTTATGGGCGCCGATTGTTGAAAGCAGACTGGGACGAAGACAAAGATAAGTCTGAGTTTGTAGATGACTTAGAACAGGTGCAAAACTCAATTTTTCTCCCTGTCGAAGAGGCGTTTCTAGAAGCTCAATTTAATGACGTTCAAGGTAAATTAAATATAAATGACTTGGTGTTATTAAACGGTAATGTCAATTTATTGATGAAAGAGCGTTTTAATCGTCTATTAAAACGTTTATCAATACAAACTATTAAGGTAGAGGCTATTATTGATTGGCTCGATGAAAATCAAGACCCTGAAGGTTTTGAAGGGATGGAAGACGGTGAGTATTTATCTTTAGATACACCATCAAGAAATGCCGGCCAAGCAATGAAAGACCTAAGTGAGCTTCGACTACTTCCCAATGTGAGCATAGAAGACTTTCAAAATCTTTTGCCTCATGTAACAGTATTGCCACAAGGACGCGCTCCCATAAATATTAATACGGCCAGCGCAGAAGTTTTACAAAGTTTGACAGAAAACTTAAGTGACCAACAAGCCAAAACACTGATAGAACAACGAGAAGAAACGCCTTGGAAAGATTTACAAGCATTTCAATCTGACCCACTCATTAGCTCAAGTGGCTTAAAGCCCGAATATTTAGGCGTAAATTCAGAATTCTTTGAAATTGCGACGCGTATATCTTTGTCAGATAGAGTTGTTCGTTTAGTCTCCTTGATTTATCGTGCCAATAACGATGGTGCTATGCAGGTGATAAGCAGAGATCAAGGGCAAAAATATTTAATAACGAAAGAAAAGGTCACGCTATAATAAGCAGAGACCTCTCAATAAAGCTATACCGACAATTATGAATACCAAACTAGCGGTTTAATCGGATTACATTTTATGCCAAACACTTTATTTGTTCGCCCACTTCAGCTTAATGCCGCTATGCCGGTTGAAGAAAAAAAATATGAATGGGCGCTTTACGATATTTCCGGCACGCTTTTAAAACATAATGCCAGCGCTACGCTCGACATAATCGACCAAACCTTAATGCAAAATGGGCTGGACCACGTTGAACTTATTGGTTTGTTGCCCTCTAGTTCTGCCTTGTGCACTGAAGTAAATGTACCAGGGAATCAGTCGCGTTATATTCAACAAGCGCTCCCGTTTGCTGTTGAAGACCAAGTCGCACAAGATATAGAACAAATGCATTTAGTATTGGGAGAAAAATTCAAAAACGGCGCCTATCGTGTGCTATGTGTGGATCACCTTTTATTTTCACCGTTTTTTGCCGCCATTAACGATGCTAATTTAATTGGCTCTCTTAAGGCGGTTTATCTTGAAAGTGATTTAATAGATCGTTCAAATGCAGATATTAAAATTGTCTTGTCATCAACGGATGCATTTATAGTTACTGAGCATCAATCTATTACAATTCAAAGTGCTAATCTGATTGCGTATTTAGATACTTTATTTTTGAGCTCAAATGAGGAAACAGATAAAGAAGCTATTAACATTGAAATAACACTTGATAAGTCTGCTGTAGCCAGTAGCAAAATGCTAATTGCCGAAATTGAACAGTATCCGCATGCAACTCTGAATGTTTCGGAAAGCACATCATCTGCTTTTGAATGTATTTGCTCAGAATATTTCAATCTAAAGAAAATGCCTATTAATCTTTGCCAAGGTAATTACCAGCTCAGCTCAAAGAGCAAAGGAGCATGGGCTCGATGGCGTGCTGTAGCAGTGATTGCCGGTTTAGGGTTTTTACTACAGCTTGGTGTCTTTGTTGGGCAAGGTCTTCATGCTAATCAGCAAGCTGAATTGGTAAGTGCTGAGGCTTTAAAAGAATATAAAAGCGCTATCCCCACTGCAAGAAATATATCGGTTGCTAAGCTTCCACGAATCATTAAAGGCCAGCTCAATCAGCTCAAGAGTGGTGGTGTCGATAAGTTAGAATTTTTAGATCTCTTAGGTGAAGCGGGTTATCAATATAATACTAACCAAAGCAAAGGCAGTTTAGTTTTTCACAGTATCAATTAC
>MDTG01153136.1_pt1 | contig 19466 bp, 24 predicted proteins | sample 811421 | NCBI WGS metagenome assembly MDTG01 (sample SAMN05326645, study PRJNA326480) | marine metagenome | isolation source: seawater | place: Pacific Ocean: South East | collected 2011
ATAGCTCCTATAATTTCTTGATCATTATTCTTATATGGGGCCATTACCATAGAAAGACCAGAGTGTTTAAATAAAAAATTTTTTGAACCTATAAAAATCTGCACACCTTTAGCTTTTCCAGCTGTTTCCAGTATGTCAACAAAACTAGATTTCTTTTCAATATCATCAAAAAGGTTTCGTATTTGATCAAGGTCTTTTGATATTATTTCATCGTTTAACAAATTAGATTGACCATGTAAAAATATATAAGGGTTCTTAACATTTGGTGGCGTTTCGATAATTCCTTGTTGTATCAATTTAGAAGAAATATTGTCTAATTCGTTTTGAGATTTTTTGATATCTTCTTGAATGTATTTTTTTATCTGTGTAATATTTTTATTTGAAAATTTTGCTGTAAGGTAGTTAGATGTTTGAATTAATAGTGAGTTATTATATTTTCCGCTATCTTCTATTATTCGATTTTCAACCTCTCCATTTTCATAGGCCAAAATCAACATTAACTGTGTTTTATTGAGTCTTATAAATTCTAAATGTTTTAAGTTTTTTTGAAACTTAGGAGCGATTACAATTCCAGCATAGTTTGATAAACCAGATATTGCTTTAGAAGCAACGTCTAATACCTCTTCATATGACTTTCCTTTTGATGAGCATTGCTGCTTTATGTTTTCTTTTTCAATTTTTGAAATTCTACCAAATTCTAGCAAACCATCTACAAAAAATCTCATACCTTTATCTGTGGGCATTCTTCCTGCAGATCTATGAGGAGCATATAATAGGCCTTCTTTTTGTAAATCTGATAAAATAGACCTAATTGAAGCTGAAGATAAGTTCAATCCTCCCATTTTCATTAAAGTTTCTGATCCAGCAGGTGAACCCGTTTTTAAGTAAGTCTCAACTAATTTTTTAAATATTAATTTAGATCTGTCATTTATCTCAGTGTATAAATTATCAACCATTATAGTTTGTTCTTTAAAATAATTTTTATTCTACTATTATTAAATTTATATGAGAAAAGATAGATCCTTCGATCAAATGAGAGAAATATCGTTTGAAAAACATGTAAACATACATGCGGATGGATCATGCCTAGTTAAATTTGGAAAAACTCATGTACTATGTTTGGCTACAATTGACGAAAAAGTGCCTCATTGGTTAAAAAATACTGGCAAGGGGTGGGTAACTGCTGAATATGGGATGTTGCCAAGATCAACAAATACAAGAATGGACAGAGAAGCGGCCAAAGGCAAACAAAGTGGACGTACTCAAGAAATACAAAGACTTATTGGTAGGAGTTTAAGGTCAGTAATTAACTTACAAAATTTAGGAGAAAGGCAAATTAAAATAGATTGTGATGTTATACAAGCAGACGGAGGAACAAGAACTGCTTCTATTAGTGGCGGTTTTGTGTCATTGTACTTGGCATTAGAAAAACTTAAGAAAAATTACAACATACAAAAACCAATTATTACAAATTTCATTGGGGCTGTTTCATGTGGAATAATTGATAGTAAGCCATTTTTAGACTTAGACTACAGTGAAGACTCTTCGGCACAAGTAGATGCAAATTTTGTTTTTTGCGATACAGGTGATATTTCTGAAATACAGGTTACAGGCGAAGAATTTTTTTTCAGCGATGATGAATTTTTTAAATTATTTAATTTAGCAAAAAAGGGCGTGAGAGAAATTATAGATCTTCAAAAAAAGATATTGGCTTAAGTTGAAAAAAATCTTATTTTTTACTAATAATATTAATAAAGTTAGGGAGGCTAAATCTTTTTTTAGTAACTCTGGAGTCAATGTTGTTTCTTTAGAAAATTTTAATTTGGAAAAAAGCCCTTTAGAAAATGGAAGTACATTTTCTGAAAATGCAAAAATAAAATCTTTTTATGGTTACAAAAAATTTAATTTACCCTGTTTTGCAGATGACTCAGGAATATGTATTGAAGCTTTAAACTGGAAACCAAATATTTTTTCAAAGAGGTTTTTAGAAAGTTTCAAGAATGAGAATAAATGCTTCAAACACATTATTGAAAAGGTAAAAAAAACAAAAAAAAATAAAGCTTTTTTTCACACTTCAATTAGCTTAACCTTGAAAGAAAATTATCACATTGTTTTTGAGGGAAAAATATCTGGAACAATTAGTGAAAAAGTTGTTGGTAAAAAAGGTTTTGGATATGATCCTATTTTTTTACCAGATGGGTATAATTATACATTTGGTCAAATGAAAAGGGCTGATAAAAATAGTTTGAGTCATAGATCTGTAGCGATAAATAAATTAGTAAATTTCTTGATTAATTAATTTTTTTTGCATAGCCGTTATTAATTTTTAGAATATCTAAATCCCTTTCAATCAGATTATTTCTAAAATAAAACGAACCATCCACACCATCAAATTTAATATTTGAACTTGTTAATAAGTTTAGCATTTCATTCCAAGTAATATTGTTTGAAAAAAAATAATTTAAAAGACCCAGTAAATCATACGGAAGTGTTGATACTCTGAGTAAGCTTTCGTTATGAATATTTTCATATTGCAGAATTAGTTTTTCTCTTTTAATCCTTTCAACACCAGGAAAAATAGCTCCTTGTAATGATGGTTCATAGAAAAAGTTTTGATCATCAATTACGCCTGTTCCTATAAATTGAACAATATTAGGGTCAATATCATAAAAGGGGAGCAGTGGCGCAACCTGTAAGAGATTTAAGCCGTAATCTGCAATCAAGATATGGGTAAAATCATAATCAGTTGTTGTTTTAAACTTTTCAAGTTTTTTTAATCTTTTCTTAGATGCAACATCTTCTTTAGAGTAAAGAATTTTTTTCTGCCTATCAAGTTCATATTTTCTAAGTTCATATTTTCCTAATTCTTTAATTGCGTCCCTAACATTAGACAAATCATTCTTATATGATGATCTGTTTACAAGTACTGCATTAGTATCGTTAATAATATTATCAACTAAAGAGTTGATCATATAGCCATATTCATTTTCAGGATAAAGTAAGGCTACCTTGGAATTTTCTTCCAATGAATAAAATAAAGTTTCAAGTTCATTTTTTGGAAAAAAATTTAAAAGGTATATACAATCATCAGCTAAATCTAAATCAGAAGTAAAGGAAAAAAATATAGTTTCATCATCACAAAACTGCTTTATAAATTTTGTATAAGATGCTTCTACAGGCCCAATAAATACTTTGCCTTTAACTTTATTTTGTAAAATGATGTTTTTAAGTTCGTTATAATTTTCAAAATATTGCACATCAAAAATAACATTTTTAAGCTCTTTGTTATAAATTCCAATTTCCAAGACATTAACAAATTGTTTAATGAAATTTTTATTATTTTCTCTTGAAAAAAGTAGTGTTATATTTTTATCTATTTTTATATTGTCGTTTTTTTTCTGAATTTTTACCGAATCAATAATTTCATTTCGTTTATCATTTTCATTCTTTAAAAATATTTCTTTTTTATCTTGTCCTGAAACCTCTTTATTGGTTAGTTGGGGTTGTTTTGATAAATTTACTGGAGTACAAGAAACCATAAATATAAGAATAAAGAAAATGGATAAAGATAATTTTGGACTGTTTATTGTTGCTACACCTATTGGAAACCTTGAGGACATTTCAGAGAGAGCAATCAAAGCTATTTTTAGTTGTGATTTTATAATTTGTGAAAACCCAAAACATTCTCTTAAACTACTAAATAAATTAGGCATTAAAAAGAAATTAATTGCATTACATGACTATAATGAGACTTTAGTTATAAAAAATCTATCAAACAAACTTTCAAATAAAAAAATTGTTATGATTTCTGATGCTGGCTCTCCATTAATTTCTGATCCGGGTTTTAAATTAGTACAGTATTGTATAAAAGAAAATATTAATATAACCTCTATTCCTGGACCATCATCAATTATTCCAGCTCTTCAGCTATCAGGTTTAGCTCTAAAAGAATTTAATTTCGTTGGTTTTTATCCAAAGACAAAAAAACAAATGAGTGTATTTGTAAAAGAACTTATAAACGCTGAAAAAACATCCGTTTTTTTTGTATCTAGTCATAAATTGGAAGTGTGTCTGGAAAATTTAAGTAAAGAAATTAAAGATAGGTCAATAAGCGTATCAAAAGAGTTAACTAAAATAAATGAAAAGGTGTTTAGAGGTACCAGTTATCAAGTAAAAGAAGAGATTTTGAAGAATAAAGAAAATTTGAGAGGTGAGTTTGTTATTGTTGTTGGTGGAAAAACCCAAAAAAAACCATCATCAACTGATATAGAAAGTTATAGTGATATAATTAATATATTGCTTTCAAAATTTTCTTTGACCGACGTCGTTGAAATAGTACATAAATTAACAAGAATAAACAAAAATATAGTTTATAAATGGGTTTTAGAATTAAAAAAATCACAAAAACACTCTTAGGTTTAAGTATTATATTTTTAACAGTTTTTAACTTAAGTTGTTCACCGTCTGGTATTTTAGCTAGTGGTGGAGGAACCGCTATGGTTGTCGCAGAGGGTGACAGATCACTTGGAACTGTTGTTGATGATGCTACAATAAAAGTAAATATTGCTGCTAGATTTTTGAATGCTGGTTCTAATTTATTTGTTGATATTAACACAACTGTTTTGGAAGGAAGGGTTTTGCTTACTGGTTTAGTTGATGAGCAAGAAAGCAGAATTGAAGCTGTTAGAATTGTTTGGGAAGTTGAGGGAGTAAAAGAGGTTGTTAACGAAATTGAAATTGGAAATAGAGAAACAATTAAAGACTATGCAAATGATTTATGGATAAACACTCAGGCAAGAGGAGTGGCTGCCAAAACTATTGGTTTAAGGTCTGTAGCTTATAATTTTGAGACAATTAATGGAAAAATATATATTGCAGGAATAACGACAAAGCCTGAACAGTTAAGTGTGTTGATTGAATCCTTAAAAACAATAAAAGGCGTTAGAGAAATTGTTAATTATGTAATTATAAAAGAGTAATTATTTTATAGATCCTAATTTTTCACCAGCTAATATATGAACATGGAAATGTGGCACTTCTTGTCCACCATCAAGACCTGAATTAGTTATAAGTCTAAAACCAGTGTCTTTGATTTTTAAAATATTTATCACTTTGTTCACGCTTTTAAAAAAAGAAAGTACAGAGTCTCTATCAGATAGAGATATAAAATCATGAAAATCGACATATTTTTTTTTCGGTATACCTAATACATGAATCTTTGCTTGTGGGTTTATATCTTTAAAAAAAAGAGAGTTTTCATCTTCATATATTTTATCACATGGAATTTCATTTCTTAAAATTTTAGCAAAAATATTATTATCATCATACATACAGACCTATTTTCTTTTTGTAAGTTCTTTGTTTATATCGTTCAAGCTTATTTTTTTTGACTTTAATAATACAATTAGGTGATAAATTACATCAACAGCTTCCTCTACTGTTCTTTTTTTTGATCCTTTTAAATAATCAATTATAAGTTCAGAGGATTCCTCTCCAAATTTTTGCGCAATTTTTTTTGGACCTAGTTTTAACAAGTGATTAGTATACGAATTTTTGTTTTTATTTTTCACTCTGGAGTCTATTAATTTAAATAATTTTTCAATATCCATAATTATTCTAAAGTCTTACATTTATATTTTTTTTAAATAAATAGTCTTTTACTTCTTTAATACTGATTTCATTGAAATGAAAGACTGAAGCAGCTAGTAAAGCATTGGCCTTACCCTTTGCTACTCCATCATAAAAATGTTCAAGACTTCCAACTCCTCCACTTGCTATAACTGGAATAGTTAAAAAATCTGAAACTCTTTGCAGTAAGTCCAAATCAAAGCCAGATTTTGTGCCATCTTTGTCCATTGACGTTAATAATATTTCCCCTGCACCTAGTTTTTGTACTTTTTGTAACCATTCCAAAGCATATATACCTGTGTTTGTAGTTCCTCCGTGAGAATAAACATACCAGTCATTTTTTTCCTTCTTTGCATCTACAGCAACAACTATACATTGATTGCCAAAATACTCAGACGACTCTTTTATTATACTTGGATTTTTAATAGCTGCAGAATTTATGGAGACTTTGTCAGCACCAGCTTTTAATAGAGCTTTAATATTTTGTAATGATGATATACCACCACCAACGGTGAGTGGAATAAAAACCTCGTTTGCAGTTTTTCTAACAACATCTAATATGGTGTTTCTATTTTCTAGTGAAGCGCTTATATCCAAGAAACATATTTCGTCAGCTCCATTTTCTGAATAGTGTTTTGCTTGCTCAACAGGGTCTCCAGCATCAACTAAATCTAAAAAATTAATACCTTTTACAACTCTGCCATCTTTAACATCTAAGCAGGGAATTATTCTTGTCTTTAGCATTTTAGTTTAATAATTTTTGAGCTTTAGATAAATCTATATTTCCGACATAAAAAGATTTTCCTGATATTATGCCTTCAATATTGTCTAGATTCAAATTTTTTATATTTTTAAGATCTTGGTAGTTTGTTAAACCGCCAGCAATAATTATAGATTTTTTCTTATTGTTATTTTTTTTTATTCTATTGCCTATACTTTTAATAAATTTTGTATCCAAGCCTTTTAACATTCCATCATTTTTAATATCAGTTACAACATATCCTTTAATTGGGTATTCATTATATAACTTTAGCACATCAGCTATTTTTAACTTAGATTGTTCTTTCCAACCTTTTACCATTACGTTGTTAGCCTTAATATCAAGTGATACATAAATTTTTTCCCTATATTGAATAGACAAACTTTTTACAATTTCTGGATTTTTAATAGCCATTGAACCAATGATTAAATTTTCAATACCTAAAGAAAAATATCTTTCAGCGTCTGATTTAGACCTTATTCCACCGCCTAATTGAATTGGAATTGAGACTGATTCTTTAATTTTTTTAATTGTGTCCATATTTATTTCAAATCTACCAAAAGCAGAATCTAAATCTACAATATGTATTTTTTTACAACCAACTTCTTGAAAATATTTTGCTTGAGTGACGGGGTTGTCATTAAAAACTATACTGGTTTCATCCTTACCTTCTGTAAGTCTAACACATTTATTGTCTTTAAGATCAATTGCAGGTATGATTTGCACTATAAATTTTTATAGAAATATATTCCTTTAATAAAACTACCATTTATAAAAGCATAATAAGGGTTCTCACCCCATACTTTATAATTTTTATTTGAGAATAATTGTACAGCTGCGTCTTGAGTTTCTCTTACTGCCAACTGAATAGATTTTATGTTGTCCTCTTTTGCTTTTTGCTCAGAAAAATCAATCATGGATTTGGCCAAACCATATCCTCTTCCCCAAGGAACAACAAAATGCCTTTTAATTTGAGCAATGTTTTTTCTGGATTCAATATTTTTTGCCTCATATGACAACTGAAGGGTACCTGCTATTACTCCATTTAATCTACCAACAACTAGATTTGATAGTTTATCTTCTGTAATTTTTTTCCAATATTGATTTAGCACCTCTCTTCTAGGGACCCTCAGCCAACCAAAACCACCGCCTGCGCTAATTGCTTGTTCTGTAATATTACATAAATCAGCTAGATCGACTTCAGAGAGATTAGTCAAAGTGCTTACAGAAATATTAATTTTTTCTTTTAATTGTATTGACATATATTTATCCCAAAAAATTTTTAATCAGCCTCAACCCCTGGGAGGAGCTTTTTTCAGGGTGAAACTGTACGCCATATATATTTTCTTTTCTAACAATTGAAGTAAAATTGATTCCGTACTGAGTTTCTGCCATTATATTTTCTTTATTTTTACAATCAAAGTAGTATGAATGTACAAAATAGTAGTCACTCATATTACTAATAAGGTTGTTTTTTCTAGATGGTTTAACAACGTTCCAGCCCATGTGAGGCATTTTTAAGTTATTTTTTGGAAGAGGTTTAATAATTCCCTCTATCCAACCCAAACCTTTGTGTAATCCATTTTCTTCACTATATGTTGCTAACATTTGCATTCCTACACAAATACCTAAAAAGGGTTTTCTTTTAATAATTGCAAATTCATAAAGTTCTTCAACTAAACCTGGTTTTTTGTTTATGCTATTCATGCAAGTTGAAAAGGCGCCTTGTCCTGGTAAAACTATATGTGAAGATTCTTTTATGTCGTTTAACTCATTAGATATTATAACCTTAGCGCCTATGTTGTTTGTATTTAAAACTTTAATAAAAGATTTTTGAGCAGATAAAACATTTCCTGAACCATAGTCTATTATGGTGATTTGAGTCATTAAGATTATAAAGAGCCTTTAGAAGATGGAATTTGATTATTTCTTCTCGGATCAATGTCTATGGCAATTCTATAGCTTTTAGCAAAAGCTTTAAAACATGACTCAATTATATGATGATTATTTTGGCCATATAAATTTTCAATATGTAAGTTACATTTAGATTCATTGGTAAAAGCTTTGAAAAACTCAGTAAATAATTCTGTGTCCATTTCTCCTATTTTTTCTAATCCTAATTGGACCTTCCAAACTAGTTCGGGCCTTCCACTGAAATCAATTACACATCTTGAAAGACATTCGTCCATTGGCACATAAAAAAAACCATATCGATTAATACCTTTTTTTTGATCAAGGGCTTGTATAGTAGCTTGTGCAATCACATAAGCTGTATCTTCAACAGTGTGGTGCAAATCTACATTAATATCTCCCTTGGCATTGAGATCCATGTCAATTAAACTGTGATGTACAAATAATTCTAGCATATGATCAAAGAAGCCAATTCCAGTAGAAATGTTTGCTGTCCCAGAACCGTCTAAATTAATAGAACAATTAATCTGGGTTTCTTTGGTTTTTCTTTCAATATTTCCTAATCGCATTTTTGCCTAATATCAGCGAAATTGAATAAATTCTAGGTAAATCACTTGATAAAAATAATTAAATAGCCATTTTAAAGAAAGGTAAATGAATATGGAAAAAAATAAAATCAAATCTACTACAATCATTGGTATTAGAAAAGATAATATGGTCGTCATTGCTGGTGATGGACAAGCAAGTTTTGGAAATACTGTGATGAAATCAAATGTTAAGAAAATAAGAAGGCTAGGAATAGATGAAACTGTCATATCAGGTTTTGCTGGTTCTACAGCGGATGCATTTGCTTTATTTGAAAGATTAGAAGGAAAACTAGATCAGTATAAAAACCAACTCAAAAGGGCTTGTGTTGAGCTTGCAAAAGACTGGAGAACAGACAGATATCTAAGAAGGTTAGAAGCAATGATGATAGTTGCTGATAAAGACGTAAGTCTTTTACTATCTGGAACAGGAGATGTGATTGAGTCAGATGATGGAATTTTGGCTATTGGTTCGGGAGGGCCTTATGCAAATAGTGCCGCTAAAGCTTTATTAAAAAATACAAAAATGGATGCGAAACAAATTGCACATGAATCATTAAATATAGCAGCTGATATTTGTATTTATACTAATCATAATATTATTTCTGAAATCATAGAGATTTAAAATGGAATCGAGTTTTAGTCCAAGAGAAATTGTTTCTGAACTAGATAAATTTATTATAGGTCAAAATAAGGCTAAAAGAGCTGTTGCTGTAGCTTTAAGAAATAGATGGCGAAGGAAGCAGTTGGAAGATTCTTTAAAAGAAGAAATTGTTCCAAAAAACATTTTAATGGTAGGTCCTACCGGATGTGGAAAGACTGAAATTTCCAGAAGACTCGCAAAACTTGCAAACGCACCTTTCATAAAAGTAGAGGCAACTAAATTTACAGAGGTTGGCTATGTTGGAAGAGATGTTGAACAAATCATTCGAGATTTGGTTGAAATAAGCATAACAAAAACAAAAATTCAAATGGGAAAAGAAGTAAAAGCGAAAGCTGAAAAGAATGCAGAAGAAAGAATTCTAGATGTTCTAGTATCTAAAAGCTCAACTCCAGCAACAAGAGACAATTATAGAACTAAACTTCGTTCCGGTGAGTTAAATGATAAAGAGGTGGAGCTACCTGTATCATCTAATTCTAATTTTAGTTTACCCACTATGGATATACCTGGAATGCCAGGTTCACAAATGGGCATGATAAATTTAGGAGATGTGTTTGGAAAAGGTTTTGGTGGACAAAAAAAAATAAAGAAAATGTCGGTAAAAGACTCGCATAATTATTTATTAAATGAAGAAACAGAGAAATTACTCGATCAAGACAAGATAAAATCCATGGCTCTAGAAGATGTTGAGCAAAACGGAATTGTGTTTATTGATGAGATTGACAAAATTACATCTAGAAGTGACAGAAATGGGGCAGATGTATCAAGAGAAGGTGTACAAAGAGATTTACTACCTTTGATAGAAGGAACTGCTGTTACAACAAAACATGGTGTTGTAAAAACAGATTATATACTGTTCATAGCTTCAGGAGCATTTCATTTATCAAAACCTTCAGACATGTTGCCAGAACTTCAAGGTAGACTTCCAATTAGGGTTGAGCTTGATAGTTTAAGTAAAGAAGATTTTAGGCTTATATTGACCGAAACACAGAATAGTTTAATAAAACAATATAAGGGACTACTAGGCACTGAGAGGGTTGATTTAGAGTTTGAAGAAAGTGGTATTGATACCATAGCTAATTTATCAACTGAGATTAATCAGAATGTTGAGAATATTGGGGCAAGAAGATTACACACTGTCATGGAAAAATTATTAGAAGAAATTAGTTTTACAGCATCAGATATTGGGCCTACAAAGATCATTATAAATAAGGAATATGTTGAGAGCAGTTTAGGTGAATTAATTAAAAGTCAGGACTTATCAAAATTTATACTATAAAACTTATTGACCATAGTTTTATAAAATGAGCTTTATTAAAAACATAAAAATTGAATTAATTTTTTTTATCATCATTGCATTTAGTATTTTTTTGCCAATTAATATTGATAATGAGATACATCAATTTTTTTTGACTATTAGTAATAGTTTCAGCAACATTTACCTTAAAGATTTTTTTGTAAAAATTACTGAATTAGGAAATTCTATTTGGTATTTTGGAATTTCAATTTTATTATTATTATTTTTTTATACTACTAAAAGAGTAAATTTAATTAAAATAGAAAAATTAGAAAACAAAATAAATTTTTTTATTTCTTCTATTGTTTATCTTATTTCAATTGGCCTAATAACACAAATATTAAAACATATATTTGGTAGGGCTAGACCAAATCATTTTGATTTTACCGGTGGTGATAATTTTGATTTTTTTACTTTTGAATCTAATTTCCATTCCTTTCCTTCGGGACACTCATCAACTATTTTTATGGTTTTTTTTATACTAGTGGGGATTTTGCCAAAATTAAAACATTTTTTTTTAATATTAACTTTTATTGTAGCAATAAGTAGAGTGGTTGTTGGAGCACATTTTTTAAGTGATGTGATTGCAGGAGCCCTTTTGTCTCTAATAGTTTATAAATCTTTAAATAGATTGTTTTACCTATATGACGAAAAATACATAATTAAAGAAGTTGTACTGAAAAAAAACACTGAGTTAATTTACTCGTTCATAATTTTATCTACTTTGGCAATATTCTTAAGTGTTTCACCTTCAGGTGATCTTTATGTAGCTAGTTTATTTTATTATGGAGACTCACAGTTTTTGTTACAAGCTTATAATATTCTATCTATAATCTTTCGTAAAATCTTATTGCCTATAATAATAATTTATATTTTATTTTTTCCAATTTTAGGCAAATTCATTAATATAGAAAAAATTTATTTTGGATATAAATTCTCTTACAATGAAATTGTTCTGATATGGTTTTCACAAATATCAGTAATCTTGATATTTGTTAATTTGGTTTTAAAAAATATGTGGGGCAGGTCTAGACCGGGTGATATCACTGAATTTGGTGGCACAGATGTATTTACGCCTTGGTATAAATTGGGCAAATTATGTGATACTAATTGTTCTTTTGTTTCTGGTGACTCATCAGTAGGGTTTGCGATAATAGTTTTATATTTTATTACAAAAAAAAATCTTTACCTTTATTTAAGTTTTTTACTTGGTTCTACTCTTGGCTTAATAAGAATATTGGCTGGTGGCCATTTTCTAAGCGACGTTGTTTTTTCAGGAATTTTTGTAATATTGTTAAACCTAATTATTATTCAGATATATAAAAGATATTATGAACAATAGGTTGTTATTCTATGTAGTAATAGTTTTGTCTTTGGTAAAAATATTATCTATTAATTTTACCAACTTTGATTTGTTTGGTGATGAGGCACAATATTGGTTGTGGTCCAATGATTTAGACTTTGGTTATTATTCTAAACCACCTTTTTTGGCTTGGGTTATTAAAATACACACAATTGTTTTTGGTGAAACATTTATCTCCTTAAAATTAATTCCTATGATTATTTATTTTATAATAGCTTGGTCTTTATATGTTTTGTGTAAGAACATCGGACTAAATAAACAAAACTCTATTGCATGCGCATTAATGTTTTTGCTTATACCCGCTGTTTCATTTTCATCATATATTATAAGCACAGATATTTTATTGCTACTTTTTTGGACCTTATCTTTAAACAGTCTTATAACGTTGAAAAAAAATCCAGAAATACAAAATTTTATTCTTCTTGGTATTTTTGTTGGTCTAGCTTTTTTGTCAAAATATGCAGCAATTTATTTTATAATTTGTTTTTTGATATATCTTATAATGGATAAAGAATTTACAAGCTTTTTTGTCAAAAATTACTTTGGTTTTTTGATAACGTTTTTTGTTATTATAATTATAACCTTTCCAAATTTATTTTGGAATTTTAAAAATGGATGGATCACATTTCAGCACACTTCAGATAATGCAAATTTAAATAATATTGACATAAATATATTTAGAGGAATGGTTTTTCTGCTTGCACAAGTACTAATGATAGGACCATTTTTATTTGTTGGAAGCTTTGTTAATTATAAGGTTTGGATTAAAAATTCTTATCATAAATTTCTTTTAATATTTTCATTACCAATTTTTCTAATTGTTTTCATTGAGGCAATTATTGTGAGAGCTAATGCTAATTGGGCAGCACCGGGGTTATTATCTTTTTTTATATTTTTATATACTGGATTAGGCGTTAGTTCTTTTAAAAAATTAAATTTAATATTTAATTTTTTATTTTGCTTAATATTTTTTATTTTAATTGGAATAAGTTTTCAGTTTAAGATATTCGATAGAGTAACTGGATTGAGCGAGTTTGCAGAAGATGTTTATATACTAAGCTCAGAAACAGGCATATCAAATATTGTTGTTTCAGATCGGCTTTTGTTTTCTAGTATGTCATATAATTTAAGAAATAAAGATTTATTATTTTACATGCCACACAGAGAAGGAAAGAAAATCACAAATCATTTTCAATTAAATTCGGCACTAAAAAAAGATATTAATAAAGATTTTATTTTAATTGGTTTCCCAAATGAAATAAATTACCTAAAAAACAGCTATATTATAAAGAAAAAAAATATTCCAAATTATAAATTTACAAAGAAAAAAATTAATATTTATGAAGTATTTTTTAGGTAATTTTTTTATAACATTAATAATATTACACTCAGGCAGCATACATGCCAAAGAGTTTAACACCAATTATATAGTTAGCACATCGGGTATTAAAATTGGAGAGTTTAACTGGTTACTTAATATAGATGGTGATGAATATAAAACTGAGATTTATTTAAAAAATAATAAATTTTTATCTGCTTTGTATAATTTTGAAGGCAGGTATTTGGCAACTGGAACTGTTGAGAATAAGGTGTTTAAATCTAAAAAATATGAACAAAACTGGAGGTCAAATAAAAGGGTTAGGGTTATTAAAATGTCTTTCGATGATTATTTAATAAATTTATTCCAAAAACCAACAGAGTTAGAAGAGCCGCGCATAAACTTAAATGAGCTTATTCAATACACAGATCCAATAACTTCATTTATTAATATTTTAAATGGCCATAGCTATATAAGAACAATTGATGGGAGAAGAGTTTATACTATGTATAGAAAAGAGATAACGAACAATGAAGTTATGGTTTTAGAAATTAAAAACTATAAAAATATTTGGGCTGACCATAAAAGAAATGATTTAAAAAAAATTGAATTTTTGGTGGGCGAAAACGCTTTTTTACCTGAAAAAATTATGATTTATTTTAAAAAAAGAGTCTTTGTATTAAAGAGACTTTAATTTCTTTTCTTCCTTAAATATACAAATATTGCTCCATCTCCTCCATGTTCAAAACCAGCGTCCTGATATGTTAAAACGTACTTTTGGATATCTTCTTCTTTTATCCAATTAATAATGGAGTTTTTTATTTTTCCATAAAAGAGTCTTGGCTTATTAGTATCTACCTCTTGAGAATTTGAGTTTGCACCCAATCTAACACCTTTTCCAGTTATAAATAATAAACACCTTTTATTATTATTAAATGATTTAATTACTTCAGCTTTAAATTTTTCATATGCTGATAAAAGTGTGTGTCCATGCAAATCAATCCTTCTATCGATTTTAACCCTCCCTCTTTTTAAATCTTTATTTATTTCACCAAAAGATAAGTTAAGTTTATTTTTTTTTATTTTTGTTTGATCTAAATTTTCCCAAGTATTGCTAAATTTTTCCAATTTCTTTTTAGGTTTTTTTTTGTTGGATGTTTCTTTTTTTTTTATCCTAGGTAGTTGTTCTTTTTTAATTGGAATAACCCCTTTCATTTTTTTTAAAAAAACATCTTCTTCCATTATTTTGTTGTGAAGTTAAAGATTAAATTCTTAACTCTTTTTGGGGTCTGCTTATACCAAAGACTGTCCATCATCTCTAAACAAACCATGTGTGGTTGGTTGTTGTTTAAATAAAATAACATTTTATTAAATTTTTTAACTCCTTTCGACCCAATTTGAAAGATCATTTCAATCAATAGCTCTTGTTCTTTTCTAGTGTGTCTTTTTTTATAGAATATTTTTTTGTAATCTTTTATGGTTTTTTTAAAATCTTTTTCGAACAACTCTTCAAAATAACTCTTTTCATAACTATTTTTAAAGTATTTTTTTTCATGTATTTTTATTAGATGGCCGTATCCAATCGTGTAGTGTCCAAGTTGATCTTTATAAGGTTTATTAGAATAACCTTCATTTTTTTTTATTCTTGTTTTAAGATTTTTAAAGGACAAGAATTATGTTTGTGTTAAGATCCATTTTGGATCACTGGAATGAATTGGTTTTTCAAAAGTCCAGGTATCTTTATTTTTCACAATTTTTGCTTCATCATCATTAAGCATTTGTTCACTAATAAAATTAATTGATATTGAAATAGTGTTATCTTTTACTGTAGCGCTTTCAACGCCTTCTATTATAAGTGAATAAAACTGAGAAGATGGGTTATTATTTTTCTCATCAATTGCTTTTTCAAACGCCATATAAACGTCTTTGGAAACTAGATTTTTTAAGGTTTTTTTATCACCATTATTAAACGAGGTTATGATGATCTCGAAAGCTTTCTTTGCGCCTTCAAGAAATTGTTTGTGGTCAAAATTATCGACTTTTTTGTAAACCTCTTCTAATTTTAGCTCGTTATCAAGCAATGAAGGTGTTTTTTGATTACCTTCGTTCTGCTTTTTGTTACTATCTTGTTTAATGGTCTCATTTTTTTGAAAGCCTGTTCTTTTACCAAGAACACTTCTTAATCTGTAAATTATAAACCCAGCGATAGCTGCAAAAATTATTATATCAAAAAACTGTAAATCACCATAAAGCATACAAATTTATATAATTACTTTTTTTAATTTTAATAGCTAAATTTATTCCAAATTGGGTTTTTTATTTTCTTTAGCATGTCATTGTGAGCTGTGAGCTCTTCTTGTGTTACTTTTATTTTTTTGGTTTTTTCAGTGTTTGTGTTGTCAATTTTAAGGCTTTTATTATCATTTTGTGTTGACCCTAGCTCCATAGAGAATTGTTTTCCACCTTTAAGCTCAAGATATACTGAAGCTAATAGTTGTGAATCTAGTAGCGCTCCATGATAAGATCTCTCCGACAAATCAATATTGAACCTTCTACACAAATAATCAAGATTAGCTATTCTTGTGTTAAGAACCTGCCTTGCTAGAGAAACAGTGTCAACAACCTGGTTGTTTAATGGGGGGAGACCAATTAAGCTTAGCTCATTATTTATAAACCCCATATCAAATTCAGAGTTGTGAATTATAAGTGTATCTCTAGCTATAAATTCTAGAAGTGCTTCGTGGTTTTGTTCGAATGTTTTTTGTTTGCTTAAAAAATCATCTGATAAACCAACAATTGGCCTTGCTCCATCAGATATAAGTTTGTCTGGTTTGCAGTAAAACTGTAGTGTTCTGCCTGTTGGAATATGGTTTTTTAGCTCAACACAACCAACCTCAATAATCCTGTCACCCATTTTAAAATTTAAACCCGTGGTCTCGGTATCGATTACAACCTCTCTCATAAAAGCACCTTGTTTAGTGTCTGATTTATTTTTCTTAGGTAGCTTTTCATAGTTCCGTTGTTAGTTATTATTATATCAGATTTATTTTTTCTTACTAGGTCAGTAGTTTGTGTTTTTAGTATTTTATTAAATAAGTTTTTAGACATGTTTTTTTTACTTTTCAGCCTTTTGAATCTGGTTTTTCTCTTAGAGATAATAGAAATAATTAAATCAAACTCATTATTTAAATTGTTTTCAAATAAAAGCGGTATATCTAAAAAAATTGTTTTAGTTTTGTTTTTCATTTCTTTTTTTATAAAACCTTTTCTCTTCTTTCTAACAATTTTAAAAATATAGTTTTCAAGATTTGTTTTCATTTTTTTATTTGAAAATATTAATTTTGATATAACTTGCTTATCGATTTTTGTTTTATTAACCGATCTTCCAAGTTTTATTTTTTTTAAGTAATTAATAAAATCTTTATTAGGCTTGTCATAGATTTGGGCCACGATTTTATCTGAATCCAATAGCTTGATTTTTCTTTTAATTACTTCATTTGAAAAGGTGGATTTTCCAGAACCAATCCCCCCGGTAATACCAATGATAGTTGTCATTTAATCTTTCTATTTAGTATTTCTAATAGAGTGCTGTCTATTTTAGGCCTAAAACCAAACCACAAATTAAAACATGGTATAGCTTGTTGTAATAACATCGATATACCATATATTTTTTTATTATTAGGAAATGATTTTAGGAAAGCGGTTTCTTTTGGGCTGTAAACAATATCACTTAACAAAGTATCTTTTCTAACAAGTCTAATATTTTTTTTATGGATTGGGTTTTTTGGTATGGTGTTTATTATTATGTCGCTTACACTTAAATATTTGTGAATATCATTTATGTTTTTTGTAAATCTGCTGTTTTTTTGAAATCGTATCTTTTTTTTAGTTCTGTTTACAATTATTATATCTTTAAAACCTTCTTTTTTTAAAACATAATGTATGGCAAGAGCAGCTCCCCCATACCCAACTAAAAGAACTCTTTTTTTGTTTATGTTTTTTGTTTTTGGCAGTGTTTTAAAATACCCCAACCAATCAGTATTGATTCCACTTATTTTGGTTTTTTTAACTATGCAATTTACTGCATTTATTTTTTTTGCATGAATGTCGGTAGTGTCCAAGTGCTTAAGTATTTTTGTTTTAAAAGGAATGGTGATGTTTAATCCAAAAGTATTCTCATCTTTTAAAATGTTTTTTATACTTGGGTTAAAACTTTTGCTGTTAAGCTCTTTGAAGCCATAGCTTGCTTTTAATTTATATTTCTTAAACCAGTAATTAAAAATTATTGGTGACAAACTCCTAGAAGCATTGTTTCCTATTACATAAAAGTTTTTCATATCTTTTTAGACAAATATTTAAATAAACTGAACAACGGAAGTCCCATTACATTAAAAAAATCACCTTTTATATACTCTATTATATTAGGTCCCAAAGATTCTATTTGATAGCAACCAACGGATTGTAGGATTTGTGGTCCAGCTGCTCTAAGATAGTTGTTTATTTGTGAAGGCATAAGCTTTTTAACCTTAACAGTGGTTGATTCGGAACATTGCCAAATTTTTTCTCCACCCTTACAAATTGTTAGTCCCGAAATAATTTTGTGTTTTTTTCCTGATAGTTTTTGGAGTTTTTTTTTGGCCTCATTAAAATTTTTAGCTTTGTCATAAATATTATTATTTATATGTATTAATGTATCACAGCCAATTACGTAGTCGTGAAAATGTTTTTTATTAATACTTACACTTTTTGCTTTTTCGAAAGAGAGTTTTTTAGCAAATAAATCAGGTCTGGTTTTTTTATTCTTGAGTTGTTCTTTGATTGCTTCTTCGTCACATAGCGGAGACACTTGTTTAAATATAAATCCAGAATTTGTTAGAATTTTATATCTTGATTTGCTTGAACTGGCCAAGATATATTTTTTGTGTGTAACCATGTTAATAAACCCTATACTTATTAACATAATTAACAGAGATTTGAATCTAAGAAAAAAAGACTTTTTTAAAGGACTCAATTACTAACAGTTTAATAAAAGAAAAAAAAGTATGCATAATCTGTTATAAAAAAACTTATCCTCTTTTTATAACAAGTTATTCTTTTTTTTTTGTCATTTAAATTACTGTTAATCAAACCTAATTTAAGGATAATATTGTTATTAATATTTTTACCTTGTTTTTACTAAGATGTTAATATGAAATGTAAAAACTATTAAAAGAATAAAATACTGATAATTCACCTTACAAATACAACTACATATATAATTAATATAATTAAATATTATTTATTTTGACAATGATAATTATTTTTTGTAATAAAATAATTCATTTCAACAACAATCCCATCAATATGAATTTACAGGAATTAAAAAGTAAAAACCCAGAAGAGCTTTTAAAACAAGCAGATAAATTAGGAATAGAGAATCCATCTTCATTAAGAAAACAAGATCTCATGTTTTCAATTCTCAAGACCATAGCTGATGAAGGTACAGCAATTACGGGGATTGGTGTTATAGAAATCATGCAAGATGGCTTTGGTTTCTTAAGATCTTCAGAGTCTAACTACTTACCTGGACCAGATGATATTTATGTTTCCCCATCACAAATAAAGAAGTTTAGTTTAAGAACAGGCGATAGTGTAGAAGGCGAAATCAGGTCTCCGAAACAAGGCGAAAGATATTTTGCTATAATTAAAATAAATAAAATAAATGGACAAGATGTTGATCAAGTAAAAAACAGGGTAAACTTTGAAGATCTAACACCGCTTTATCCAGATTCAAGGTTTAAATTGGAGCAGGAAAAACCAATGCCAGATTTGACTGAGAGAATAATTGATATTATTGCGCCTTTAGGTAAAGGACAAAGACAACTAATAGTTGCTCAACCGTTTACAGGTAAGACAATAATTATGCAAAAAATAGCAAATGCAATTACTGCTAATAGTCCAGATA
>MDTG01246201.1_pt1 | contig 19466 bp, 12 predicted proteins | sample 811421 | NCBI WGS metagenome assembly MDTG01 (sample SAMN05326645, study PRJNA326480) | marine metagenome | isolation source: seawater | place: Pacific Ocean: South East | collected 2011
TGCTTCACGCGATGAAGGAGATGGATGATGGAAGGTACCATAAGGTGGCTAACATCATAGGTCAAACAATGCGCTTTCACCCACACGGGGATGCGTCTATCGGAGATGCGTTGGTACAGATGGGGCAGAAGGACCTGCTCATAGATTGTCAGGGAAACTGGGGAAACATTTTGACCGGAGATGGCGCAGCAGCACCGCGTTACATTGAGGCGCGATTGACGAAATTTGCTTTACACGTCGCCTACAGCGCAAAAGTAACGGACTGGCAGCTGTCCTACGATGGTCGTGCTAACGAGCCGTTACATCTGCCGATGAAGTTCCCTATGCTCCTTGCGATGGGCGTAGAAGGTATTGCGGTTGGTTTGAGTACTAAGATTTTACCTCACAATTTTAACGAGCTTATCGATGCTTCGATAAAAGTATTACAGGGCAAATCGTTTAAATTAGTACCAGACTTTCCAACTGGGGGTCAGGCAGATTTCTCAAACTATCAAGAGGGTATACGTGGTTCTAGAGTGCGCGTTCGTGCTAATATTGCTCAGTTAGATAAGAATACCTTGGTCATTTCAGAGATTCCGTTTTCGACAACGACACAGAGCTTGATTGATTCTATTATAAAGGCCAACGATAAGGGCAAGATCAAGATTAAGAAGATTGAGGATAATACCGCTGAGAATGTCGAGATTCTGGTGCATCTTCCGAATGGCATTAGCCCGGATAAGACTATTGATGCCTTGTATGCCTTTACTAATTGTGAGGTAAGTATTGCGCCACTTTCGTGCAGTATACATGACGATACGCCACTGTTCCTTGGCGTTTCAGATATCCTGCGCCGTTCTACTGAAGCAAGCAAGCGTGTCTTGAAAGCTGAGCTTGAGATTCGTTTGGGGGAGCTCCAAGAGCAATGGCATTTTGCCTCGCTTGAGCGTATTTTCATTGAAAAGAAGATTTACCGCGATATTGAAGAGGCTGAAACATGGGAAAAAGTACTCGAATTTATCAAGAATGGTCTTGCGCTGCACATTGGTCACTTGATGCGTGAAGTTACTGATGAGGACATAGTGCGTTTGACAGAAATTAAAATCAAGCGTATTTCGAAGTTTGATACCGATAAATCGAATTCCAAGATTCTTGATTTAGAGGGAAAGATTGATTCCGTGAAGAACGATTTGGCCCATTTAGTGGAGTTCGCCATTACGTACTTTAAAGACCTCAAGGCAAAGTTTGGCAAGGGGCGCGAGCGCAAAACTGAGATTGCTACATTTGATAGCGTTGAAGCCTCGAAAGTGGTCATCCGTAACCAGAAACTTTACGTCAATAGAGAGGAGGGCTTTGTAGGAACTGCTATGAAGCGCGACGAATATGTGGCAGATTGTTCAGATATCGACGACATCATTGTTATTCGACTAGACGGTAAGTATTCGGTGAGCAAGGTCAAAGACAAGGCATTCTTTGGTAAGGATATTTTACACGTTGCTGTTTGGAAGAAAGGCGACGAGCGTACGGTATACAATGCCATATATCTAGACGGTAAGTCAAAGGTGAGTTACGTTAAGCGTTTCATTGTGAAATCCATTACACGAGACCGTGAATACGACATCACACAAGGCTATGCGAATTCAAGGATTACATACCTTACTGTCAATCCGAATGGAGAGGCAGAAAAAGTTCAGGTATTGTTACGTCAACTCGCCAAACTGAAAAAACTAAAAATTGACCTTGACTTTGCGGACTTAGCCATTAAAGGACGTGCTTCGAAAGGAAATATTGTCACGAAGTTCCGAGTTAAGCGCATAGAGCTCAAGGAGAAAGGAGAAAGTACCCTGGAAGCGCGTAAAGTATGGTTTGATCCAACGGTGCAGCGCTTGAACAGTGACAATCGCGGTCGTTTGCTGGGAAGTTTTAAAGGCGAGGACAGGTTGCTGATTGGTCTGAAAAACGGTATGCTCAAAGTAGTGGTACCCGAATTATCCCTTCATTTCGATGCGGATATGATTTACCTGCAAAAATTAGAAGCTGACCTTCCTATTAGTGCAGTTTACTTTGACGGCGATAAAGCAAGGTACTTCGTCAAGCGATTCGAGTGGGAAGGCGGTGATCGAGAAACCAATATTATTACAGCTCATGCGAAGAGTGAATTAAGTTATTTGTCGAATGCCAGTCAACCTGTCATTCAGATGGTATTCCGCAGGCAAGGCGGTCAAGATAGAGAACCTGAGAAAGTTGTACTAAGTGAGTTCATTTCAGTGAAAGGCATTTCAGCCAAGGGTAATCAGCTGACCACAGAGACCCTTAATAAGATTGTCGGATTAGACCCTTTGCCTGAACCAGAGATACAAATCGCTGTTAAAGAAAATGAACCTGTGTTGGATGGTCCAATTGTTGAGTATACGTCCACCGAAATTGCTGCTCCACCACCAAAATCATTTGAGGGGGAGGAGGAGCCGCCGCAGATAACTTTAGACTTTTAACATGAAAAAAGTACTCCTCCTGCTTACTCTAGCCATAGGAGGCCATGGATTCGGTCAATCAAGCTTAAATTTGTCATTACTAGGTCGCACGACCTACATGAATGACAATAACGATATTTGGGGGTATACCGACTCTATTGGAACAGAATATGCTTTAGTTGGCACCACAGCTGGAGTTAGTATTGTTGACATCAGTGGTAACCAGCCCCAGAAAAAGCAATTTATCCAAGGCCCGTACAGTACTTGGCGCGATATAAAGACGTGGGAACATTATGCCTATGTAACCCACGACGATCCTTTTGCTTGGAATACCATTCCAGAGCAAGGATTGCTTATCATTGATTTAGACAGTGTGAATAAAGCTATACCGCGGTATAAAACAATCAACTATGCCATTCCGGATACGTTGGGAGGTTACGATACGCTGAACCGTGCGCATAATTTGTACATAGATGAAAACGGCTACTGTTATCTTTTTGGGGCAAATATCCGCGAGGGTGGGGCACTCATCTTTGATTTGAACGACGATCCATGGAACCCAACATATTTAGGTATGTGGGATACTTATTACCTCCACGACGGTATGGTTCGGGGCGATACACTTTGGGCTTCGGCAGTATACGAAGGGCTTTATGTGGTGGTGGATGTTGCTGCCAAAGACAGCTCCTACATGATGGCATCTAAGAGTACACCAAATGCCTTTACCCACAATACTTGGATTAGTGACGACAACCAAACATTGTTTACCACAGATGAGATAGGAGGTGCATTCTTAACGGCCTATGATGTAAGCGATTTGTCAAATATGACAGAATTAGACCGTATACAATCCTTATTAGGTACTTCGGTGATACCCCATAATGCGCATGTTTATGGACAGTGGGTAGTTACCTCGTACTATACTTCTGGTGTTCAGATTGTGGATGCAAAATTTCCCGAGCTTCTCGTTGAGGTAGGGTATTACGACACTTCGCCAAATTACTTTGGTAACGGTTTTCACGGAAACTGGGGTGCCTACCCGTATTTTCAGTCTCAAAAAATCATTTGTTCCGATATCGAAGAAGGTTTGTTTGTATTGGAGCCCGAATATGTAAGTGCCTCCCGTGTTCACGTACAGGTTGTGGATAGTATTACAGGGGGGGCTTTGAGCAATGCGATTGTTGAATTTGACGTTGCGGATATTGACGGTCTCAGCAGCATAGACGGCTTGGTAGATTTGGGAACGCCGCAGAGTGGTGGCGATTCTGTTTTTGTCGCCTTAGGGGGTTATTTTAAGAGGAAAGTGTCTTACAATTGGCTTCCTGGCCAATTTGACACGCTTCGTGTGGCGCTATTGAATGTCAATAATGTTAGTGTTGACGATATGCACATACCTCTAATCACAATGTATCCTAATCCTTCCAATGGGCGCATTTTTATTTCTGGGCTCGATAGTGCGAGTTTTATACTCTCGGATCACATTGGCAGAGTATTAGAAAGAGGCACTATCCTTAGAGAAGTGATGCAGCTTCGCGGTCACTACGCTTCGGGACAATACCTCTTAAAAGTCATTTCCAATAGAGGTGTACATTCCTTCTCGCTTTGCTTGAAGCCTTAAAAGTTGGTGGTATATCCTTTCTCCTGGTAAAAGTCTTCAATGATCTCAACGACTTCATCTGCATCGTTAACGATGCGAATGAGATTTGTGTCGTTTGGGCTTATTTTCCCAGTCCTTTTTAAGGTGGTATCTACCCAGTTTTTCAAGCCTTCCCAAAATTCGATACCGTAGAGAATGATAGGGAAGCGGTCAATCTTCCCGGTTTGGACGAGCGTTATCGCTTCGAACAATTCGTCGAGGGTACCAAAGCCACCCGGCATCACCACAAAGGCTTGGCTGTATTTGACGAACATCACCTTACGAGCGAAGAAATAGTCGAAATTCAAGTTTTTATCGGGATCGATATACGGGTTGCTGCTCTGCTCGAACGGCAAATCGATATTAAGCCCAACGCTAGGTCCACGACCTTTCTGCGCGCCCTTATTTGCAGCTTCCATGATGCCCGGACCGCCACCTGTAATAATTCCAAAGCCCTTTTTAGTGAGCTTTTCAGCGATATCCGTTGCGGCTTGAAGGTATTGCGGCTCTGTGGAATTGGTCCTAGCAGAACCAAAAATACTTACGCAGGGGCCTATACGGCGCAGACTTTCGTAGCCTTCCACAAATTCTGACATAATCTTAAATAGGGCCCAACTGTCGTCGGATTTGATTTCGGTCCAGGTTTTACGTTTCATACGATTCATAGGTAATAGGTTTATTACCCAATAAGTTACGTAAATCGTACCGACTTCTAGGCGCTTATTTTAATACCGGTGCAAGAAAGAGTCCGGTAATGCTGTTTGTATTTTTTGCGACCTCCTCTGGCGTTCCAGTAGCAACGATAATACCGCCACCTGAACCGCCTTCTGGTCCAAGATCAATGATATAGTCGGCTTGTTTGATCACGTCCATATTGTGCTCAATAATTAAGACGGTATTTCCTTGCCCAACCAACTTTTGGATAACTTCCATCAATACACGTACGTCCTCAAAATGCAGACCGGTAGTAGGTTCATCCAAAATATACATGGTATTGCCCGTATCCTTTTTACTGAGTTCTGTAGCCAATTTTACGCGCTGGGCTTCGCCACCGCTCAAGGTAGTCGAAGGCTGTCCTAGACATATATATCCAAGACCAACATTCACTAGCGTGCTAAGTTTTAATTTGATTTTCGGGATGTGTTCAAAGAATTCTAACGCATCCTCGATGCTCATGTCGAGCACGTCACTAATGCTTTTACTCTTGTAGCGAACCTCCAGAGTCTCTCGGTTAAAGCGCTTTCCTTGGCAGGTTTCACAATGTACATACACATCCGGTAAGAAGTTCATTTCGATCACTCGTAAACCACCGCCTTCACAGGTTTCACAGCGCCCTCCTTTGACATTGAAAGAGAAACGTCCGGGCTTGTAGCCACGAATCTTACTTTCTGGAAGATTGGCAAAAAGCTGTCTTATCTCCGACCATACACCAGTATATGTGGCAGGATTTGAACGCGGCGTACGACCGATAGGGCTTTGATCGATATCGATAATTTTATCAATCTGTTCAGCACCTTCGACGCTCTTGTAGGGCTGAGGTTTAGCAACTGCACGGAAGATCAAATGATTCAAAATAGGGTAGAGGGTTCCGTTAATAAGTGTACTCTTTCCACTTCCGCTAACTCCTGTTATACACGTCAGAATACCCAAAGGAATTTTGGCACTTACATTCTGAAGATTGTTACCTGTTGCTCCTTTAAGCTGAATAAACCCTCTGGGTGTACGGCGTTGCGTTGGAACAGGTACTTCACGGATGCCCTTGAGGTAATCTGCTGTTATACTCCTGGCCTCTCGAATGTCCTCGATGCCTCCTTGAGCCACAATGTTTCCGCCGTGAATACCCGCCTTTGGACCAATATCCAAAATGAAATCTGCAGTTTCAATCATATCCTTATCGTGCTCCACGACAAGCACGCTGTTGCCAATATCTCTGAGCTGTTTTAGACTTTTTATGAGTCTGGCATTATCCCGCTGATGCAAACCAATCGAAGGCTCGTCGAGGATATAGAGCACATTAACTAGCTGCGAACCAATCTGGGTGGCTAGTCGAATCCTCTGTGCTTCACCGCCGCTGAGGCTGCGCGCACTTCTGTTCAAATTTAGATAGCCCAACCCAACATCGAGCAAGAATGCCGTCCTAGCCTTGAGTTCTTTGACAATTTCCTCAGCGATGATCCATTCCTTTTGACTCAGTTTCGTTTCAAGGCTATTTACCCAATCTGAAAAATCTACAAGGCTCATAGAACTAACATCGCTAATACCTTGTTCGGCAATCTTAAAGTGCAGACTCTCGCGCTTTAGTCGGGCACCTTTACAGCTAGAACATTCAACGTTTTCCATGAAGCCGTCCGCCCAGCGATGTATGGCGCGGCTTTTTGCTTCCCTAGATTGTGAACCAATAAAGTTGATTATCCCTTCAAAGTTGACCTTATACTCTTTCGTGACGCCAATGGATTTATGGTCAATAGTCATTACCTCATTGGTCCCGTAGAGTATAATATCGAGGGCTTCCTTCGGAATGTCTTCAATGGCTGTATCCAGATCGAACCCATGTTTAATCCCTATAATTTCTAATTGGTTAAAAATCCAATTCTTCTTGTAGTCTCCAACCGGTGCAAATCCACCTTTTCGAACTGTAGTTTTTGGATCAGGAATAACCTTGTCTAGGTTTACCTCCTTCACCGTCCCTATACCGTCGCATTTTACACATGCTCCCTTCGGGCTGTTGAATGAAAAGGTGTTTGGTTCCGGTTCTTGATACGCAATACCCGTTGTTGGACACATAAGTTGACGCGAGAAATAGGCCAATTCTTGGTTGTCCAAATCGATAACCGCTATAGTGCCCTTTCCATGAGCCATTGCCGTTTCAACACTCTGTGCAATCCTATTCTCGGCGGTAGCAGTAACACGTATACGATCAACGACAATCTCAATATCGTGGGTCTTGTAACGGTCTAGTCTAAATCCACTGCTTACCTCTACAATGGTGCCGTCAACGCGAGCGCGAACAAACCCCATACGAACAATTTGCTCGAACAGCTCACGGTAGTGTCCCTTTCTTGACCGCACAACAGGCGCTAAGACCGCAATTCTCTTGCCCATGAAATGCTCACCGATAAGCTCAATAATCTGAGAATCGCTGTAGCTAATCATTTTTTCCCCCGTTTTGTAGCTGAAGGCCGTAGATGCACGCGCAAAGAGTAGGCGAAGGAAATCGCTAAGTTCCGTCACTGTGCCCACGGTGGAGCGGGGATTTCTTGAAGTGGTCTTCTGCTCAATAGAAATTACTGGCGACAATCCTTCAATCTTATCCACCTCCGGACGCTCCATTGTGCCGAGGAATTGGCGCGCATAGGAAGAGAATGTTTCCATATATCTGCGCTGTCCTTCTGCGTAAATGGTGTTAAATGCTAGTGAGCTCTTACCCGATCCGCTTAGCCCGGTGATTACTACCAGGGCGTTGCGAGGGATTTTAACATCCAAATTTCTCAGATTGTGCGCTTTGGCACCGTAAACTTCAATTTGTTCGCTCATGCTTATTTGGCAACGAGAATAGCGTAGGTATTGTTTGAGCTATTGGTCAGTTTTGACGAACGAATCCAAGGATTATATAACCGTAGCTCCTTGTAAGTCATACCATGTTCTTGAGCCCAATCTACCCAACTTACAACAGCACTCTGAACTTGAATCGTATCAAAAGCCGGTAGTTTATAACCCTCGGTCTGGTGATAAACGTAACCGTATTCGTCCAAATTTTCATGGATGTGCTTTACGGCAGCCCACCTAAAGACGTAACGGGCCGTTTCGCTGTTCAACCGTAAATCGTAGTAGCTGTTAACTTTTTGTTCTTGTAATCGACGCCCAGTACCTGCCATACCCATATTGTATGATGCCGCTGCCAAAGTCCAATTCCCAAACAGCTCGTAAGCCTCCTTTAAATAGGCACAAGCCGCTCTCGTTGCCTTCTCCATTTGGTAACGTTCATCTACTTCACTGTTGATGATAAGCCCTGCCTCAAGACCAGTAGCCTTCATAATCTGCCAAGGACCTGCAGCCCCTGCAGGGCTAATGATGTTTTGTAATCCACTTTCTATGAGAGCTAGGTATTTAAAATCTTCAGGGATGCCTTCAGAAGCAAAGATGGGCGCTATTACGGGGAACCATTTATCACTACGCTTGAGCATAAGTAAATTATTGCTTTGCCAGTACGAATTTACCAAGATTTCACGATCGAGACTTTCTTGAACATCAAGGCGATCCAATGGCATATCTTCCCCGGCAATACTCATTTCCTTGGGCAGTTTAAAAGGTTTGACTGTGCTTGGACGAGCCTCTGCAGGATGAACATCATCTATCGATGAAGAGACAATGATTACGGCTACTAAGACTACACTGGCACCAATGATGGCATTTAGAATATTATTTTTCATAGGTAAAAGGGGAGTAGAATGCTTTAAGTATCGGGCTTACCTGATCTTTAGCACTTAATTTTGGATTTTCAACACCCCAATCAATACTTAGTGCCGGATCGTTCCACAGTAGGCTCCCCTGATGTTCTGGGCTATAGGTGTCGGTACATTTATACAAAAAGACTGTATCATCCTCAAGGGTAGCGAATCCATGTGCAAAACCCGGCGGTATCCACATCATTTTTTTGTTTGCACCGCTTAATTCAATACTGAAATGCTCGCCATACGTTGGAGACCCCTTTCTAATATCCACGACTACGTCCAATACGCGTCCTTTCTGCACGCGTATCAACTTGCCTTGTGCTTTAGGGGGTGCCTGAAAATGTAGGCCGCGTACTACACCTTCACCGGAAAAACTTTCATTGTCCTGTACGAAGTTTACTGAAATACCAGCACGTTCAAAGTCATCCTTGTTGTATGACTCAAAGAAATAGCCTCTATGGTCGCCAAAGATGCGCGGTTCAATTAAGAAGAGATCGGGGATGGGTGTAGGAACAAATTTCATATTCCCAAAAATAAGAGGATAAGCACTAAACGAGTACTGGGTCCACCTTTTCTTTCAGCAAATTTGAAATTTGTGTGCTGTGCGATGAAAAGCTCAGATGTGTGGCGCCTTCAAGTATCCAAAATCTATCCGTAGACGGTTTTTGTATTGTAAAGACAGGATCCAATTCACCAATTATGGTGTCAACTGGCGCCAAAGGGGTAGGACGCTTCCATTTTAGAACTGATTTAATGACCCAACGGTAATACTGGCAATCAAACTGTTCCATCGTTTCCAACATCAGGTCTAAAGTTCTTGAAGGTTGGCTGTTAAGACGGGCGATTAATTTAATCATTCTTATTATACTTCCCTCTGGAGCCCAATTTAGTATGCCAGTGGATGCTAAGTTTCTATACAATGGTCTTAGCTTCGCTTCGTGGTGCAATGAACTCAGTAGTACGACACGTTGAACTTCGTGCCTTGATGCCCAATCTTGTGCAACAATTCCCCCAAAGCTGTAGCCGAAAAGCAAGTCATTTTCTTTAATAGGATATCTATCTAATAGCCGGTCAGCGTAGGCTGAGAGCGATTCATTTTGTTTAGGTTCAATCCACTCCAAATAGGTAGCATCCCAAGGAAATCTAAACGCTTTGAAAATCCTTGAATCTGCACCCATACCCGGAAGTACCCAAACCCTACAATCTGACATTAACCCATGTTTTGCTTAATTATAATATATACAAACTGGTGGATGTATTTGTTCGCAGCAATAATGCTTTCTGAAGCTACGGGAACATTTTTATTGGAAAAATTGGTTACTAAACCACCTGCTTCACGAACTAAGACCACACCTGCAGCGACGTCCCAAGGGCTTAATCCATATTCGAAATAACCGTCAAAACGGCCACAGGCCGTGTAGGCGAGGTCTACCGCAGCAGTTCCAATGCGTCTCACACCCCTGGTGTGTTGGTACATATGTGCTAAGGTGTCTTGGAAGCCTTGCACCTTTGAAAAATTATAGAATGGAAACCCTGTGGCTAATAACGTGTCTTCGAGTCGTTCACTTGTTGACGTGAAAAAACGTTCTCCGTTTAGGAAAGCACCACCGCCCTCAAAGGCCGTAAAACATTCGTCCATCCCGACCTCATACACAACTCCTATAACAGGCCAATCCCCTTTAAGAAGTGCTATACTCACACTGTAGATGGGCAGACCGTGAACAAAGTTGGTCGTTCCGTCTAGCGGATCAATCACCCAAGTGTACTCTGAATCTGTTTGTTTTTTTGTAGTTTCCTCTTCAGTAAAAAAACCAGCTTCAGGAAAAATTTCTTTCAGATTTTGGACGATTAGTTCTTCGGTGGATCGATCAACATCGCTAACCAAAGCATTCATGCTCTTTAGTTCGACCAAAGATTTGTCGAAGGTTCGTTGTTCTTCTCTTAGATATGTACCGGCTTCTTTAGCAACTAAGGAAGCTTTTTCAGTGAGGACGCTGAGGTCTATCATAGTAATTCTTTCGCCGTATGTTTTAGTCGAATGGTTTTACAAAGCGATTTAAGATTGCTACCGTCGGTATTTGTGTCGCCATAAATTTCCATCACTGCTGACCGATTTTCAGGTTCAAATCCAACCATACCGATGAACAATCCTTCTCGAATTTTGAAAAGCCTTGCTTCGGTTACCATACCGTCATTCACCTGTCCTTCAGAGACAAATTGCCAGAAGTTGGAGAACTCCCGTTCGCTACAGAGCGGTTTATATTCTAGAAAAATAAGTGGCATTGGCGGTGCGGCTTTCTACCTCTAAGGTAACAAATCCTTCGTCGCAAATACCTGAAAGACAAAAAGTTTTGGTTTTATTTGCTAATTCCGGGTTCCAAAATGTACGAACTCGAACGTAATTGTCTGAATAACCGTACATATACCCTTCTCTATTTTCTCCCTCAAAAAGAATTGGGCGTCTTTTCCCAAATTGGCCCTCGTAAAACGATCTTTTCTTTTTTTCACTGAGAATGCGTAGCATCTTATTGCGCTTTTTGCGTTCTGTAATTGGTACAACTCCTCCCATAGTAGCAGCTGATGTATTAGCTCGTTCGGAATACGTAAACACATGAAGATAGCTTATGTCGAGCTCGTTCAAGAAGTTGTAAGTCTCTAAAAATAATTCCTCTGTTTCTCCTGGAAAGCCAACGATCACATCTACACCGATGCAAGTGTCCTGATTAGCAGCTTTTATTGTTTCTACGCGCTGCTTATAAAGACCACTCATGTAACGACGCTTCATCTTTTTCAAGAGTTTGTCACTACCGCTTTGTAGCGGGATGTGAAAGTGAGGTACAAACTTTTTGCTTCGATGGGTAAATTCGATAATCTCGTTTCGAAGTAAATTAGGCTCAATACTCGAAATACGTATGCGCTCTACATCAACACGCTCATCTAAAGCTTCCACGAGTTCCATGAAGGTGTTTTCGTGACGTTTGTTTCCAAACTCGCCTTTACCATAATCGCCAACATTCACTCCTGTGAGTACAATTTCTGGAATGCCTTTTTCTGCAATCTCTTGGGCTCTTGCAATAACGTTTTCTAAGGTATCACTTCGTGATATTCCACGCGCTAAAGGGATGGTACAGTAGGTACACTTGTAATCACAACCGTCTTGGACTTTCAAAAATGCCCTGGTTCGATCGCCGGCACTGTAGGAGCTAACAAAAGTATTTGCCTCACCGATTTCACAGCCGTGCAATTGTGCAGGTCCTTCTTTTTTCTCCAGAGCTCCCAAGAATAGGGTAACATTAAACTTTTCAGTTGCACCAAGTACCAAATCAACCCCAGGCATTTGCATGATTTGTTTGGGCTTGAGCTGGGCGTAACATCCAACAATAACTACAAATCCATCAGGATTAGCGCGTAAAGCGCGTCCAACGATGTTTCGACATTCCCGATCAGCGTTCTCCGTAACTGAGCAGGTATTAATCACGTAAACATCTGCAGCCTGCTTAAATCCTACTTCTTCAAAGCCATTATTTCTGAAATCTTTCGCAATTGTTGATGTTTCAGCAAAGTTTAGCTTACAGCCAAGGGTATGGAAAGCAACAGAAGGCATTATATCAAATTTACTTCGGGTTCTAGCTGAATACCGAATCGGTTGAAGACATCCTCCATAATAGATTTTGCGAGAGTGTGAATTTCCTTACCGCTGGCCTTACCATAGTTGACCAAGACCAAAGCCTGATTCTTATGCACACCCGCATCGTTATTTCGATAGCCCTTCCAGCCGCATTGGTCGATAATCCATCCGGCTGCGAGCTTCGTTCCGCCCTCAGCAGGGTATGACGGCATATTTGGATGACGCTCCTTTAGCTGTTCTGCTTTTTCTTCAAGAACCACTGGATTTTTGAAGAAAGAACCGCTGTTTCCTATTTCGTTTGGATCCGGCAGTTTGCTTTGACGTATAGCGACCACAACATCGCTAATTTGCTTTGGTGTAGGCTCGGTTATTCCAATCTTTTCGAGTTCCGAAGCAATGGCTCCGTAGTCCGTTTGAATACGATGGTCTTTTTTGGTCAATTCTAGGGTGACTCTCGTGATAATAGCTTTTCCTTTCCAGTCATTTTTAAAAATGCTATTTCGATAGCCAAACTTTGTCTCGTCTTTGTTGAGCTTGAAGGAGGAACCGTCCTCAATCATAACACCTTCGCAATTCACGAAGACGTCTTTGAGTTCGACACCATAGGCTCCAATGTTTTGAACTGGGGCCGTTCCACAATTGCCGGGAATTAAGCTAAGGTTTTCAATCCCTCCGAGACCCTGCATTAACGTCCACAGTACCACCTCATGCCAGTTTTCACCGGCTCCAAAGCGTATGTGTACTTTATCATCGTCTTCGTAAACAACACGGCGTCCGTGAATATCAACCTTTAGAACATCCCCTTCTACATCTTGTGTTAAGAGTATATTTGAACCACCGCCAAGAACCAAGGTAGGTGCCCCATGGTGCTTTACATAGTTTGCGATTTCATCTGTACTATGCGCCCAAATAAGTCGACTCGCTTTTTGGTCAATGCCAAAAGTGTTGAGTTTTGATAGGCTTTGGTTAATCTGAACAATCACGGGATATTATCTAGTCGTGAGAGGGTAAACTTCTAACGCTGCTTTTAAGATAATAATACAATCTTTTAAAGCCTCTATATTTAAAACATAGGCCAATCGTGCTTGATTGGCTCCTAATTCTGGTTTAGCGTAAAAGCCTGCTGCTGGAGCCATCATTAAAGTTTTGCCTTCGTGATTGAATTCACTCAATAACCATTGAGCAAAGTGCTCAGCGCTCTCCACAGGGAAAGAAGCTACGGCATAAAATGCACCTTTAGGCTTTGGACAGAATACACCGTCGATGCTGTTAAGACCCTCAACCAGCAAATTACGACGCTTAACATATTCAGCATTTACCTCGTCAAAATAGCTCTGGGGCGTTTTTAATGCAGCTTCACTGGCAATTTGTGCATAGGTAGGTGGAGAAAGCCTGGCTTGTGCAAACTTCATAGCTGTGGCCATAAAATTTTTGTTCTTGCTGACCAAACAGCCTATTCTAGCGCCACACATACTGTAGCGCTTTGAAAAGCTGTCAACAATAATGGCGTTGTTCTCCAAACCTTCGAGGCTTAAGATGCTGTGATGCGCTTCACCGTCGTAAGTGAACTCGCGGTAGACTTCATCTGCAATCAGGAATAAGTCGTGTTTAAGTACTATTTCTTTGAGTTGTTCAAGCTCTTCTTTGCTATAGAGGTAGCCTGTCGGGTTACCAGGGTTACAGATGAGAATACCTTTCGTTTTCTCAGTTATGGCCTGCTCAAATAACTCCACTCGTGGCAGGGCAAATCCATTTTCGATATTTGCTTCTACGGGTACCACTTTTACGCCACTTGCTGTAGCGAAGCCATTATAGTTGGCGTAAAATGGTTCAGGAATAATAATTTCGTCACCTTCGTCCATTGCCGATCCAAAGGTGAACAATAAAGCTTCTGAGCCGCCGGTAGTTACAATGATTTCATCAGTACTTACTGCCAATTTATTGGAGTTATAGTACTTAGATAAACCCTCCCTTAAAGATGCGAAACCCGCACTGTGGCTGTAGGCCAAAACAGGTACATCGGCTTCTTTAATCGCCTGCTGCGCCTCTATAGGTGTCTGAATATCAGGTTGACCAATGTTTAAATAGTACACCTTATTTCCGTTGCGCTCAGCTTTTTCTGCGTAAGGAACTAATTTGCGGATAGGGCTTGCAGGCATATTGGTGCCTTTCTTAGAAATTGATGGCATTGCTATTTGATTTCGTACTAAAAAGCCCTGCAAAAATACAGGGCTTTCTTGGATATATTAGGACATTATCCTGCCTTATTTAGCGATAACACTACCGCCTTGTTTGGTTGGGGTAGTCTTTTGTGCCGCAGGATTCATTACTTGTCCTTTAATTGTGAGTACCACGGTTTTATTGGTTGCGTTAGAATTTACTGTAACTGTTTTGTGGAAATTACCCATGCGGTTGGTGTCATACTTCACGGTAATATTACCTTCTGCACCTGGGGCAATTGGTTCACATGTCCATTTTGGAGTTGTACAACCACAAGATGCACGAACGGAGTTCAGAATCAATGGCTCAGTACCTTCGTTCTTGAATTTAAATACACGAGTTCCATTCGCTCCCTTTTCAATTTTACCGTAGTTGATCACTTTTTCAGCGAATTGGATTTTCGCACCTTCAGCAGGTTGTTCTTGCGCTTGTGCAGCGAATCCGAATAGCGCCACAGCTAGAGTAAGGATGATTTTTTTCATGTTTAATTTCATTGTTTGATAACTCCAAATGTACTTCGAAAGCAATGGCTTTCAAAGGAAATTAACAATCTCTTAGCCAATGGGTTCATTGGATGCGCGAAGGCGCTTATTTTTGCAACATATTATTACAACTACTTCCATGCGCGAAATTGGAAAATACACCCCTGGAGAAATTGAATCGAAATGGTATAGCTACTGGTTAAGTAACAAATACTTTCATGCTGAAGTATCTGATAAAGAGCCTTATACAATTGTTATTCCGCCGCCCAATGTAACGGGTGTGCTACATATGGGGCATATGTTGAACAATACCGTTCAAGATGTTCTTATTCGTCGCGCTCGTATGCTAGGTTTGAATGCTTGTTGGGTACCGGGTACTGACCACGCGTCTATCGCAACCGAAGCCAAGGTCGTTAAGCGCCTTCGTGAACAGGGTATTAAAAAGTCAGATTTAGCACGCGAAGATTTTTTGAAGCACGCGTGGGATTGGACCGATGAATACGGTGGAATCATTCTAAAGCAATTACGCCGTCTAGGAGCATCTTGCGATTGGGACCGCACGGCCTTTACTCTAGATAAAGTACGTAGCGAGCAAGTAATCGATGTTTTCATTGACCTGCATCAGAAGGGTATGATTTACCGCGGCCTTCGTATGGTGAACTGGGATCCAGTGGCATTGACGGCAGTTTCTGACGAGGAAGTAATTTACAAAGAAGAGAACAGTCGTCTTTACTACATGACCTATAAGATTGAAGGATCAACTCAGGCTATACAAGTTGCTACTACGCGTCCAGAAACCATTTTTGGAGATACTGCAGTTTGCGTGCATCCTAAAGACGAGCGCTACCAGCATTTGAAGGGCAAGAAGGCCATCGTTCCTATAGTAGGGCGGGCCGTACCTATAATTTTTGACGAATATGTGGATATCGAATTTGGGACAGGGGCATTAAAAGTTACGCCAGGTCACGATACCAACGACCAGATGTTGGGTGAGAAGCACAACCTCGAAGTTATTGACGTTTTTGATCAGCACGCTGCTCTTAATAAACATGGTGGTGAATTTGTCGGATTAGACCGATTCAATGCACGTAAAAAAGTTGCCAAAGCTCTAGAGGAAGCAGGTCTATTGGTCGAGACTAAGGAACTTAGAAATAAAGTTGGTCGCAGTGAGCGTACGGATGCAGTCATTGAACCACGTCTGAGTATGCAGTGGTTCTTGAAGATGTCAGATTTGGCCAAACCGGCTATTGATGGTGTTAAATCCAAGGACATCACTTTGCATCCACCACACGCAGAAAAGACCTATCTCCACTGGATGGAGAACATCAAAGACTGGTGTATTTCGCGTCAACTGTGGTGGGGACACCGCATTCCTGCTTGGTACGATGCTGGCGGCAATGTAACCGTTTGTAAGACCAAGGAAGAAGCTATTTTGAAACTAGGTACTAATGCTGTTCATCAGGATGATGATGTTATGGACACTTGGTTCAGCTCTTGGTTGTGGCCGTACAGTGTATTCTCGGAAAATCAGGAGGAAGAAGATTATTTTTATCCAACGAATACTTTAGTTACCGGGCAAGACATCATTTTCTTCTGGGTAGCTCGTATGATCATTGCGGGTTATGAATTTAAGGAAAAGCGCCCGTTCAAGGACGTGTATTTCACCGGTATGGTTCGCGATAAGAAGCGCCGCAAGATGTCGAAATCTTTGGGCAACAGTCCGGACCCAATAGAACTAATAGATAAATATGGTGCCGACGGTGTCCGTGTTGGAATGCTAATGACTGCGCCTGCAGGCAACGACTTGTTGTTTAATGAGGACCTTTGTTCTCAAGGATCATTCTTTGCTAATAAAGTTTGGAATGCCTTCCGATTAGTTGGTATGTGGGAAGCTGGTTCTGAAGCATTGAGTGCTTCGGAATCACTTTCAGTTCAATGGATGCGCAACCGTACGGGAGAAGCGCTGGTAGATTTAGAAAGTAGTTTCGAAAAATATCGATTGTCGGAGGCTTTGATGACTATCTACAGGTTGGTTTGGGATGATTTCTGTTCTTGGTATCTAGAAATGGTAAAACCTGCAAAAGGAGAGCAAATCTCGGCTGAAGCATTGGAAGCCACTAAATCAATCTTCAATACTTTGTTGGAAATAATGCATCCATTCATGCCATTTATTACAGAAGAATTGTGGCAGAATCTAGCAGACCGTGGAGAAGGAGAGACCATCAACTTTGCACCTTGGCCTAGCCTTAAGGTAGAGAATCAAGGTATTTTAAAGTCATATGCTCACTTCGCTGAGGTAGTAGGCGGGATACGCGCGGTACGCAATGAAAACGGCATCGCACCGAAAGAGGTTTTGACCATTAATATTGCGAAAGGCACAAGGCACGATACAGCGTTTGATCTACTCATTATGAAACTTGCTAATGTTGAGTCCATAGTTGAGGTAAACGAAGTTAAGAAATCCGCTTTCAGCTTTGTGGTTGGCGGGATTAATTATACGGTCCCGGCCGATGCCTTTGTTAATGTGGATGACGAGATTGTGAAGCTTGAAGAAGAATTGGCTTACACACAAGGATTTCTGAATAGTGTCGAGGAAAAATTGAGCAACGAACGTTTTGTTTCTAATGCACCGGAGGCTGTAGTAATTTCAGAACGCAAGAAACGAGCAGATGCTAAAGGCAAAATAGATTTGATTACGCAGCGCTTGGAAGCTCTAAAAGAGTAGTACGAAGAATTATCCAACAGAAAGCCCGGCACTTGGACGCCGGGCTTTCCGTTTACAGGGGTAATACTTCCTGCATCAATAAATTGGTTTATAATATGATGAATGTAGTCTTTCTAATTAAAGCACAAATGCGATGCTAATTATTTCACAAATTTTGAATTAAGCATTAATGTTTCCTTGATTCCGACCAAATCTGCCACATCGCACCGGGTTTTTGACCTTGAAGCTTTCGGTGCATACTTTGTGAGGCAGGACGGGGATTATCAATTGCTGCAAAGGCTTGTAAAGTCTGCGTAGCTTCTTTGCCAAGCCCATTTAGATTTTGAGGTGTGTATTTTTTGTCCAATTTTTTCAACGCATTCATCGAAGCATAGATATTACCACGTAACCTTTCAACTTCTGCTAGGCGCAGTGCTGCACTTGTGTTTCTTGGGCTCATTGCAAGCACTTGATTGTACAATCTGACCGCCTCTGCATAATTGCCTTCAATCCTGCGAATCTGCGCCAGTTGGTTCAAGCTTAAAATATGATTTGGATGAATTTCTAGTGCTTCTTCAAAGGCACCTGCACTCTTTTTAAGTACACTTACGTTTGGCTTTTGACCACCCGAAATCAAAATTCCAAGCCCTTCGAAATAAGGCATTGGATTATTGTAAATATCCATTTCAAAGAAGTTGCCTCTGGCGGAAATGCTGTATTGTACCATCGAACGAGTATTTCGCTTCATATAGCCGTCTAAGGCTTGTGCAGCCTCTTTCTCGCCGCTAACTCTCGCTATACTTACTGTAACTGCGAAGAATAATGCTGAAGTTGACAATATTATCGATAGTGGCTTGCCCCTTTCGAAAAGTGATTTGCTTCGGCTTGCTAAATAGCCCATAGACACGGCGAATGGAATGAGAAGTGTTGTCCTTTCTAAAGGAAACTCACCGAAGCCATACGCAACAAAGGCAACTATAGTTAGACCAAAGAGCAACTGTTCTTTATTCTTTAATAGTTGTAAGAGTGCCAAGAGTATCATGCCTACAAAAAAAAGTGCACCAATACCTGTTTCGCTGAATAACCATAGTACGTCATTGTGCGGTCTTAGGATGGAGGTAGTACCATTCATGACACTTTCGTTCGTACCTTTAAGTCCGGTTGCTGGGTATTCAATTTTCCATTGGCCGCCACCTACTCCTGAAATAGGGTTCTCTAAAAACATTTCCTTAGAAGCCTTCCAATAGTGCATTCTGCTTTCGATAGTGCTGCTATCAAATACCTTTTCAGCCCCGCCGAAAACTACCGCGATACCCACACCGACTATAAGCACCGCAAGCGCAATGAAACTTTGGTAGCGGTAAGTATTATCCTTTTGGGCAGCATAGACTCCTGCTGCAAAAATGGCCATAAGAGCCGCTGCAAGCCACACCCCACGTGTTCTTAAAAAGAGTATCTCAAATAGTGCTAAGCCAACTGCAATTCTTTGAATCCATGTTCCTAGAGTTTCTGGTAGACGCACTGCAAGGGCTGCTGGTATGAGCATAAGTAAGGTGGCTGCTGCGTAATTTTTGTGTGCAAATAGTTTACCGCTAGCTAAATAGATATCACCTTCTTTATAGGCTTCTCCCAGGGATGGCAAGATGCTTAATCCTGCTATTAATAATGCGAATTGGGCACCAATCCCGAAAGCTTTCAACGTACCTTTTTCGTCGTTGCGAAATGCTTCTGCTGAAATTATTATTGTTCCAAAGAGCACTGACATACGTGCAATATGGCCGTAAAGTTCGCTTGGTGCGTTAATACTTCCGAGTTTCACGAAGGGCCAAAGAACTAGTCCTAAGGCCAAAAGTTCGATTATGCTTAATCGGCTCTTAAAGTTTTTGATATCTACA
>MDTG01016124.1_pt1 | contig 19458 bp, 19 predicted proteins | sample 811421 | NCBI WGS metagenome assembly MDTG01 (sample SAMN05326645, study PRJNA326480) | marine metagenome | isolation source: seawater | place: Pacific Ocean: South East | collected 2011
ACGTTGATAGGCTGGATGTGGAAGCGCAGTAATGCGTGCAGCTGACCAGTACTAATAGCTCAATTGGCTTGATTTATGCACTGAAAAAAATTTTTGTTAAATTTAAAAAATGATATCATATTAAAATTTTAATATTCACAAAATACTTTAAGATATCTTTTTTTTTACAAATATCAAAAACCGATATTATCAACTATTTAATTGATTGGTAGAGCTCATAAAATGTTTGTCATAAAATAGACATGAGAAATAAAAACATTATAAAAGCACTTACTCAATAAATGGTTTAAAAAATTTATATCAGGAAAAATCAGCTTAACGGAAAATTTTATTATTATTTTTCTCAATTTTTTATATTTTGATGATTTAACCAAGTCTTATATTTGTTTTATCATTGATTATTTTTTCATTATTTACATTAAGCTTAGAAGCTTTGAATATTACTATAAAATAAATATACAATAAAATAACAACAAAAAAAACGAACGAAATAAGAAAAGCAAAAGATGTTGGCTCAACTGCCACCTTTCTTTCTTTGGTAGCTTTTTTTTATATTTTTTTTTAGTTTGTATTATAAAATAATTTTATAGATTAAAATTATAAGGTAAAAGTATCTAAACCATGCATGCTAATAAAATCTTTTTATTTATATTAGTTTACAATTGTCAAAATGAATTAGAAAAGACAATAAAAAAAATTAAAGTTTTTTATCATTTTTTTGATGAAATTATTTTTATTAATAATAACAGCACAGATAACTCATTAAAAATTTTAAAAAAATATATTAGACAGAAAAAAACAAAAAAAATTAAAATTATAAATAATAAATCAAATTTTGGTCAAGGCGGTTCTCACAAAGTTGCATTTGAGTACTCTTATAAAAACAATGCTAACTTTTGTACAATATATCATGGAGATGATCAGGCAAATATTCTTGATTTTAAAAGTTTACTAATTAATAAAGAGTATCTTAAATTTGATGCAATTTTGGGTGGAAGATTTATGAAAGAATCTACACATCAAAATTACGCCCTATATAGAGTCTTGGGAAATAAATTTTTCAATTTTCTTTTCCAAATTATTACAAAAAAAAAAGTTTGTGACTTAGGATCAGGTTTTAACATCTATGGAGCAAAGGTTTTTAAAGATGATTATGTTTATTTCATTGATAATAATATGGGTTTTAATTATCAAAATTTTTTACTCATGACGTATAATAGGATTAAATATAAATTTATTCCTATGAGCTGGAAATCAGAGGGTGAAAAAAGTAATGTAAGATTGATTAATCAAACACTGATGGTACTTGGTATTGCTTTTAATTTTATGCTCTATAAGTTTGACTATTTCAAGAAAATTAAAAAAAATTATTTAAAACATAATAAGACGATTGCTAGAAGTCAAATTTATGAAGGAATTAAAATCAAAAATACTTACTGGAAATTCAGGTTGTAGCCTTACAGTTTTTAGAGAAGAAATTTATAAAATAAGAAAACAATCATCTAATCGCACAACATCCCTTAGGTTAATTGAACAGTATAATAAATTTAAAGAGTTCAGAAAATTTAATAATATATTGACGCCAAAAACTTTTAAATCTGGAAAAAAAAATAAAAGATTTTTTTATGATATGGAATATATAAATGGCAAAACCTTAAGTCTTATACTAATTTCAAGACCATTATCAGAAACCAAAGAAATTATAAATAATATATTCAAGTATATTTTTTTTTGTAGAGATAATTCTGATTACATTTATCAGAAAAAAATTTTTTTAAAAAAAATTAATATATTAAAAACAAAAATTAATATTAAAGAAAAATACATAAAAAAAATTTTTATAAAAATATTTAAATACGATTGGAAAAATATATCTTACAGCAATTCTCATGGTGATCTCTCTTTAGAGAATATAATAATAAATAAAGATAAAATTTTTTTTATTGATTTATCAAAAAACTTTATCGACAGTTATAAATTGGATATAAGCAAATTATTATTTGATCTTATAAGTTGTTGGTCATATAGAAACATTGAACATGAGACACACTTGATAGAGATAAATTCATTAAAAAAATATATTATCAGAATTTTAGAACAAAAATTAGATCGTAAAGATATTTCGGACATTAAAATGCTCATTTTAATCGATTTTCTAAGAGTATTAACTTATACTAATGATTTTAAAAACAAAAACTTATTGAAAAAACACTTAAGAAATTTTTATGATAACTTTAATAATCCCTTGCGCTGGTAAGTCTTCCAGGTTTCCTGATATTAAACCTAAGTGGCTATTTACACATCCCGACGGAAAAATTATGATTGAGAAGGCTATTGAGCCTTTTTTGAGAGTAAAAAACATAAAAAAGAAAATTATTACTATAACTAAAGAAATAGATAAAAAATTTAACGCAAGTCACTTATTAAAACAAATGTTTGGAAATAAAGTTAAGATTCTAATATTAAACAAACAAACTCGATCAGCAAGCGAAACAGTATATAACACTATCAAAAGATTTAATATTAAAGGTCAAATTTTAGTAAAGGATTCTGATAATTCATTTGAGATTGATAAAAAATTTAATATTTTAAAAAAAAACTTTATTGTATTTATAGATATTTCAAAAAATCCCGAAATTTCAAATGTCCATCAAAAAAGCTTCATTGATTTAAATAATAAAAAACAAATAATGAATATTGAAGAAAAAAAAATCATTTCAGATAAAATTTGTGTTGGTTTATATTCATTTCAATCTGCCAACGATTTTGAAAAACATTATCAAATTTGTAAAAATAAAATTAAGAATTCTGAAATATTTGTAAGCATAGTTGTAAAGAATATGCTAAATGAAAATTTTTTATTTACATGCACGCAGGCAAAAGAATATGAGGATTATGGGACATTTGAAGACTGGCTTATTATTAGAAAAAAATATAGGACTTTTTTTGTAGATTTAGATGGTGTTATTTTTTTAAATAAAGGAAAATACGGCAAAAAAAACTGGAATACAAAAAATCAATTAATTAAAAATAATGTTAAATTATTGATAAATTTGAATCATAATAAATCTCAAATCGTGTTTACAAGCTCTAGACCTGAAAAAAATAAAATGAAAATCCAAAAAGAACTAAAAAAAATTGGTTTTAAAAATTTCAAACTTTTATTAGGGTTAAATCACACTCAAAGAATATTAGTTAATGATTATTCCAATTCAAATCCTAATCCTTCAGCTATTTCTATTAATTTAGAGAGAGATGCAAATAATTTAAGTTCTCTTGTGGAGTCTATTTAGATCAAATGCATCAACCTATTACATATGCATATTTGGAAACAACGAATTACTGTAATCTAAATTGCTCTTTCTGTAACAGGGATGTAGTAGTTAAAAAACTCCGTCATATGCCATTAGAAAAATGGAAAATTGTCTTAGATAAATTAAAAAATCACCCAATTTCTGAAGCTAAATTGATGGGTTTAGGTGAACCTTTTTTACATCCAAAGTTCTCTGAGGTATGTAAAATGTTTAAAGAATATTTTCCAAAAGCCTTTTTGATTGTAGCTACTAATTGTCAATATAAAATGAACGATAATTTTAAAAATTCTTTGAAATATATAGACCTTTTGTACTTGTCAATAGATGGCTACAAAGAGAGTTATGAAAAGTTTAGACCACCGTCTAAATGGCATAAATTGGTAAATTTTTTAGAGGATTTAAAAAAGGTTGAAAGACATAACTGTAAAATTACCTGTAATTATGTAGTTAATAAAGAGAATGTCGAAGACATAGTTAAAATTGAAAATTTATGTAAAGAATATAGTTTAGAGGAACTTAGACTTAATATTGCTCAAGACTGGTCAGAAAAAAAAACACTTAAAGACCAACAAAGTTATTTGTGGGGATACTCTAAGGAACAAATTGAATATTTAAAAAAAAATTATTCAAAAAATATTAAAGGGAAAACACCATGGTCATGGTCGGATTGTTTTTGGGTAAAAAGAGGTATCTATATGACAGTAGAGGGAAATTTGAAAGTCTGTGCCTTAAACACTGATACCGACTCTTTAGGAAACATTTTTTCTGATAGTCCTGAAGATATTTTAAATTCAAATAGGATGAATGAAATAAGAGATGGATGTAGTAATAACAAACCTAATTCACACTGTTCAAACTGCTCATACAAAGAGCTATCTCCTTTGTTAGAAAAACTTATTGGATGAAAAAAATAAATATTTTTGATCTAAAGTTTAATAATAAAGAAAAAAATTTTTTTTTTAAACATTCGAAAAAAATTTTTGATGAAGGCTTTTTTTCCGATCATACTTACGTAAAAAAATTTGAACAAGCGTTTAAAAAAAAATATAACTGCAAATACACTTTAGCAACATCATCTGGTACTTCTGCATTAGAAATTATATTAAGAGCATTGGAAATTAAAAATAAGGAGGTTCTAGTCAACTCTAATACGTTTATAGCAACTGGACACGCAATTACAAATGCTGGTGGTGAGATAGTTCCTGTCGATTTAGATATGAAATATTTTTTGATGAGCCCAGAAGATTTAGAAAGAAAGATAAACAGAAAAACTGGGGCTGTAGTAATAGTCCATATTGGTGGCATGATAACTCCGAATATTGATAAGATAATTAAAATTTGTAGAAAATTTAATGTTCCATTAATTGAAGATGCTGCGCAAGCCCAGGGTTCAAAATATAAAAATATTTATGCAGGAAATTTTGGAATAGCTGGTGCGATAAGCTTTTTCACAACAAAAGTTATGACTACTGGTGAAGGTGGTATGATTATGACTAGAAGTAAAACATTACATAAAAAAATATATTCATTGAGAAGATTTGGAATGAAAAAAAATAAGATATTTCATGATAAAATAAGTGGCAATTTTAAATTAAGTTAATTTTCGGCGTTACTAGGAATTATAGAATTAAAAAGGATAAATAAAAGAATAAAAAAAAGAAATAAGTTAGCCAAAATTTATATTAAGAATTTAGATAATCTAAAGTTTTTATCATTAAAATCTAAGGGCAAATTCTACTGTAATCATTATAAACAAATAATTATTTCTGACATAAAAAGGTCTAAGATCGAAAAATTTCTAAGGAAAAAAAAGATATCCCTCACAGGTGGAGTATACAATATTCCATTACATAGACAGCCAGTTTATAAAAATTATTTAAAGTGTTACAAACTTCCTGTAACAGACTATTTTTGTGATAAACATTTTTGTCCTCCGTGCTATCCTGAGTTATCTAGCAATGATATATATTTGATTTGTAAAAATTTGAACAAAATATGAAAAAAAATAGATATTTTATCTTTGATAAAAATTTAGATTATTTGTTAATTTTCATTATTTCACTATTTTATTTGGTAGTATTTTTGCAAGATAATTATTTTTTCATAGCACAAGATGATCAATTTCATTATTTACTAAAAGGTAAACTTTTTGGAGAATGTGTTTTAAATAAAGATTGTTTACCACTACAGGGATTTTTTAACCAGTTACTAGATTTTCAGAATTATGGTAATCATATTTTCACAGACAGACAATTTTCTCGAGTTTTCTTATTTTATAGTCCTCTAATTGACATCCTATATTTCACTTTATACGAGTTTTTTGAGAATTTTGACAAGGTATTCAAAACTGTACTCATATCTAATCTTTTATTAACAATTTTTTCAACTGTAATTTTTTTAAGAAAATTTCTCAATTTTAAATTTTTTTACATATATCTTTTAAGTCTTTTTTTTTGTTTAATTTTGATTTTTAATTCAGGTTTTTTAGTCACTTTTTTTAGTGGTCAATCAACATCTTTGTCATTTTTATTATTATCACTAGTTTATATAGAAACGAAAAAATTTAAGACAGCTTTAATTTTATATTTTTTATTACTTTCAAGTCATGCGGTTGGAGTATTTTACGCGTTAATTTTACTTATTTTTTATGTTATTAGATTTAAAAATTATAATTTAAGGCTCCTTTCAAGAGATTTTTTTGTAATTTTTTCTAGTTTATTTTTTGCTTTATTTGTTTTGTTATATAATTTCTCACAGCCATATGATTTAGATATTTCTAATGTGTATGAGCACTCTGATGATTTTTATCTTACTATTCAAAAGAATTTACTATTTTTTTATGATTTTATAAACAAAGTTTTAATTTCATCGTTAGGAAAAATAATATTTATATTTGCATTATTGGTTATTTTTTTTTCAAAACATAAAATATTTTATTTCATTAATTCAATTATTTTGTCTATAGTGATTATCTTACCAACAAATTCTTTTATTAATATAATTAAAAAATCCATAGATCTATACAATCTATTACTTGTTTTAATGGCTACTATTTTCTTAGAAATTTTTATTAAAGAAAATTTTTTAAAGATAAAAAAGTCTAAAGATAAAAAATTATTTTTAATTTCCTTTTTTACAATATTTATATTTTTTATATCCAAAAAAGTTATTATAGATCAGTCGCTTGAAACTTTTCAAAAAGGCCCACTTTTTTCCACTGAAATTCATGATGACGAGCAAATAAAAAAAGTTTTTAAAAAAAATGAATTTGATGAAATTTTATTTAGAGGCTCAGAAATGAGTTTATATTCAATTTTAACTGGAGGCATGTATAAAGAAAAATTCACTTGGGTAGACTTAAAAAATGATTTTGAGAGTTTTTCAGGTAAATATTTACTGATTGAACAAAACTCTTTTTTTGAAAATACGAGAAAATCTTTTAAAAATATTAACCAATTTTACAATCAAATTCTTGTCAAAAAAAATCAACCTTACAAGTTGAATATGCTCTCGTCCAGTACAAATTTTGACATAGGTATTTCCCAGAAATTTTCTAGAAAAACTAAAGTCGATATCTTTATTGATAATCATCAAAAGAAAAGTTTTGAAACTAATAAAAAAAATTTAAATGTTAATATCTCAAATTTAGTATTAGAGAAAGAATTTGAATTAAAAATAATTTCAGATAATGATATAATTATATCATACATAAAAAGCCAAAATTATGGATCAACTTACTTAAAAAAAGATTATTCAGAATCAGTTAATAAATTTTCTTTAAATTTTAAAAAGAGTTGTAGAAAAATAAACAGGGTTATGATTTTTTCATCCCTAGATTTTTGGGTAGCAGAATGTTAAAAAACTCAAAAAATTTATCTGTTTTACTATTACTCAAAAAAAATAAATTTTATAATGCAAAAATTGTACAAACTCTAAAAAAAATAAAAAAAGTAAAATTAAGCGTTTTGATTGGGTCAACAGGTTCTAAATATCCAAAGTCTCTGAAAGAAAAAAATTATGACTACATTATTTCATATTTGAGCCCATGGATATTGCCACCAAAAATATTAAAAAGAACGAAAAAAAAAAATATTAATTTTCACCCATCCCTTCCGAAATATCCAGGGTTTGGTTGTTATAATTTGTCAATTTATAATAATGATAAATTTTATGGGATTACCTGTCATGAGATGGAAAAAAAAGTAGATAGCGGAAAAATTTTTTTTATAAAAAAATTCAGGGTTAAAAAAAATAGTAACTTAGATAATTTGATTGATCATACATACAGAGAAATGTTTAAATTTTTTAAAAAAAAAATTAATATATTATTATCAAATAAAAAAATTATTATTGATAAAAAAATCAAATGGAATAAAAAAAACTATTCAAAGAAACAAGATATTGAAAAATTAAGTTTAATTAAACTTGGAATGAGTGATAATGAAGCCTCAAAAAGAATAAAAAGTACTTATTTAAAAAATAAATTTTACCCAAAGATATATATCTCTGGGAAGATATTCAATTTAATTGAGGAGTGATAGTTTATGAAAATAAATCTCAAAAAAAAAAAAACTTCATATAATTGCTGAGGCAGGAGTAAATCACAATGGTAACAGAAAATTAATAAAAAAATTAATCAAGAATGCTAAATTAATTGGTTCAAATACTATCAAATTTCAAACATTTTTAGCGGAAAACCTCTCAACAAAATTTACTCCCAAAGCTCATTATCAAAAATTAAACTCATTAAGCAAAAATGAAACTCATTATGAAATGTTAAAAAAATTAGAACTTTCGGAAGATGCACATTATTATGCTATAAAACTTTGTAAATTGTATAAGATTAATTTTATGTCAACAGCTTATGACGTAGAAAGCGCTAAATTTTTAATTAATGAATGTAATGTTAAAAATATTAAAGTAGCATCTGCAGATATAATTGACTTTAGATTGCATGAATATTTATCCAATAAAGATATATCCATTATTATATCTACAGGCATGTCAGATTTAAAGGAGATCGATGAATGTTATAAGATTTATAAAAAGTTTAATAAAAGACACTTTGCTTTAATGCATTGCGTATCAAATTATCCGTGTAAAAATTCCTCACTAAATCTTAATGTAATTGAAATTTTAAGAAAAAGATATAAATGTGAAATAGGTTTTTCTGACCACTCTAATAATAATATCGCAGCTATCATTTCATCCTCTTTTGGGGTGAACTTATTCGAAAAACATTTCACGCTTGATAGAAATTTACCTGGTCCAGATCATAAAGCATCATACAATATTAATGAATTTGAAAACTATATAAATGACATAAAGCTAGCAAAAATTTCTCTCGGTAAAAGGATTAAAAAATGTCAACAGGAAGAAAAAAATATGAGATTAGTTTCACGAAAAAGTATAGTGGCAAAATTAAATATTTCAAAAAAAGATATATTTACAAATAAAAATTTAACTTTTAAAAGACCTGGTTCAGGAATGTCACCTATGAAAATTAAAAAAGTTTTAGGCCGAAGGTCAAACAAAAATTATAATAAAGATGACTTAATTTTTTTTAAGATCTAAAAAAAATGTATTATCAAATATATCAAAAGATTAAATCTAATGAATTAAAATTTAATAATAATAACTATAATCTAAATTATTATTGGAGATTTATAATTACACCATTAAATTTAATTTTAGTACCATTATTGGCTATTCTAAAAGTATCGGCAAATTTTTGTAGTTTTCTAGTTTTAATTACAGGATTATTGGCAAGTTACATTATACTAAATACACCAGATAAAACTTTGATAGCAATTTTTTTTTTTGTTTTATCAGATATTTTAGACTGTTCAGACGGTGCTCTAGCAAGGTACAATAATACCGTCACTAAGTTTGGTAGAGTATTAGATACATCAATAGATCATTTTTTAGTAAATTTTCATGTTTTAATTGTGAGTTTATCAATTTTTTATAACAACCAATTTAATCTTTTTTTAGGTAATGAAAATTATTTATTCTTAATTACTGGAATGATTTTAATACTTCATTGGTTTAAAAAATATCTAAATATCTTAATCAAGTATGAAAGTGAGCCAAAAAAAAATAAATTTAATTTAACAAATAATAAACAATTAGTAAAAAATATTATACCAATTTATAAAATCTTTATTTTAAAAATTAATGATTTTTTTAATTATCTAGACGGATTTTATTTTAAAGGTTTTGGACTCCTAATTTTAATGTACGATTTTGAAGTATATATAATTTTATTTTTTACAATTAAGTTGATATCGAACATCATTAACACTACCGTTAGTTTATATTCAATTAGAAACGTATGAGTTTATATAAATACAATCAAGATTTAGAAAATCCATTTGATAAAATCTTTTATCTAATGGTCAATCCAATTTTACCAATTTTTAAAAGAATTGGTTTTACTGCAAATAAAATTACTGCATTATCTCTGATGTTTGGCTTATTTTCAATTTTCTTTTTATTGAATAAAAGTTTGATGTTTATTTTTTTCTTTATTTTTAGTTATATTTTAGACTGTGCTGATGGAGCTTTTGCAAGAAAATATAGTGAGACTTCGAAGTTTGGAGAGGCTTTTGACCATTTAAAAGATGTTTTATTAAATGTCCTTATTCTTGGCACATTATTATATTATTATAGTTTAAATCTCGTTTTTATAATAATAATTTTTTTACAATACTATTTTACTTTTATTTTTTATTATTTAAATGAGATGAAAGTTTTAAAAATGGAAAACAGTGATCTTAATATTTATACAGATATATCAAAGAGATATTCAGATAAAAAAATTTTAAATTATATGTATATAATCTTTGCATTTTGCCTGTACTATACAGTATATCCAGTCATTGGAGACCAAATAACCAATGGTAAATTAAATTTTTTTAAATATTTTGGCACTGGCACATTACCAATAGTTATCTCTTTAATAGTATTTTTGAATATATAGATGATTTATTATTCGACTAGTTCATTCGCAAAAAAAAATCCAGTTAAATCAATTAAGTATCTAAATTCTATTGGTATTAAAAATATAGAGCTGAGTTCTGGAAAAAAAATTAAAAATTTAGAAAAAAAAATAATTAGTTTGTCAAAAAAAAATAATTTCATAATTCACAACTTTTTCCCTCCAAATGACCCCAATTTAGTTTTGAATTTAGCCTCATCAAACAGCAACATTATAAAAAAAAGTATAAAGCATTATAAAAAGGTAATTAGTTTAACAAAAAAAATTAACGCTACTTTTTTTAGTATTCATGCTGGTTTTACCATAGATCCTGCTCCAAAAGAATTAGGTAAATTGTTATTTCAACATAAAGAAACCAATAGAAGAGTTCATATTAAAAGATATATCACAAATGTAAAAAAAATTGCAAATTTATCGAAAAAATTAAACTTGATGGTATTTATTGAAAATAATGTAATAACGAAAAAAAATTTCAAAAAATATGGTTTTAATCCTTTTTTGATGTGTGATGTTAAAGAGATTAAAAAAATTTTAAGTTGCTTACCAAGTAATGTAAAATTAATGTTAGATACTGGACATTTAAAAGTTTCAGCTAAAACTTTAGGTTTTAATAAATTTAAAGCAATTAAAGATTTAAAAAAATTTATTGGTGGTTACCAACTTAGCGATAATAATTCATATATTGATCTTAATTCACAATTTAACAAAAGAGTATGGTTTATAAAGTATATTGATTTTTCTAAGCCAATTTCTTTGGAAGTTTACTTAAAAAATAAAAAAGAAATTTATAGGCAATATAAATTATTGAATAAGTTAAATGAAAAAAAATAAATCTATAAAAAACTTTTTGATACAAGAAAATGAGACAATCAAAAGAGCCCTTTTTAAAATGAGTAATAATATGCAAGGAATTTGTTTTGTCATTTCAAATAAAAAATTAAAAGGCGTTATCACTGAAGGTGATATTAGAAAAAAAATTGTGAAAGGTTTAAGTATTAAAAACAAAATCACGAAAATTTATAATCAAAATCCAAAATTTCTTAAGTACAATACTCCTAAACATTTAATTGTTAAATCTTTAAATGAAAAAATAAGAGTAATTCCTTTAGTTAACGAAAAGAGAGAAATTGTTGATTACGCAAGTTTCTATGAACTAAAGAGAACTAACTTATACAATCCCTCTCTTTCAGGTAATGAATTAAAGTACTTGAGAGATTGTATTTCAACAAATTGGATTTCGTCACAAGGAAAATATGTAGATCTTTTTGAAAAAAAATTTAGGCAAATTTTGGGTTTTCAAAATGCTTTATCTGTGAGCAGTGGCACTACTGGTTTGATTTTAGCTCTTAAAGCACTCGACCTCAAAAAAGATGATGAAATAATCGTGCCGAACTTAACTTTTGCAGCATCAATAAACGCGATCGTTCATGCAGGTGCAAGACCTGTTTTGGTAGATATTGATCCTCAAGATTGGAATATCTCAGTGGATTTGATTAAAAAAGCCATAAATAAAAGAACAAAAGGTGTTTTGTGTGTTCATTTATTTGGTTTGCCATGCAAAATGGAGGAATTATTAAAGATTAAAAATAAACATAAATTATTTTTAATCGAAGATTGTGCAGAATCAATTGGCTCAAAGTATAAAAATAAAAACATGGGAATATTTGGCGATATTTCAGTTTTTAGTTTTTATGGAAATAAAACAATCACAACAGGAGAAGGAGGAATGGTTGTTTCTAAAAATAAAAATTTACATAAAAAAATGAAAATATTAAGAGACCATGGAATGGATACTAAGAGAAAATATTGGCATAATTTTATTGGTTATAACTTTAGGATGACAAATATGCAGGCAGCCATTGGACTTGGACAGCTTGAAAGGTTTGATAAAATAATTGAAAAAAAAATTGATATTTCTAAATTTTATAAAAAAAAATTGAAGCCTATTGAAAAAAAGATATTTTATCAAAAAGAAAATTTTAATATAAAAAATTCTTACTGGCTTATAACTATCGGCATTAAAAATGGTTCTTTAAAAAAAACAAAAAAAATTATGGATTTCTTATTTAAAAATGGAATAGACACAAGACCAATGTTTTATCCATCAAATATAATGCCACCATACAAAAATTTTAAATTTGTAAAATATAAGAATATTTCGAACTCAGAACTTATTAGTAGAAGTTCAATTTGCTTGCCAAGCTCTATAGATTTAACAAAAAAAAGAATAGAATTTATTTGCAAAAAAATTATCCAAATTACAAAAAAATTATGAGCATAGTATGCACTATTTGTGCCAGAGGAAATTCTTTGGGTCTAAAAAATAAGAATATTTTAAAGATTAACAATAAACCACTAATATATCATACTGTCAAAATAGCCAAAGATTCCAAAATTTTTGATAAAATCGTAGTTTCTTCAGACTCTAAAAATATACTTAATATAGCCAACAAGTTACGTGTTAATTTGTGTATATTAAGACCAAAAAGACTAGCATCGAAAAATATTTCCAAGCTTCCCGCCATAAGACATGCTGTTGAAACAAGTGAAAAAAAATTCAAATTAAATTTTGATTATATAGTAGATTTAGATATATGTTCTCCACTAAGGGAAATTAAAGATATAAAAAATTCATTAAAAATTTTTAAAAAAAAAAAATACTGTAACTTGATAACCGTAACAGATCCAGAGAGAAATCCGTATTTCAATATGGTTGAAAAAAAAAAAAATAGAATTCAATTAGTTTGCAAAACAAATAAGAAAATTTATAGTAGGCAAAAAGCACCAAAAGTTTTTGCAATGAATTCATCAATTTATATTTGGACCAAAAACACTTTATTTAACAGTGATAGTCTTTTTCATAAAAAAACTGGTATCTATTTTATGCCTAAATTACGATCTATAGATGTAGATGATAAATTTACTTTAAATTATGTTAAATATTTAATGAAAAAATGAAAAACAAAAATTTGCTTATATTGGGAGTTTCTGGAACTATTGGTTATGAAGTTACAAAACTCTTTATAAATAAGAATTTTAATATCATTGGTCTTGATAAAGAGAAAACACAAAAAATTAAAAAATTAAATAAATTTAAAAATTTTAAGTTTGTTAAATTTAATTTATTAGATAAAAATTTTGTTCAAAAATTTTCTAAAATAATAAAAAAAAATAACACTTTTATAAATTGTGCATATCCAAGAACTAATAATTGGAACAAAATTGATGAAAACAATATATCTTATGATGATTTTAAAAAAAATATAGAGTTTCAGCTATCTAGGAACCTTTGGGTTTCATACTTATTTTTAAAAAGGCTTGCAAAAAAAAAAAGCAAAGGAACTGTAATAAATTTTTCATCAGTATATGGAATTAAAGCACAAAACAAGGGTTTATATAAGGGAACGAAAATTAAGATAAATCCAATTTATCCTATAACAAAAAATGCAGCTATAATTTTTACAAAACAACTTGCCTCTATTTTCTCAAAATCCGGACTACGGGCGAATTGTATTTCACCAGGAGGAATAAAAGGAAATAATGTTTTTGCTCAAAATAAAATATTTAATAAATCAATAAAACAACACATTCCTGCTGGAAGATTAGCCAAATCTGAGGAAATTGCTAACGTTGTAGAATTTTTAATTTCAGATAAAGCTTCTTTTATTACAGGAACAAATTTTGTAGTTGATGGTGGATGGACAGCAGTTTAAAAAAAAAAAAAATCATATTTTTTATAGATCAAAAACATAGAGATTTTTTAGCTACATTTTTGATATGTAAAAATTTGAGTTCAAAGTATCAGGTGTGGGTCAAAGCATTATGGGACTTTAAATCGATAGAAAAAATAAATCCTGATATAATTATAATGAATAAACCAGATGGTTTTCTTAATGAAAGAATTGTGTGGAAGATTGAGGGTAGAAAAGTTATTTCATTACAAACAGAGGGATTAAATATTAAGAGATTTTCAAAGATTACTATAGAGTCAGACCTTACTTTTTTTTGGAATAGGCACTCTCAGAATAATTATAAAATAAAAAATTGCTTCACATTAGGAAACCCAAGAACAGATTTACTTCAAAAGAAATGGGATAAATACTTTAGATATAACTTTAAAAAAAAATTTAATTTTGACAAAAAAAAAAAAAATATATTAATCAGTTTACCAGATAATAAAAAAAATTTTTCTGCACATGGTCTTAAAAATTATATAAAAGTAACAGAAAAAAAATATAAGTTCAAAAATAAAAAGTTAAAGTTTCAGCAAGTCATTGATTATAATAGAAGAATTTCGTTAATGATTATCGATTACCTTAAACCTATTGTGTCAAGACATAAAAATTATAACTTCTTTTTAAAAGTACATCCAAATGACAACCACCTATATTGGAATAAATTAAAAAAAAAGGCAAAAATGAAAAACCTTCAAATATTATTTGGATGCTCAATTAATGAGGCCTTATCTTATGCAGATATGCATATTACTTCGGAGGGATGCACAACAACTTTTGAATCATGTTTTAAAAAAATTCCAACAATAGAAATTTGTGAAAAAAATTCAAACTATATAAAAAATGAATTTTATCTGCCAAATATTAAATTAAATAAAAATAAAGTTTATAATTATAAAGATTTAGAAAATTTTTTTGAGAAATTTAAAAAAAAAAGAAATTTGTTACCATTAAAAAAAGATATTACTAAATACATTGAATATAACTATTGCAAAATAGATGGTAAAAGAGCAGTTATTTATGCAGAACAAATAGATAAATATTTATCTAAATTAAATATAAAAAATAATTACGCTGGGAAAATCAAATTTATGTTTACATTATTATTGAGTTTTAAAAATTTAAAATATTTTTTTTTCTCATTAAAGGTTTTTATCAAAATATTTTTATTTCAAAAATATTCTTATCCCAATTTTAGATTTAGAAATGCAAAAAAGTTTGATCATAGAATTTCAAATATAGATGTAATAAATTTAAAAAACGAATTGAAGAGATTCAATGTTAAATAATTTTTTTAAAATTACAAATAAAGCAGATTTGTCAATTAAACTTCTCTCATTTTTTTCGATATTATTGTCTATAATTGAATTTCTAGCATTGTCTTCAATAATTACGCTTTTATTATTATTTTTTAATAATGAAAACTTTATAATTGGAAAATTAAATTTTTTACTAAATTTTGATTTAATTTCGAAAAACTATTTTTTGTCAGTATCGTTGTTATCTTTTATATTGTTTAGTTTTTTTACCATTCTTTATGTTTGCATTAAGTATTATTTAAAAAATAAAACAAATAATTTTCAAGAAAAATTGAGTTGTAAAATTTTTTTGAATTTTATTAATTTGAATATTTTAAACTCAAAAAATAAAGACACATCAAATGTTTTTAACGCTATTAGTTCTGAAATAAGTAGATTTATAAATTTATTATATGCTTACTTAGAAATAATAAGTAAATTTTTTTTAATAATCATTATTGGAGTGATGTTATTTTTTTATAATTTTTCGATAACATTATTCATATCTATTTTATTATTTGTTTTTTATTTTATTAATTTCATGATTTTTAAAAGTTTCATAAATAAGTTTAATACTTATTTTTCATTATTAAACAGAAATAATGTAAATTTCATCAGACGAGGATTAGAGTCATTAATAGAATTTAAAATTTTCAATTTAATGAATAATTTTATTTCTGAATTTGGAAAAAATTTGAAAATATTGAATAATTTAAGATTAAAGAATGAGATAATTCAAATAATTCCAAAATATTTATTAGAAATTTTAGCACTAGCAATTATTATTTTTTTTCTAAATTCATTTACTGATCAAAAACAAAATATTTTAGAGGTAATGGCTGTTTATTTGGCTTGTTTTTATAAACTTTATCCTGCAGTGAATAATATGTTTTCAAATATTATAATATTTAAAAGTAATACTAATTCGATACTTAAAATTAACGAATTTTTAGATAGAAAGACTTCAAATGTTATTACAAATATTAGTCATGAGAATTTATTTAAAAATATAAATTCGATAAATTTAAAAGATATCTCTTTTAAATATCCAGATTCTCAAAGTTATGTATTCAAAGATCTAAATGTTGAAATTAAAAAAAATAGTAAGTTAGTTTTAATGGGTAAAACCGGATCTGGTAAAACTACTCTATTACAAATAATGATGGGCATAATTTCTCCAAATAAAGGTAGTATAATAATAAATGATACAAATTTGTTAGAGGATACAATACCACTTTGGTTATCGAAAGTTACATATGCCCCTCAAAATCCGTACTTTTTTAATGAGACAGTAGTTGCGAATGTGACTTTTAAAAAATTTGAGGATTTAAGTAATACTGAAAAAGACAGATTTGATCTAATCATGAAAGACTGCTTGATTGATGAGTTTTACAGTAAAGAAGAAATATTTACAAAAAAAATTGGAGAGCATGGAAATAAATTAAGTGCGGGTCAAAAGCAAAGAGTCAACTTAGCAAGAGCTTTTTTTAAATTTTCTGATGTTATTTTCCTTGATGAGCCTACAAGTAATTTGGATGAAAAAACTGAAGAAAGTCTTTTAAAAAATATTTTTAAGTCACAAAATAATAAGATAATAATTATATCTTCTCATAGAAAAGAAGTCTTAAATTATTCAGATTACACGATAAATCTTTAATTATATCTTTCCGAATTTTTTAGACAACTCTGGTGAAAGATCTTTTTTAAAATTGTCTATTGCTAAATTTTCTGTAGGAAATATATCAAATTGTAAAATATCTCTAAATTTATTTTCATAAGGTACCGTAGCACGGTGGATACACTCTGTTGTTCTACAAATGAATCCCTGGCCTAAATTCCCTAATACTCTTTCTTTTTTAGAATTGTCAAATATAGATTTGTCATAATTTTTATTCCTACCCGAATAACCTTTTCTAACAATTTTTTTTGTTTGATTAAGGTCATAATATTCAAATGGTCCATTTTCAATTTTTACTTCATGTAAAAATATGAATAATTTAGTTAGTGTTTTTAGATAATGATCACAATGCCAAAAATTACTGTACTGCTCTTTTTCTACGCTATTATCAAAATGTAAAGTTCTATACAGTTTAATATTTGTAACTACAAAACTTGATCTATAAAATTCTTCAAATTGATTTAAAATTATTTCGTCTTTAACTATCGAAAAAGCTTTTTCAATATCCTCAGTATCCATTTTATAGCTAAATGCACTTTTGGTGGAATTATAATCTTTAAAGTTATTAATATTCATTTTTTTTTGACAGTTATCATAAAAGTCATTAATTTTAGAAGTATTAATTCCATTTATTAATTTAAAACCATTAAGATCTAACTCACTTTTTTTTTTGAATAATTTATTTCTTAATTTAAATGATCCAATTAAGTTAATTAGAAAATTATTATCATTAGAGAATACGATTCTCCCAAGTTTATAATCTAAAAAGTTTAAAAAATTATTCATCATTAATTTTTTTTAATTTATTATAAATTTTTTCCACTAAATATTCATGGCCAAATTTAGTTAAATGAATATCATCATAATAAACCTCATTTATCAAGTTTTTATCAACATCATTAATGAATAGAAAGTTTTCTTTATAATTTTTAGATAAATTTTTTAAGATTTTTTTTTGTATAGGAATTTTATTTTTTTCCAATTCAGATTTGGAAGGCCAGTAGATTACAAGATAATTAAAATTTGAATTATTCAGATAATTCAATAATAATATTATTTCATTATTATAAAAATTTTCTATATTTTCATTTAAATTTCTTTTTTCATCTTTAAAGTAATATTTATCAAATTTTTCCCATGATAGTGTATTATCTTTAGAGTATCTAAATCTTAGTCTTAAATTATCGTAATAAAAAAAAATAATTTCTTTAAATCCTTTTAAAAAACCTTCTATCGGTTTTGAATAAAAAGGTTGTCCACTAATTGATGTTTTACCTCTATCAATATTACCTGAAGTTAATTGAACTATAATCAAATCTCCCTTGATATCCAAATTTTCTTTTATTACTCGATTAGTTATGTTAGTAATACCGTAAGCATTTGTTCCAAAATTACCACAAATCGTATTCTTATTTTTTATTTTTTTTAATTTTTCACAAAGTTTGTAACTTAAAATATCTTTATTATCGACGTAAGTGCCTCCATATAAAACACTATCACCAAATAATAAAATTTTATATTTTTCTTTCTTTGTATTCTCACTCCAGTTTTTAGAACTTCTCATACCCAAATTATTAATTTCTACAAAATTTGTTTGATCTCTAGAAAATCTTTGTGAGGGTCTTAGACCGTAACTGATGTCTGGTGACAAGTAGTATAGAATTGGTTTTCCTAAACCCTTTTTTTTTAAAAGAATTTGATCAATTACTTGTAAACTTAAAAGTAATATAAAAAATGCAAATAATAAAAAAATTAAATTTTTCTTCATTTTTTTAGTATTAAAGTCATCATTGAACCCCAAAACGGTGGTGATATTTTTGTTTTTTTTGAAGTAAAACTTTTATAATTTTCTGTAAAATTTGCATAAGGTGTTTCTAAATAAGGATAATGCTCTCCTACTAGTTTAAAACCATAAACCTTAGCAATTTTTTCAATTGTTTTTGATGAAAATAAATTTATGTGCTGTATTGGATCGAATTGATTCCATCTATCTTTAAATCTAATAGCGCTTGGAGAATTTACATTAGGGGTTGCACTTATAAATATAACTCCGTCTTTTTTTAAAATTTTATGTAAAAAAGAAAAATATTTCTTCGGATTTTCTACGTGTTCTATAACGCCTCTTAATACTACTATATCAAATGATCCAAGTTTTTTTTTAACATTGCTTAAATTAAGCACTGAAACTCTGTTTTTTAAATCTTTAAATTTTTTAGCAACTTTAATTGCTTGTGAATCTATGTCTATGCCGAATGCATTGTAATGTTTTATCAAATGTTTTAAAAAATCCCCATTACTACAACCTACATCTATTAGTCTTCCAGAATTTTTATATAATTTCAAATATTTTAAATCAATCAGATACATTTTTTTTCTTAGATTTAATTTTTTTTTATTCTTTAATCTAAAATCTATGTAATTGTTATAATAAGCA
>MDTG01400749.1_pt1 | contig 19456 bp, 14 predicted proteins | sample 811421 | NCBI WGS metagenome assembly MDTG01 (sample SAMN05326645, study PRJNA326480) | marine metagenome | isolation source: seawater | place: Pacific Ocean: South East | collected 2011
CAAAGTTATGGATGCATTTAAACTGCCAAAAAATTCTGATGAAGAAAAGCAATTTAGACGTAATGAAATAAGGAATTCAACTCTGTATGCTGCAGAAATTCCATATAAAACAGCCAATTTATCATTGAGTATTTTAGAACAAATGAAAGATTTGTCATTACATGCTAATGCCAACGCGATTTCGGATGTAGGTGTTGCAGCTCTGCTTGCTTCAGCAGCATGTAAAGGGGCTCTTTTCAATGTTGAAATAAATTTGAATAGCTTACCAGAGGATTACGGTACTAATATGAGAGAGAATTTGGCTACAATAAATGAAAAATGTAGAGAATTATCAAAAGTTATAATGCACAATGTTAAGACAAGGTTGTAATTATCTTACTTGAGAACCAGTAGATATATCTCCATCTATTGTGACTAATTTAACAACTCCATTGCCGTCATCAGCAGCCAACATCATTCCTTGAGAAGTTACTCCTCTAAGTGGACGAGGTTTTAGATTAGCTACAAAAACAACAGATTTCCCAGTTAACTCATCAATTGAATAATACTCTTTTATGCCCGCACAAATTGTTCGCCCATCATTTCCATCGTCAAGTGAAATCACATACAACTTATCCGCATTAGGATGGTCTTCAACTTTAACAATTTTACCAACCTTCAAATCAACTTTCATAAAATCGTTGAAATCAAGATACTTTATTCCTTCTACTTCTTTGCTCATTTTTTTTCCTCCTTTTTTGCCACCTTTTACTGCGTGTGTGGCGTCTTTATCATCTGATTCGCCACCAGATGCTAAAGATTGTTCATGTTCTAGAATTTCTTCTAGATCTAATCGCTTGAATAATGGTTCTGGTTTATCGCTATTCCAAGTCATTTGACTGGTCCAATTTATTGCTTCAGACCAATCTACTTGTGAAACATCTCCTGTTTGACCTAATGAATGCCACAATTTCTGTGAGCTGAATGGCATAAATGGTTGCATCACAATCGATAGGAAGCGGCAAATGCGCCAGCCAAATGCTAAAGTTGCCAGTGATTCTTTTGCTTCGACTGAGGATTGTTCCTCTTCAGACAAGTACTTCCATGGAGTTGCTGCTTGAATAATTTGATTACCGTATTGTGCTGCTTTCATTGCAGTTCTAAGTGCCTCTTTGTAACGATGCTTGCTAAGAGACGTTGATATTTCTAAATACATAGATTCTAATTTCTCTGCATGGCTTAAAGTTAAATCATTGTTCTCTAAACTTTCAAATGGTCCATTGTCTCCAGAATTTAAGCGAGAGCCCAATGTCAAAATTCTATGGACGAAATTACCATATGCGGCAATTAATTCAGAATTGATTTTTTCAACAAAATCCGGCCAATTGAAATCGGTATCATGATTTTCTGGCATATTTATGCTCAAATAATATCTAAGAGTATCTGCATCATAACGTTCCAAGAATGATGGCAACCAAACTGCATGTTTTCTAGATTTAGAAAATTGACCGCCGGCAAGCATCAAATATTCCATCGCAGGAACATTATATTCCAATGCTAACTGTCCAGCTTTGGGTAAAGTTACTGGAGTACTGTGGTCAAGGCCTGCATTTGCATGATTAAGACCCATTATTAATGCAGGCCAAATTACCGTATGGAATGGAATATTGTCTTTTCCTAAAAAGTACAAGTGCCTTGGATGTTTACCATCATCATTCACTTTCCACCAATCTTCCCAAGCATTTGCACCGCTTGGATGGCCTGCTTGTTGAGCAAAATCTTCTGACCATATTTGGGCACATGTTGAATATCCTTGTACAGCCTCAAACCAAACATAAACACACTTGCCATTCCATTCGTCCCCTTCTAATGGCAGTGGGATGCCCCAAGTCAAATCCCTTGTTACTGCACGTGACCTCAACCCCATATCTAGCCATTGTTTCGTCATGGCGCGAACATTGGGTTTCCATTTTTTGTCTTGATTAGCAGCATGTTGCTCAAGCGCAGATTGAAATAGATCTAATCGATAAAAGAAATGATCAGTATCTCTTACTTCGATTTCACTTCCAGGATTCATTTTTGAACGAGGATTATTCAATTCAATCGCTTCGTATGTTGCGCCGCATTCATCGCATTGATCTCCTCTTGCTTCTTCATAATTACAAGTAGGACAAACACCTTCCACATATCTATCTGGAAGAAATCTACCTGGCCCATCCTTATTTATTTCATAATATTGTTGAGTGGTTTTCTTCTCAAAAAATCCTGCATTGAGTAATTTTAAAAAATTGTCTTGCACGATCTGCTTATGTTTTTCATCACTAGTCCGATTGAAAAGAGAACCACCAAATTCAACCCCCCTTGGATCGACTTTAGGCTCCCAAGAACAACCTAATTGTAATAATGCAGCAGAATTAATTTGATGGAATTTGTCTACAATATCTTGTGGTTTAACTCCCTCTTGCTCTGCTGTCACGGTTATGGGTGTGCCATGCTCATCCGAGCCTGAAACCATCAAAACTTTGTTTCCAATGGCTCTTTCATATCGTGCTTGAATATCTGGTGGCAAGTAACATCCTGCTACATGCCCTAAGTGTAGAGGACCGTTTGCATATGGCCATGCTACACAGATTAGTACATGTTCACTATTCTGAACCAAAGCATCTCCTCAAATTGTACCTGTGAGTGACTTATTTATTGAGTTTAAGTATATTGTTAGATTTAAGCGTCATTTTGAATAACTAGAATCGCCACGCAGTAATTAGCGCATCGTCTAGGGGCCGTCGAAAATTCATGGATTACACATTGTTGATTTTCTATGTAACACTTGCACTTGGTGTTTCATTTCTTTGTTCAATTTTAGAAGCAATAGTACTCTCAATACCACATACTTACATAGCAGTAATGGAGAAAGAAGGTACTAGAAATGGCAAGATATGGGCTACTTTGAAAGACGATGATGCTGTGAAACCATTAACGGCAATTCTAACGCTGAACACTATTGCTCACACAATGGGTGCTGCAGGAGTCGGTTCTGAAGTTCAAAAATTGTATGGGGAGGAAGCACTTACTCTGGCTTCAGTAATTTTAACCTTAGCCGTATTATTTTTATCTGAGATTATTCCTAAAACATTGGGTACTGCATATTGGAAGAAATTGGCACCATCAGCGGGATATGTATTACATTATACTACGATTTTACTAACTCTAATTATTGTACCAATTCAATGGCTAAAAAAGGTGCTCCCAAAAGCAGGGCATTCATTAGTTACTAGAGACGATGTTGCAGCACTAGCAGATCTTGGTGAGGAAGAAGGGATATTGGAAGTTGATGAAGAAACTGTCATTCATAACTTATTGCGACTTAGAGAAATAAACGTGCATGAAGTAATGACTCCAAGAGTTGTGCTAACGGCATTCCAAATGAATTCAACAATAAGACAAATTATGGATGAAAATCAAGTAATTAGATTCTCTAGAATTCCAATTTATGGTGAATCTATTGACGATATTAAAGGAATAATAATCAGATCACAATTGCTAATGGCCGCAAGTAGGGATGAATGGGATGTAGAAATATCAGAATTGTCCAAAGAGGTTTTGACTATATCTACAAATAGTTCAGTTGATGCGACTTTGGATTTATTCCTAACTAATAAGCAACAAATTGCCATAGTAATTGATGAGTTTGGAGGCACATCTGGGATAGTAACAATGGAGGATGTACTCGAGACTTTGCTCGGTGAAGAGATAGTTGATGAATTAGATGAAGTAGAAGATATGAGGGAATTAGCAAGAGATCAAGCAGACTTCACAGAATCTGAATGATTTGATATTTTTTCATACCAGCTACTAATTATTTCATCGCGCTTAGAATTATTTCTTGCTCCAGCATGTGTAAGATCATCAATTAGATGATGTTCAAACAATTTACCTTCATATTTAACTTGAGATTCCACTAGTTTTTGATAATGTTCAAGTCCCAATCTATCATCATGTTTAGCCTGAACAACTAAACAATTATTATCGATAAAACCCCATTTAGGAACATCAACTTCATCGATATTATTGACATCAGGTATTTTTGGATTGATGAAATTAAAATGTGAAGAAAGTCTCTGCCAGAATATATTTTTAGCAAAATTAGGAATCCTTAATTTCCCCATACTTTCTGTGAAAATTTGTGAATAACAAGTCATTGGAGATTCTAAGATATATCCTGCAACAGGATATTTATCTTCAAAATCACTGTTGATTTTGCAGAACCTCAAGAGGACAAATCCTCCCATACTATGGCCATGAAGATAGATCTGACTTACCAAATCCATATCATAAGAACTTGATATTTCATCATAAAATTGGTTAAATGTTGTTGAAGCATGTCCTGCTGTCCATTTACTAACCGGTTCACTTAGACCATGCCCTGGCAATTCAAATATAATCACGTGGAAACCCATTTCCAAATAATTTTTGGCCCTACCTAACATAGATATCGCTCCACTTCTCCAACCATGAACTATTATCACTAAAGGCCTAATATTCTCATCAAAATGTGATTTAGTGTGTATTTTCGAATCGAAATTGTGGTAATTTGATACCCATCCTTCGGATTTTAATTCAGATTTTCTATTTCCTGGTGAAATAAAAGCTAAGGCAACCCACGTTTCAAGAATAAAATTGTAAGTGAGATATAATAAAACACCAATCAAGACAAAAAATAATTTATTGCTGATGGGTTGAAAAAATAATATGATATTGAAAGTTAACAATATAAAAAAGATAGATGGACGATGCCACCTATGATAAGCAAATAACACGATAATCACTCAAGAGAGGATTTTCACTTCTTTGTTGCTTTGGCTTTGGCCTTTGCTTTAGGCTTAGCCTTGGCTTTTGCTTTGGGTTTATCTTTTTCCTTATCTGAGGTTTCAGTTTCAGGTTCATTAGCTGCTGCTTCTTCAGACTCTTGTTCTTTAGCGATTTTTCTTGCTTCCCTTTTTGCAGCAAACTTGTCACCATAGTCACCCATGCTTTCAAACTTAGCCCAAAAGCCAGAAGCGCTCTCACCCTTTTCTGCAACGTGCTTAACTAAGTAAGCGCCAAACATTACATCGTATAATCCTTGATTATATTGACTTGACTTAGCAAATTGCCAATTGACAATATATAGGATCAAGAATATGGCACCTATTGTAGTCCAAATAATCGGCCCTGCACCTGCATCTTTATCACCAAGTTTACTTGTCGAAACTGTGACAAATAGTAATCCAAACAATGCTAATATACCAACAGAGTTTGAAAGCATTCCTTGGAATGGGTTTGCTTTTTCACCTGAGGAGTTAACATATTTGATTCGAGCAACAAATTGGCCAAGATTTCTTCCAGTCTTGAAAGGAAGAACCACAACGTTTAGAACAATCATTACAAATGATACAATCAATAGTATAGTAGTAATAACACTTGTATCACCAGCCATCATGAAAATTGCAGCAAGAAGTACACCGAAATTCCAAGCAAAATTGACGAACCAACTCATTGTTCTATCGAGTTTATTACAAATCTCAAAGCCAGCAGGTAATCCAGAAGTTCTGGACGTTCTTGCTTTCTTTTCTTTCTTTGGTTTCTTTTGTTTTGCTGGCTTGACTATAGTCTCCTCTACTTGAGGCTCTACCGCTTCGACTTTAGATACGGCCTTTGCTACTGCTTTCGCCTTAGGTTTTGCTTTCGCCTTAGGTTTTGCTTTTGCTTTAGGTTTAGCTTCTGTTGTACTTGAAGTTCCACTTGCTTTGTCTAATAATCCCATTTAACCACCTACTGATACATTTCCCCTACCGTACTGTAAATCTTAAAGTCGCTTGAGGCGACGAATTCTTCAATTGAACTTTCATCCATGTTGCCTAATTGATTATCAACTATTGCAAAGAATAGTGCTCTCAAATCATCATCAGCCGATAATGGATCGCTGCCAACCGTTTGATAGACAGAGAAGTCATCGGAACCAACAAATGTCTCAACAACATCACTTGGAAGATTGGAGCCGAGTAATTCATCCACTATTGATACAAAGGTCGCAAATATATCTTCTTCATCTGCCTCTTGAGCGACTACTGGTTGAGAATTAGCAACTGGTGCATCACTGATTTCAGATTCGTTAGACATTGAAGCCATCAACTGTTTCCTCTCTTTAAGTAAAGCTTCTAATTGAGGTTTTAACTCTGCCAATGTTTCATCATCTCCAGTGGATTTCGCATCTTGGTAAGCAGGCTTCAAGGTTCTGATTTGAGCTTCCAAATTAGCAAGCATTTCTTCATTAGATAATTCTTGATTCTCGTCAAGAAGTTCAACTACTGGAGCATCTCTAATTTCTGCTAATTTCTCATCATGTTGCTGTTTCCGCAGTACGATGATATCTCTATCTAAAGAATGGCCGAATCTATCTGCATATCTGTCCAATAAAGAACCCGCTTCACCTGATGAGATACGGTCGATATGACCATAGATTTGAGGAAGTGGTTTATTGGATTTCTTAGCCCATAAATCGCCATATCCATCAGTATTTTCCTCCTTAGAATCTTCTGCAGTCACAATAGGATTGTTGAGAAGCGATGGAGGGGGTAATTCAGCAGGTTCGGGGAGAGTTGCAGGAGGGAGTGCCGCCGGTGCAGGAAGATCGGGTATTGCAGCAGCATCAGGAGCAGGAAGTGGCATTCCTGGTAGTGGTGGTAGAGGTGCTGGAGGAAGGGCTGGATTGGCTGGTTGAGCAGCGGATTTTTTCTTGTTCTTCCTGAACCCCATGACCTCACCTATTACACAGGGAGGGTTGAATAGTATTGAACCTTACCGAAAAAAACCTCATATCAGTTAATATTAGAGAAGGATTTTATTTGACAACTTTAGCCCAACCTTTCAATATTAGAAAAGTTGCAGTTGCTTCACTAATTTGTAACTCATCGCCCATATTTGGCTCCCATTCTTGATCATAAAATCGAAACCTACAATCATCTTCAGTCATAACTACATTAATTGTTTGATCATTTGGTAAAGCAATTGTTTCACTTAACGGGTCAAAAGCATTAGAACTATCGGGGTCGAGTCTGTTTAGTGGGAATTCAGTAACTCTAAGTCCCGATTTTCCGTGTAACGAGGTTGGCCACCTTATCTGCCTTCTAACATCTATAGTAACAACTTCATCAGCCTCCCCTGCATTGGAAAGAACTACCGAAGTATCTGTTTTAAGAATATCAAGAAACAAGGATTCATGTCTATCTAATACTCCAAAATTACCATCTAATAGACGATTAGTTCGTTGTTCATTGATCAATAAGTTGCTCAAGTTTTGAATTGAAGTCTTACCTTTTGAACTAGATCTACTTTCTCTCTTGGCCTGCGATTTAAGTCCTTCATGTATTTCTTCTAACAGTGAAGTGTATCCTTTTTCTTTACGAGCAATCTGTTGTAATTTTTGAACAACTTCTTCCATTCCACGATTGATTCTTGCAGCCCAACCAGTTCTATCACCCAAATGATAGCGAGATAAACTACTCTTTACATCTACATCTTCACCTCGGATATGAGAAACTATTTCTCTTCTTGCTTCAGAATCTAACTGAAATAATGAGGGGTCTCGATAATGTAAATGAAAACCACGGTGTCCTGAAAAGGTAACTTGCAAGTACTTTTCATCAAATCCAAATTCGGGCTCAAGATAATCATTCCATAGTGTAAATGCTTGTTCTTGAATAACGCTAATCATGCCTGGGAAATCTCTATCTGTCACACCTGGTAAATGATCACCATCTAAATCAAAAATTAAATCCGCACCAATCCAATCTTTATCAGCCATCTTTAACTCATATGGTTTTTGCCAATATGCTGTAGAATAAAAACAAGAGTGCATTGGCCTTTGAGTAATAAATTGGCGCACGCTTTCTACATCTGAAAAACCCTTGTGCCTAATAGGGGGAGAATTACCAAATGGTATGAACATCCATTCCCTAAATCTAGTCCTTGGAGGTGACCAAAGCGGCGAATTGCGATAATAATTTGTAAACTGATGCGCAAAACGTGCCCAGCCAGTTGAAAACATTTTCACACCATATCAATGGAGGGATTATTCATTAGTCATCCAGAATCTTTGTTCTGCTTCAACAATAGTAGTAGCCGAATCTGCACCTGTTTCTTCGACATAGCACTCCCAGCAGTAATAATTTTTATCGATTACCATTGCAGCACCAAATGTCATTCTAATGCCACATTTCTTACACCTTGGACCAATTTCCCCATTAGGTGCTTGTGCCAATTGTACATTATCGTGTGGCATTTATCTCCCTGTCCTGTCGTATACACAGTAGTTATTGAATTTGTCTAACAATCAACTTCATGGTATTCTTTACTCTTGCACCAATCAAGTAAATCAATCGCAACTTCACATGATTCTGATATTTCTGGCATTGGATGATTTACAAATTTTTCAAGAACAGGTCTAACTGAATAATCACCTATCGCCCCTAAAGCTTCAGCAGCTTCATGCCTCACCATCACGTGTTCAGCCTCATCACCTAATACTTCAATCAATTTTGGTATAGCAACCTGATTTTGCATTTGACCTAATACATATGCTACTTCATGGCGGAGTAAAGCACTATCAGAATTAAATCCAGAACATAATGCTAAGCATGCTGCATCACTACCATTATTTCTGAGTGAGAAAACATTTCTCATTCTCTGAAACATTGGTACATTTAAATCAGTAAGAGAACTTTCCCAATCAATGATTTCTCCATGCATTAACGGTGGAGCTGGATCTACAGACCCATATTGGCTTACTTTTGGTTTGTTATTCATTCAACTGCCCCAATAAACTTCATTTTTTCCACTTCGAAGTTAGAATCAATAAGCCCAATTTTTTGACCCTCTAAAATAAATTGTCTTATAGAGGCCCTGCCATCTTCGCGATAATCAATTGTCCTATCATTCACATACATTGTTACAAACTTTCGGTTCGTTTCATCATCAATTCCTCGACCCCATTGTTTGGCAAATTCCAATGCTTCATCTGGATTATCTATTGCATACTCAATACTTTTTTTAGTATACATTGTAATATCTTCCATCATTTTTTCACCAAGATCTCTTCTTACAACATTACCACCCAGGGGCATAGGAAAATTGCTCGTTTTGTTATTCCACCATTTCCCGAGATCAATTAATACTTCTAGATCATAATCAACATAGGTCAATTGTCCTTCATGAATAATTAGCCCAGATAGATAAGTACCATCAAGAATACGTGGAATAATTTCATCAAAAGGAACTACCTCCACATCAACATCACCCCAGGCCAACCTCAAACCTAGATATGCACTAGTTTTCAAACCTGGAACTGCAATCTTAGATTGTTTTACTTGTTCAATACTAACTCCTGATTTCGCCACTATCATTGGACCATACCCCTCTCCCATAGAAGCGCCACAATTCATTAAACTGTAATTCTCTGCAATATCGGGAAATGCATGAATAGAAACCGCTGAAACTTCTAATTCTTGGTTCATTGCACGATGGTTAAGAGTTTCTATATCTTGTAACTCATGAACAAAATGATAACCTGGAGTTGGAAACTTACCATTAGTCATCGCATGAAACATAAATGCATCATCTGGGTCAGGAGAGTGCCCAATTCTAACAATGTAATTGCCATGCTCATCTTGCTCAAGTTGCTTGGACATGATTATCCCAAATTATCGACCTTCAATAACCATCCGTTTGATTTTAAATCAATATATTATAATTCGACTTATTTATTGGTTATTCGGCTATATGTTCAAGTAGTTCACAACCTACGAACAACTGATTACTAATGCTAAGCAGAACAAACACCACCTTAATTGTGGTGATTTTTGCTATTTTGTGTGCTCCTATTGCAAACGCATCATCCTCTGGAATGAATTTTATTGATACTACAACATCAAACAAATCAGATGCACGTATAAATTCTGTTACGGTAAACGAAAATAGTACAATTATTGCTAGTTCATATGGTACATATGTTGAGTTTCATAATGCTACAACTCTTGAACTAATCGAACGTTTTAATTTTGGTATGGAAATATACTATATTGAATTCTCTCCAAATGGAAAAGAGGTTGCTGTTAGCCTTGTTGCCAAACAAGCAATTCCTGATTCAATACAATTAATTGATGTAGAACAATTGGTGATTAAAAATAAAAAATCTAGAGGTAATGATCGACCAGGAAATTTAGATTGGTCACCTAATGGAACTAGGATTATAGCTCCCAATATGAATAATGGTGCACAAATTTTGGAGTCTTCAAGCATGAATGAATTATTCTTGTTAAATGGAGTGCACACCTCAGACGTCACTTGTGTGGCATTTTCAAAGACTGGAAATTATATTATTACAGGTGATGAAAATGGCAAAGTCAAAATGTGGGATTCTGAAGGAGAACCTCAAAGTCTTGAAATTGAATTTGGTGAAGAAATTGTTGGCTGTGACTTCAGTAGCATGGATGCAAAAATAGCATTTTCAACCAAATCGGGGAACATATTTTCTTATACACTAACAGGAACTTCACTTCAATCTAAAGACTTAGAAGATAATTATGGATTAAAGTGGTCTCAAACCAATGATATACTATATGTTTTAAACTCAGATATAAAGCCAAAATTAGTAGCTTTGGATGGTTCAACTTTTGAGATTCTCCATTCTACTAGTTTGTTGCATAAGTCATTAGATTTTTCTTTGGAAGAATCTAACGGTTTGCTTAGCAAATTTTATGTTGCTACAGACACAAGTCACGTTGCGATTTATGGAACTCCAGCATATCCTAATGGATATGGACTTATGGGTTCAGATTTGGATGGAGATGACATCCCTGACACCTATGACTTGGATGATGATGGCGATTCATTTTTGGATGATTGGGACTTTAATTGCCTTAATTCAACTACTTGTAGTAGAGAACCAGATTTACAAACCATAAGGTCAATGATTATTGAGATTGAAGAAAATACACTTGTTATCGAAGATATATACACAATGTCGTTGACAGACACATATATATTTAGAAATTTATCTAGGAAAGCTATAATCTCTGATGATTTGATAGGTTATGACGAAACTAACTTGATTGAAAACGCAATTTGTGATAACATGGACCAAAATGACTACATTCAGAAATTAAGAAGTTCCATTGAGATGTCTGTTGGTCAAGTCAATAATGGCACCATGAAATGCGAAATAATTGATGGATTGTTATTCTCTCAAACATTGGATAAAGAGCAACTTAAATTTAGGTTTAAAACTATATTTGATGTAGCACCCAATGTTACTCTACCATTGACTGTCACAATTAATCAACAAATTTCAGTTATTGAATCATCAATAACACATATGGTTGAAAACCACCCAATTTTGATAAAACAAATATCTTCAGATGGAGTGCCATTGTACAATTTGTGGTGGAATTCTGATGCAGCAGAAAATCCAAAATTAAACTTTACAGAGATAGAAAAAGAAGAATCAAAGATAAACTCACTAGTAAAAATATTTGAGGAAAATAAATTAGTTGTAGTGCTTATTTTATGTTCGACAATCATCTTATTATGGCTGATAGTTAGATGGCGAAACCTTTCATCGGTAATACTAGATGATTCTGAATTTGAAGATTCTACTGATGATTTGAACGAAGATTATGATCAAGATTATGAACAGCAATTACAATTAGATGATGAAGATACTTCTATTGAAGACGCTGACAATTTAACAGCATATGTTGATGATACACCAATTTTAGCTGAATCTATTCCTAGTGAACAAAAGCCAACAGATAGGAGAGCTTTTACTCTGGGTGATGATGAAGAATTTGTTGAACAAAAGGACATAAAAAGACGTACTGGTAGAATTCAAAGGAATGCCCAAGGACCAATTATGAGTACTAAAAGAAAGCGACTAGATGGGAAATTGGACATACCTGGCGAGAAAATAATTTCTAAGAAAACTGCTGTAAAGAAAGTTTCAGCAAAAAAGGTTAGAAAAGTTCGTTCTGTAAAGAAAGATAATCAGAATTGAATAAATTCAGCACCATTTTCAAGTTCACAAGCCTCTTTCAAAAATTGATTAAGTCCTAAAATATGATCTTCATCTAATCTGTTAAAGACTTCACTAAAGTACTGATCTAATCTTTCAATAGAGAGGCCGGAGTTCTGTGATGACAATTTAACAATCTGTTCTCTACGTTCAGTGTTTATCTCAAACTCAGTCAATTGCTCTAGCAAACATTGGTGAGCTTGTTTTATACTGGCTTTGGATGTATCCTTTCTAGCAGCAAATACTCCAAAAACCATTGGTTTACCTGTAATTTTTTGCCACTCTAATCCTAAATCAAGAACCACTTTTTGAGGATATTTCTTTGATGCATCTAAAGCTCTATCACCAATAATTAACGCGCCATCCGAAATAGATAGCATACTATCAATATCTGGACCCATAACCGTTAGTTTGGGATTTAATCCGTTTTGTTTTAAGATGAATTTCATAAGTGCAACTGAAGATGATGAATCAGAGGGTAAAGAGATACTATTCATTTCATTTATTGGTACTGAGCCAAATAGCAATACACTTCCTACTTCTCCTTTGGAACAGATTCCTAGATCTGGAACTAATACTAGGTCCTGTGAGTTTTTTGCATAATCCGCAGCAGGGATAGGGGCGATAATACAATCTCTTCTCAGCAAATGACCAGTCAACCAAGATGGTGGTGCTGAAAGAATATCCCACTGATCGCCAAGTTGAAGAAATAATGGATCACAATTCATAAATGCAACTCTACCAATAGTATTTTTCCAAGATGAAAAGGTATTCTTGTTTGGACTCAAATTATTCACTACCATATTTACAACTATGTGATTACTTTGAGTCGTCTAACACGCTTAGGCGGATCTACATTAACCGTATTGAATTTAGTATAAATCGTGTTTCTTTTTACCGGTATAAAACCTGCATCTCTCACGAGTTTTGCCATATGATACATATCATAATTTAAGCTTGAATCAGCACCTGCTAAATGCATTATAGATTCTTGACGAACTGTTCCATCTACATCATCTGCTCCAAAATTAAGAGCTAATTCTGCGACTTCATCCCCTATATTCATTCTGTAAGCCTTGATATGAGGGATGGAATCGAGCATAAGTCTAGAAACAGCGATTGTTCTTAAAATCTCATTTGATGTAGCTAACTGGGCTTGTGGCAATCTTGTTGAATCAGGAAGAAATGGATAGGGGACAAAGCATTGGAATAGATTATATTCATCTGCTAATTTTCTTAATTTATCCATATGAACAAGTCTGTCATTAATCGTCTCAATTGTTCCAAACAACATAGTACAATTAGATGGAATACCTAAAGCGTGGGCTTGCCGATGTATTTCTAAATATTCATCGGAACTTTCTTTGCCATTACATATTATTTCTCTAATACTATCATTAAGGATTTCTGCTCCACCCCCAGGGAGTGAATCCAGTCCAGAATCTCTTAATTTTTTTAAAGTTTCATTGAATGAAATTCCGCTTTGCTGTGAAAGATGTTTAATCTCTACAGCAGTAAGTGCTTTAATTGAGATTTCAGGGAATTTTTCTTTGGCTGATGAAATTAATTCCACATAATAATCAACATCCAAATCAGGATGGAGCCCTCCTACGGAATGGACCTCATCTATTGACTTAGAAAATTTACTCATCTCTTCAAGATAATTTTCTATTGATAATTGATATGCATCCGATTGCTTTTTACTACGCCTAAATGCACAAAATTTACAAGCTAATACGCATATATTTGTTTGATTTATGTGAACGTTTGAATTAAAGAATACATGTTTACCATATCTTGCGATTTTTACTAAATTTGCCAACTGACCAACTTCAAATAAACTACTATGATGGAACAATATATGACCATCTGATATCGATAATCTCTGCCCATTATTGAGTTTATTGACTATATCTTTTAACTCTAAACTCCATTGTTTTTCTGATAACAAAGAACGTAAATTATTGACCCAATTAGAATCATTGCCCGCAACATCGGGGGATGAAATCCAATCAGTCATATCATGGGCTCGTTGCCATACTTCAAATATATATGTACAAAATCTAACGACTATTACCTATAGCAAAAATCTTTGAATTAACAATAAATTTCCTAAATTCTTCAATCACTACTACTAATGAAGAAACAAAAATAATTATCATCCAATCATTCATTGACAATACTTTTGTAGATAACAAACCACTTATCTCAAAATTTGTTAATGGTATTGTTAAATTTGCTAATTGAACAAAGAATAACAGCAATGCGAAGGAAACTAAGAATGCGATATTTATCGCCTTATTTGAAAATGCACCAAGAGAAAATATACTTTCTTCTTGAGACCTGCAATTCATCACATTAAATAATTGGAACATTATGAATACTGAAAGTGTCATGGTTTGAGCATGAACAAAACGATCATCGGCATAATTCTCCCATTCAGAGATTGCTGCTTCATCTCCAGCTTGACAGGCCGCTTGATCAAATGGTAAATTAGTATCTTCTGATAATGGTAATCCGCCACAGGTCTCAAGGCCGCCACCGGCTAAGAAGAACACCAATAGCGTCCCTGCAACCATTACTGCTCCAAGATAGAAAATAAGCCAAATATCATTCCGATTAGGCAATCCCTCGTCTACAGGCCTTGGAGGCCTATTCATTACATTACCATGCTTCTTTTCAACACCTAATGCTACAGCTGGTGGACCGTCCATCAAAATATTAATTACAAGAATCTGAGTTGCTGTTAATGGTAAATTCCATCCAAAAATTAGTGTTGAAATGACAATAAGCGATACCGCTGCCACATTAGTTGAAACTTGATATCTTACGAAATTACGAATGTTTTGGTAAATTTTTCTGCCTTCTTCAACTGCATGAACAATATTTGCAAAATTATCGTCTTGAAGTACCATGTCTGCTGCATCTTTGGCAACATCAGTACCTGATATCCCCATAGCTATACCAATGTTAGCTCTTGATAATGCTGGAGCATCGTTAACACCATCACCCGTCATAGCAACAATCTCGCCTTGACTTTGAAGTGAACTAACGATACGCATTTTTTGATCTGGAGCTACTCTAGAAAATATTGTCGAATTAATTGAAGCTTCATCCATTTCTGCATCAGAAAATTTAGATATTGCCCCACCATTAACCGCTGGTATCCCTCCATCTGTTATCCCCAACTCTTTACCAATTGCAGTTGCTGTGAATTGTTGATCACCAGTGATCATTTTTACTCTAATACCTGCATTCTGACAGATTTCAATAGCTTCCTTGACCTCTGGCCTTGGTGGATCCATTATTCCAATAAGACCAAGGAAAATGAGTCCTGATTCTATTTTTTCCACATCATACATATCTTCATCATCGTCAAGTTTACGGGCACAAAGTGCTAGAACTCTCATTGCCCTTCCAGCCATATCCTTGTTCGCTTCAGTTGCTTTATCGAAGTCAGCAGTCTCAATAGGGACTATTTCATCACCCGATACTTTCCATTCAACTAAATCTATATATCCTCCAGCACCGCCTTTTGAAAATACCCATTTTTCTCCTTCATAATCATGTATAACTGACATACGCTTTCTATTTGTATCAAAAAAGAATTCATGAATCCGACTATGTCTTTGAGCGAATTTTTGTACATCTCCGTTAATCTTCCATCCGGCAACTGCACAAGCTGAATCTGTCGGATCGCCTAATGCTTCCCAAACCCCATCTGTCTTTTTTATCTGTGAATTATGACAAAGACTAAGGCAAGCAGCTGCTAATCTAAAACCCAAATTGTTTTGATGCTTAGAAAAATCATCATCTCCTAATGGTTTTCCCTCAAGTAATATCTCACCTTTAGGTTTGAATCCCTCTCCGGTAATTTGAAAATTACCTTCAGTTGTAGAAATTTGCCTCGCAGTCATTTGATTTTTAGTTAATGTGCCAGTTTTATCAGAACATATAACCGTCGTAGATCCAAGTGTTTCTACTGCCTTCATTCTACGAATTATAGCCTTATGGCGCGCCATATTGCGCATTCCTAATGCTAGTGTAATGACCAAAATTATTGGTAACCCTTCTGGTACAATCGCTACAAAAATTGCTATTGCGATAATGAACTGATCAACGGCAGCTTCCCAAATGTCAAGTTTTGGATTACCATAGGCTATTATCATCTCAATTGAAACCAATAATACCGCAACAATTAGGGCTATGAATCCAAGGAATTTGCCTAAGGATTCTAATTTCAATTCAAGAGGAGTTTTAGGAGTGTCTGAACTAGCAATATCGCTAGCAATTTTACCTAATTGAGTTTTCATACCTGTTGACACTACTACTCCAACTGCTCTTCCAGAAGCCACACATGTACCCATAAAGGCCATATTTTTCCTATCTGCAAGCAAAGTATCAAGTGGTAAATTTTCAACAAATTTTTGGATTGTTAATGATTCTCCAGTTAAGGCTGATTCGTCAATTCTACATTGATATGATTCCAAGATTCTAATATCAGCGGGAACATTTAACCCTTCATACAAATTTACAATATCGCCAGGAACTAATTGCGACGTTGCAATCTCGACATCCGTATCATTTCTAACTACTACACATTGTGAAACTGACATTTGTTTTAGAGACTCCATAGCCTGTTCTGCTTGACCTTCTTGCCAATAGCCAAAATACGCATTTGCTGTTAGAACCATAAAAATAAAGATCGCATCACCAGGCTCATCTGGATGAATCAAAAGTGCTACTATTGCTGCACCAATTAACAAATAATTTAGTGGATCATTGTATTGCGATAAAAATCGTTTCCAACCCGGCACACTTTCAGGTTCTGCGAGTTTGTTTTCTCCATATTTTTCTCGTCGACGATTGACTTCTTTATTAGAAAGACCTGAACGATCAACATCTAAATCCGCCAATACTTGGTCAGTACTCAATTGATGCCAATTATCATTCATTATAATCAACCTTAACTTAACGACGATAAATCAACTTATCATATTGGTGGTGGTTTACCCATGCATTTTGCGATGTTTTGAACAATTAGATAATTTTAGCCGTGTTATGGCAGGACATGGTGAGCCTTACATTCCAGCGAGTGAATCGCCGCTTGAGTTAACTGTTAGAGTAGTAATAGTAGGTATATTGCTAGGAATATTAATGACTGCGGCAAATGCTTACCTCGGACTATATGCTGGAATGACCGTATCTGCAAGTATCCCTGCTGCAGTAATGTCTATGATAATTCTTAGATCATTGTTCAAAGATGTAACTATTCTAGAGAATAATGCTGTCCAAACTATGGCTAGTGCTGGAGAATCTCTTGCTGCTGGAGTTATATTTACTGTTCCTGCATTATTAGTAATTCCAAATTTGTGGGATGATATCCAATTACTTGAGACTACAATAATTGCATTGCTTGGAGGACTGATGGGTACAATGTTCACTATTGCATTAAGACGATTATTTATCGTTGAAGAAGCTCTACCATATCCAGAAGGTGTTGCGTGTAGGGAAGTTTTAGTTGCAGGAGAAGAAGGTGGTGAAGGTTCTCAAGCTATTATTTACGCACTCGGAATAGGTGCGATATATGGTTTGATGGTAAAAGGTTTTCAGGCTACACATCACACGGTTGAAGGAGTTGTGGACTTCTTAGGAACAAAGATATATGGCGGAATAGACCTATCTGTTGCATTGTTATCTGTTGGTTTTATTGTGGGAATTAGAATTGCTTCATTCATTTTCTTAGGAGGTATGTTTGGATTTATGATTCTAGTGCCAATGTATGGTTTGATTAATGGCTGGGGCCCTGGGGACACAAGTGTTGAGCAATTCAAATGGATTTGGACCACTCAAATCAGATATGCAGGTGTTGGTGCGATGGTAGTAGGTGGTTTGTACACACTTTGGTCTATGAGAAAAAGCATCATCACTGGAATTTCAAAAGCCATAAAGTCTAGTTCTGGAGAAGATGAAAACTTACTAAGGACTGAGATAGATTTACCAATGAAATTTGTTTTTGTCTTCTGTACCGTAATAGTTGGATTGACTTTGTTATTCTATTGGTGGAAAACTGGCTCACTAATTCTATCAATAGCTGGTGCAGCATTTTTAGCAGTAACTGCTTTCTTTTTCGCAGCAGTAGCAGGTTATATCGCAGGAGTTGTGGGTTCTTCTAACTCTCCTGTATCTGGTATGACGATTGCAACCTTGCTATTTACTGTAGCATTAGTTTGGATTATTGGAGATTTGATGCTGGGACTTTCTACTCCCACTCTAATGCTCGCAACAATGCTAATTGCATCCATAGTAGCATCCTCAGCTGCGATAGCTGGTGACGTTATGCAGGATTTGAAAACTGGCCACATGGTTGGTGCCACTCCTAAATTGCAACAAACCGCCGAAATTATTGGCGTAATTACGGGAGCATTGGTTATTGGTCCAACATTGAAACTACTTCACAATGCATTTGGCATTACTAAAACTGCTTGCTTGAGAGAGGCGGCTGAAACTGGAAGAAATTGTGACAATGCTCTTTATGCACCGCAGGCTGAACTAATAGGCGATATTGTAAGGGGATCTTTTGTAGGTGACATAAACATGCAAATGATTATTCTAGGCGTAGTAATTGCTATTGTACTAATCTGGCTAAAGATGCCGGTAATGAGTGTTGCAATAGGAATATATCTCCCTCTTGGGCTTTCAGTACCTATTATGTTAGGAGGAGTTTTATCATATTTTGCATTTAGAAGTGCTCACTTAAGAGTTGATGGCGAATTAAGAGAAAAACCATCTAAAAAGGCAGTTGATGCCGCCAAAGAGGTGGAAAATCGGGGTGTATTAATTGGCGCAGGATTTATTGCTGGAGAATCAATACTAGGTGTATTGGTAGCCTTATTAATTGTATTAAATATTGATTTAACATCAATTTTCAGCACTGGAGTACTGAATAATTTCTTTTCATTAGCCTTCTTCGGTTGGTTCGTTTTAGTTTTCTTATGGCTGGCCACGAGGTCTTTACCAAGTAATGGCAACCTGCTTAGAGATTTTGCACTGATTTTCAAAGATGTTGTTGGCAAGATAGTATCTATGTTTAGAATGACAAAATAATCGAAGGATGTTAATCAAAACCATCAAAGGTTGTCTTTGACGACCGGACATTGGTCGTATCATGTCAATGTCTACTTCTGAGTTAAAAGAAATCGCAAGAAAATGTCGTATTGAAATTGTCAAGATGGTATATAGGGCTCAAGCCGGTCATCCTGGCGGTTCATTGTCAGAAATTGATTTGATAAGTGCATTATATGGAAATTATCTAAGAGTCAAACCAAATGAACCAAATTGGGATGATAGAGATAGATTCATTCTATCGAA
>MDTG01302226.1_pt1 | contig 19450 bp, 24 predicted proteins | sample 811421 | NCBI WGS metagenome assembly MDTG01 (sample SAMN05326645, study PRJNA326480) | marine metagenome | isolation source: seawater | place: Pacific Ocean: South East | collected 2011
ACCTACGACCTACTGGTCCCAAACCAGCCGCGCTACCAAGCTGCGCTACACCCCGTGGTGTGATTATTATACCTATACTTACAATTTATTAAATATTTCTAGTGTTTAATTTTCCAGATTACTCCTTCCTTACCGTCCTCCAATTCTATATTCATTGATGCAAGCTTATCCCGTATTAAATCTGCTTGAGCATAGTCACTATTTTTTCTGGCTTCATCTCGATCTGTAATAAGCTTCTCTATAATTAAAATATCTTTTTCTTGTAAGGATATTTTTTTATCGATTCTATTTAATCCTAAAAGCTCACAGTTAAATCTAAATCTCGGAAAGATGTCTTGATTTTTTTTTATCTCTCTTGATTGTTTGATAAGATATTGAATCGCATTAGGGGTATTAATGTCATCGCACAGTAGTGCAATAAAATTCTCATCCCTTTCAGTCTGATTACTTCTATCTTCATCAAGAATTCTAGTCAGTCTATCTAGAATATTTTTAGAATTTGAAATAGTTTCGTCAGTCCAGTTGAGAGGTTGGCGGTAGTGTGTGCTCATTAAAGCCAGCCTTATAACAATAGGGTCATGCTCTCTTATGATATCAGAGACTAAAATTACGTTACCTAATGATTTAGACATCTTTTTCTTATTAACAAGAACAATCCCGTTATGAAACCAATAGTTACAAAATTTGGATGGCGAGCAGCATGATCCTTGAGCAATTTCATTTTCATGATGTGGAAAAATTAAATCATTTCCTCCGCCATGAATATCCAATGTTTCATCGTTACCAATGATATTCTTTATCATACTTGTGCATTCTATGTGCCAGCCAGGACGACCAAAACCCCATGGGCTATCCCAACCATAACTATCTATTTCTGAAGGTTTCCATAATATAAAGTCTTTTGGATTTTTTTTGTAAGATTCAGGCTTAATTCTTGCACCGTCGATAAGATCATCAGATATTTTTTTTGAAAGTTGTCCATAGCCTGAAAAGGATTCGGTATCAAAAATTACATGTCTTTCTGATATATAGGCTGACTTGTTGATTAATATTCTCTCTATAGTATGTATTATTGAATCAATATTATCCGTTACCTTCGGTTCAAAATTAGGTTGAAGCATGTTAAGTGAGAGCATGTTTCGCTGATAAGTTGAAGTCACATCTGAAGTTAGTTTCTCTACAGATATCCCAATCTTATTCGACTGCTCTATGATCTTGTCATCTACATCGGTTAGGTTTCTAATATACACAACATCATTGTGAATCTCTTTGAGTACTCGAAAAAAAAGATCGCCAACAAGTGCAGCTCTCGCATTTCCGATATGAGGCTCACTGTAGACAGTTGGTCCGCAAACATACATATTTATCGGCTTATCCGGCGAATTAGGTACAAAACGTTCCTTCTTATTAGTAAGCGTATTATGGATGTATAAATTCATTTAATGTATTATTATCCTAAATGTTAATGAAAATAAATTATAAATATCTACTATTTTTTCTAGTATTTATTAGCATATCTTCATGTAGTGATATTATACATGATAATAAAATAACTAAGGAGATGAAATTGATTAAGCTTTCAACAAACAAGGGTGATATAACAATTGAACTTTTTGAGGACAAGGCACCTGAGACAGTAGCAAATTTTTTAAAGTACACTACGGATGGTAAACTAAATGGTACAATTTTTCATAGAGTTATTCCAAATTTTATGATTCAAGGCGGCGGACATCTCCCAGATATGTCTCAAATTGAAACATATGATCCTATTATAAATGAGTCCAAAAATAATCTTAGTAATAAAAAAGGAACTATAGCAATGGCTAGAACTAGCAGCCCCAATTCAGCAACTTCTCAATTTTTTATAAACTTAAGAGATAATGATTTCCTTGATAAAGCAAATGCTGCTGATGGTTATGGTTACTGTGTATTCGGCCAGGTTACCGATGGAATTGAAATAGTTGAGCAGATTGGTAAAGTTGCTACTGGAAACAACGGTGGTCATTCAGATGTTCCAATAGAGAATATCATAATAAATGAAGTAACTATAATTGATTAAAATCAATGACTATAGATTTTATTTCGGATTTACATCTTGATAAAACAAGGCCCGAAGTTAACCAATATTTCATTAAGTATCTTATGAATTTAAGTGATGATGTAACTGATTTATACATATTAGGTGATTTATTTGAATATTGGGTTGGAGATGATGACCCAATGGATGGCCTTGATGATGTAAGATCGTCTATTTCATCGCTTGGTGATAAAATCAATATATGGTACATGCATGGTAATAGAGATTTCCTTATTTCAAAAAAAATATGCGATATCTTAAAAATGAATTTATTATCTGATCCATCTATTGTTGAATTAGATGGAATAAAAGTTTTACTAGTCCATGGAGACACGCTTTGTACAGATGATAAAGCATATCAAAACTTTAGATCAATTGTCAGATCAGAACAATGGCAAAATGAAATGCTTTCAAAAACATTAGATGAAAGATTATTAATTGCTGATGGACTAAGAAAAAAAAGCATGGAAGCTAATGAAGAAAAAGATGAAGAGATTATGGATGTAAATATTAAAACAGTTGAAGAGATAATCAGAAAGTATTCACCAAATATTATTATCCATGGTCATACACATAGACCTAATGTACATATTCATCAAGTGGAAGATATAAAGACATTTAGATATGTCTTGGGAGATTGGTATGATAAGTTTTTTATTTTATCTCTAAAGAATAAGAAATTCTCAATATATAAAGGTAAATTAAAATAGCTTGTCTCCATTCAAAACTATTTCAGGATAAATCTTACTAAATATTTTTTTTATTAAGTTTCTGAACCTATCAATTTCATTCTGTTTAATTAAGGTATCTGAGAAGAAGTCTTTTAAGATTTTTCCCTCAACAAAATAGGATCTCTCGGATGGATCGCATACTTTAAATCCATATTCTAAGTCATAATAATATTTTTTGTTTGTGTCTATCTTATCATCAAAAGTATGTAGGCCGTAGCCAAGGTCCTCGAGGAGTTTTTTTTCAAACATAAGGGCTAATTTTCTTGTATCGTCTGAAGTATTATTTAGATCCGCAAGAAAGTCTTTATAGTGATCATATATTTTTTCATTATCGTAGCCTTGTTTGAGCATCTTATAAATAAGCTCATTAATGTATAATCCCAAAATGTAATATTTTTTTTCAAAATTATATTCTCGAATATTCTCAAACTTAGATAAATATGGAAAATCATAGCTATCGTTAAAAGTTATTTGATACTCATTGAAAATGGAGAATCGAAAACTATCTTTATTAGTATATTTCCCTTTAAAAATAAGAGAATATATACCCTTTATAGGTGAAAATATATACAATATACTACTAGTCTCTCTATATTTCCTAGCATGAATTAAAAAGCCATTTTGAGTAATTATCATTTAGTCAATATAGCCAAGTTCTTTTAAAAGTTCAGAACTATTTTTCCAGTTTTCTTTTACCACGACAAATAAAGATAAATGAATCTTTTTATTTAAGTAATTTTCAATTTTTTCTCGCGATATTATGCCAATTTTCTTTATCATGTTCCCATTCTTGCCAATGATAATTTTTTTATGATTTTCTTTTGTAACAATGATATCTGCTCTGATAATATCTTTATTTTTATCGCTTTGAATTTCTTTTATGCATACAGCTGATTCGTAGGGTACCTCTTGATTAGTTATATTAATAATTGATTCCCTTATTAATTCTTGAAGAATATTTTTTTCATTTTGAGTATTATAATCCATGTAGGGAGATATTTTTTTTCTGCCTAAATATTTTTCAAATTCTATGAGAAGATTGTCTACACCCGTTTCATCCTTGATAGAAATCTCATAGATATTTTCATCTCTAATTTTGTTTGGGAGTTTTTCTTTGAATTCTCTCTTATGATCTAAGTCAATTTTATTTAAACAAATCAGATATTTCTTATCACATTCTTCAATTTCCTTTATAAGATCTAATTCATAATCATAATTTTTTTGTGGCTGTGTTATTAAAACTATCAAATCAGAATATAAAATATGTCTAGATGCATGACTTTTCATTGCTTTAGACAATAAATGAGTATCAGTTATTGATACCCCTGGAGTATCGATTAATTCAATGTCAAGATCATTTATTTTATAATCATGCATAGTTGATATTCTTGTAGCATGAAGCTTATTTGATACTAAAGTCGAATGTTTCTTTTTAAGGTAATTTACCAATGATGATTTGCCAACATTACTTTTCCCAAGAATTAATATTTTATGCTTTTTGTTTAATTTTTTCATATACTATCGATGCAAGTTTCTGCTCTGCTGGTTTCACTTTATTTGAATACATAGATTCCTTTATCTTTAGACGTGAAATTTCACATGAAACTAAATACTTAAGTTCATGATTTTTAGACTGTCTAGTTTTATATATGGGTAAATCTATTTTCTTTGAATGTAAATATTCTTGCAAAATAGTTTTAAAATCTTTTTTCAGTAGACCATCAATAAGTAATGGTGAGAATATATTAGAAACTATTCTTTTTATTGTTTCATAGTCACTATCTAAGTATATTGCACCTATAATTGCTTCGAAAAGGTCATCACATACATTTCCACTAATAAACTTAAAATTATTCTCTTTGAATACTTCCATTAGGTTAAGAGATAGAAAGATATTCTGTAGATTCGTTGAGTTCACAAGATTCTGCCTTATTATAGTTATTTGCCCCTCTGAATGATTAGGATATTTAAAATATAACATTTCCGTAATGAGCATTTGTAATATAGAATCTCCAAGTATTTCTAGTCTTTCATAATTATCATCTGAAATGCTCTTATGAGTTAATGCAGATTTAAAATATTTGATATTCGATATTTTATATTCGAACGCATGAAAAATAGAGGATTTAATGAGTGTATTTAATGATTTACTCAATTTTAGTTCCTACACGATCTTGAAAACTATAATAACTATCTAAATTCCAGAACATCCAAATGTAAAATGCTTTACCAACTAGATTATTCTTAGGAACAGGCCCCCAATATCTGCTGTCGTTGGAGTTGTCTCTATTATCACCAAGTACGAAATACGTATCTGGTGGAACAGTATAAGTAAAATTAAGCATTGGACCTTTCTGATTAAGAATAAGATAATCTTTATTATTATTGTTTTCTCTAATCACAGTCCCATTAGCAATTTCTATGGGATCAAAATTATGATCTATTTTGGTTTGAGTATATTCAAGACCGTTAACAAAAAGATATTTATCCTTGTATAAGATTTCATCACCGGGAAGTCCCACTATTCTCTTAATATAGTTAATACGAGGATTTTCTGGATATTTAAAAACAACAACATCTCCGTGTTTTGGTTCCTCATTTTCTAACAAAGTATAGTTAGTTAATGGCAGCTTAAAGCCATAGATATTTTTATTTACAAGAATAAAGTCTCCTATCATCAAAGTGGGTATCATTGAGCCAGAGGGTATCTTATATGGTTCGATAATAAATGACCTGATAAGCAAAACAACAAATAAAATTGGAAATATTGAAGATGAAAATTCTGAAATTTTATTAATTGGGTTCATGTTGACTCTGATGAGACTAAATATTCCGGTGAGAAATGTCGCTATCACTAATAATAAGGTGAAATCCATATAATCACTCAGTTGTTGATAAAAATTTATAAAACGCTTCTCTTGGAATTTCAACGTTGCCTATTTTCTTCATCTTTTTCTTCCCTTCCTTTTGTTTTTTTAATAGTTTCATTTTTCTTGTAACGTCACCGCCATAAAGCTTAGCAGTTACATCTTTCCTATAGCCTCTTATAGAAGTTGATGATAATATTTTTGAACCGACACAACCTTGAATCGTAATTTCAAAATTTTGTCTTGGGATGAGCTTTTTGAGATTTTCAATCAGTTCTCTTGACCTTCTATAGGAATTATCTTTATGTAGTATTTGAGACAAAGCATCTACCTTCTTCTTATTTACGTGAATATCAAGTCTAATCATTTTGCTTTCCTTATAATCAATAATGTCGTAATCATAAGATGCGTATCCTTTTGATGCAGATTTTAGTGTATCAAAAAAGTCATAAATAATTTCTGATAGTGGTATTTCATACTTGATTTCAGCCATATTAGAGCGGTAGATCAAGTTTTTTTGACTACCTCTTTTTGATGTGCATAATTCTATAACTGATCCAAGATATTGAGACGGAGTAACAATAGATATTAGCGCAATCGGTTCATAATAACATTTAATGCTATTATCATCAGGCAAATCACTTGGTTTTCTTATATCATTTAATTGTCCTTTTTTATTCTCTACACGGTAAGTAACAGAGGGTACTGTCATCAGAAATTCAAGGTTATATTCTCTTTGTACGCGTTCACGTATTATTTCCATGTGCAGTAAACCTAAAAACCCACACCTAAAACCATGTCCTAATGATTGTGAGCTTTCTGGTTCATATGTAAATGAATTATCATTCAAAGACAGTTTATCTAGTGCTTTTTTTGATTCTTGATAGTCATTTGAATCTACCGGATAAAATCCAGAGTAAACACGTGGCTGTATTTTCTTGAAACCAGGTAGCGGATGAGAACTATCATTTTTTGAATCAAGAATTGTATCTCCGACAGGAGCAGAATCAAGAGTTTTAATAGAAGCTATCATAAATCCTACCTGTCCCGCAGAAAGTTTAGATGAATCTTTCATGCTTGGAGTGAAAGTGCCTAATTTATCGACAATAAACTCTCTTTTGTTTGAATAAACTTTTATTTTATCTTTCAAACTAATAGTTCCATCAACTACTTTAATTAATACAACTATACCTAGATAATTATCAAACCAAGAATCAATTATAAAGGCTCTGAGTGAATTAGTCTGTAATCCATTTGGTGATGGTATGTCAGTAATAATTCTATCGATTAAATTATCAATACCGATACCAGATTTAGCACTAACTTCTAATATCTGTGATTGTTCAATTGATAATAGTTCAGATAAATCTTTTTTCACAGATATTACATCTGCAGATGGCAGATCAATTTTATTTATCACTGGAATAATTTTTAGACCAAGCTCTATAGCAACATTAAAATGGGCGATAGTCTGAGCCTCTAAACCTTGTGTGGCATCTACCAAAAGTATGACTCCATCACATGCAGATAATGATCTTGATACTTCATAAGAGAAATCAACATGACCGGGGGTATCAATTATATTTATATTATACTTTTCACTATCATGCTCAGCATTTAAACTGACTGTTTGTGCTTTAATAGTTATGCCTCTCTCCCTTTCTAAATCCATTGAGTCTAATATTTGCTCTTTCATATTTCTAGAGCTTATTTCACTGTATTTTTCTATTAAACGGTCTGCTAGTGTGGACTTACCATGATCAATATGAGCAACTATTGCAATATTTCTAATATTCATTATTGCTCTATAATATATTAGAGTCTTAAAAGATCAAATTATTTAGAGATTTTCAAAGCAATAAACATAGGTGTAGATTGACGGTAAATAAGAAGATTCACATATGAATTATTCTTTACTCGTTTCATTGTATAATTGAAATCATTGACATTTTTTATCACTTTATTGTTTATTTTTGTAATAATGTCATTTTCTTTAAGATCATAATTATTGTTAATACCCTCATCTATTTTTGTTACCAAAACACCTGAATTAACCTGAAGTGTTTTTTTATCCTCTGGTGAAAGATTTTTTACAGAAATACCTGAGACAGCATTTAAAGTAATTTCCTTGGAACCAATAGAGGCAATTTTTTCATCTGTAGGTAATTCTTCAAGTACAATACGTATATTAAGGATTTCTCTATTTCTAAGAATTTTAACATTAAATCTTTCGCCAACTTTTGATTGCCCGACGATTAAGGGAAGATCTGTAGACTTATTGATTGTAGTATCATTAAATTTTAAAATTACATCGCCTTGTTGTAATTTAGATTTTTCTGCTGGACTGTCAGCTATCACTTTACTTACAAGTGCTCCTTTAGGTTTTTTCATACCAAAGCTCTTGGCAAGCTTATTATCTATCTCTTGTATATAAACACCAAGCCAACCTCTACTTACTTTTCCTGTCGTTTTAAGTTGATAGTAAACATCATTCACGGTGTCAGACGGTATTGCAAAAGATACACCCATAAAGCCTCCAGTGCGACTATAAATTTGCGCGTTTACTCCTATTACTTCTCCTGAGAGATTAAATAATGGCCCACCAGAATTTCCTGGGTTAATTGCTACGTCTGTTTGAATGTACGGTACGTAATTATCACCAGCGAGTTTTCTTTGTTTACCGCTTACAATTCCTGCCGTAACAGTTTGATTGAAACCGAAAGGAGATCCAATAGCAAGTACCCACTCACCTAATTTTACATTATCTATTGATGCGATTTTAACAGTGGGTAAATTTTTAGCTTTGATTTTTAAAAGGGCAAGATCACTTCTTTTATCCGAGCCTATAAGTTCTGCATCATAGGTATTTTGGTCATTTGTTAATATAGATATTTTATCAGAGCCATTTACCACATGATGGTTAGTCATGATATAGCCATCAGATGAAAGTATAAATCCTGATCCGGAACTTGGCTGACCTCTTTTTGGAGCATTTTGTCTTTCGTCAAAGAATTTTTTAAATAAATCATTAAATTCATCAGGCATTCCTGGGGGTGTTTGAAAATCAGAATTAGATTTATTTGATACTGATGCCGATCTTGTTGCGGTTACAATCACAACAGCTGGCATATTTTTCTCTACAATTTGTGTGAAATCTGGATATGAAGCAGCTTGTGAATCATTTAATGTAAATAAAACAAAGAAACAAAATGTGAAGAAATAATTTAATAACCTATTTACATTTATCATTATTTTTATACTCTAAATCTTTTATATCCTTACAAGACTCTTTGTCTATGACGCGTTTAATTAATTTATTATCTTCTTGATTAATATCATTAACATAATTGTTGGAGATATTATCTTCAGGCTGATTATAGTTTACTAGAGTATACGAGGTAATTAAAGCAATAAAAATTGATGCAGCAATATTAATATAATTGTATAGGGGTTTATTATTATTTGCAGTGCTTGATATAATTTTATCCATAACTTTATTAGAGAAATTCTTAGATAATTTAGGAGGATAATCATTGTTAATGACGCTTATAATTCTTCCGAATATATTGTAATCTTTAATCTTCATCTACAACATCCTTGAAGTTTGAGACTAACATACTTCTAGCTCTATGCAACCTAGACCGCACAGTTCCCACTGGTATTGCAAGTTTCTCTGAAATTTGTTCATAAGTATAATCTTTAACCTCATACAATTCGATCAATAACCTTAAGTCTTTCGGCATTTTAGCGATCAGCGGCTGTATAATATCTACTAATTCATTTAGCTGATAGTAATCTCTAGGATTTTCTACCGATAAACTTTCACTATTTAGACAAGATTCATCCGAAATAGTTTCTTTTTCTTTTCTTTTTTCTTTTGAATTAATATAGTTTAGGCTGGTATTAACAGCTATTCTGAATAGCCAAGAATAAAATTTACTATCAGACTTGAAACTAGCCAAATTCTGATATGCTTTTAAAAAAACTTCTTGTGCAACATCCTCGGCATCTACGATATTCTTAGTGTACTTAAAGCAGGTGTTAACAATGCGTGCTTGGTATTTTTCTACCAAGAGCTTAAATATATCGGTATTACCCGACAAACATTGTTGAATAATTTGATTGTCATCTTCAATATTCATATTTCTAGTCTTAAAATCCTGTGTTATTTTATAGTATATGACCGAAAGACTTAATACTGAAGTTCTAATAGTTGGATCTGGAATGTCGGGGCTTTTAGCAGCAATAGAGTTGTCCAAAAGATATTCTGTTATGATTCTAAGCAAAGCTGAAATAGGTACATGTTCAACTGCATGGGCACAAGGTGGCATTGCGGCAGTGATAGATAAAAAAGATCATTTGGACTATCACATTCAAGATACTATCAAAAATGGTCATGGAATTTGCGATTATGATTCTGTTTTAGATATTATTCGTCAAGGAGAAAAGAGTATAAACCTACTGTTAAGTCTTGGTGTGAATTTTAATAAGGAGAATGACAAATTAAAACAAACGCTTGAAGGTGGGCACTCAGCTCGAAGAATTATTTATCATAATGATAATACTGGAGAAGAAATACACAGCTCTCTTCTTCACGAAGCAAAAAAAAATAATAGAATCATTATAAAAGAAAACTTAATGGCTATTGATTTGATTGGGCACAAAGAAAAAACATGTCAGGGTATATATGCATATGATGAATTAGCTCAATCTGTGACGACAATCAGCGCAAATACCATAATTTTAGCAACAGGTGGTGCGAGCAAAGTATATCAATATACTACTAATCCAGATACCTCAACTGGGGATGGGATCGCCATGGCTTGGAGATTTGGATGTACAATCAGTAATATGGAATTCATGCAATTTCATCCAACCTGTTTATATCATGCAGAAGAGAAAAATTTTCTAATATCTGAATCGTTGAGAGGAGAAGGAGCTAAGCTTGTGAATCCAGATGGGGTTCATTTTATGAATAAATATGATGATAGGATGGAATTAGCACCTAGGGATGTAGTCGCTAGAGCCATCGATTCAGAGATGAAAAATAATAATTATAAATGTGTATATTTAGATATATCGTTCAAAGATAAAGAATATATCCTAAAGAGATTCCCTAATATTTATCAAAGATGTCATGATTTAGGCATCGATATAACGAAACACTCAATACCCGTTGTTCCTGCTGCACATTATACATGTGGTGGAATAAAAACTAACATTGCAGGAGAAACGGAGTGTAGTAATTTATTTGTTATAGGCGAAAGTGCCTATACAGGTTTTCATGGTGCTAACAGATTGGCAAGCAATTCACTATTAGAATGCTCAGTCATGGCAATGGAATGTTGTGAGATAATAAATAAAAATCTCTCCAGTAAAAAAAATAGAGAAACGTTACCTTTATGGGATGATAGCTATGTGACTAATCCAGAAGACGAAAATGTCTTAATTTCTCATAACTGGGCGGAGATCAGAAAAATTATGTGGGACTATGTTGGGATAATAAGATCAAATAAAATGCTTATTCAAGCAAAAGAGCGTCTATCGATTATTAATAATGAAGTTGATGAGTTTTATCACAAACATAAAATCAGCAAAGACTTACTAGAATTGAGAAATTTAATTGATATAGCTAACATAATAACTGACTCAGCATTGATACGTAAAGAAAGCAGAGGTTTGCACTTTAATAAAGATTATCCTTCACAAGATAAAGATTTTTGCAATGTGACAAGAGTAGTTAATACTAAGAAAGATTTTATTATGAAGCTTATTTCTAAAGTTTAAATATAGTCTTTCTATAATATCTTAACTCTTCAATCGAATCTCTAATGTCATCCAAAGCTCTATGGTTAGAGTTTTTCTGAAAGTTATCTATATCCTCAAAGTACCATCTCTTTCCTAATTCACGAATAGAACTTACGTCTATGCTCCTGTAATGACAAAAAGATTCTAACGCTGGCATGCATCTCGCTAGAAATCTTCTATCCTGACAAATAGTATTCCCACATAGTGGTGACACGCCTTTGAAAATGTATTTAGATAGAAAATTTAAAGTTTGATCCTCTGCAGCAGACTCGTTTATATTACTTTCTTTGACTTTTTCAGTGAGGCCACTCCTGCTGTGATGCTCAGTGTTCCATGTATCCATAGAGTTGAGAACCTCATCAGGCTGATTGATAACAAGGTTAGGTCCCTCATCAATTATATTTAAATTTTTATCAGTAACGATAGAGGCAATTTCTATTATATAATCTCTCTGAGTATCAAGACCTGTCATTTCAAGATCTATCCATATCATGTTACTTCTATCTTTCATGAGATAAGATTAGTATAATTAGTATATAAAGTAAAACCACATGAAAAATGAGTGAAGTAATAATAGTACTGTCAGCATATCTAATCGTTAAGCTTATGCTAGATCTAATGCAAATTCATACAATCAGTACTGCTAAGATTGATGAAGACTCTTCGTTGCTGTTAGGAATCAATGAAGAGGATGATAAAAAGTCACGCGATTATAATATCTCGAAATTGAAGTTATCTATTTTGAAACATATTGTAAATGTGGGATGGATATACCTATTTCTTACAGGTGGGTTCGTAAAGTCAATCAATACATATCTTTTACTGTTTACATCTAATGTCTACTATGTAGATATTTTGTCTATTATTTCTGTTTTTATTCTTTTACAGATATCATCATTGATTTTTTCTTACTACTCCACATTTGTGATCGAATCAAAATATGAATTTAATACCGCAACAAAAAAACTTTTCATAAAAGATAGTATTTTATCATTCATATTAACGTTACTTATTGTTCTAATTATGAGTATGATTTTTTTCTATATAGTGGATTTTAAAAATATATGGTGGATGTTAATGGCATCAACAATGTTTCTTATGATAATTATGAGTATGTATATCTACCCATCATTTATTTCTCCCATGTTCAATAAATTTAGTAATCTTGAGAACGAAAATATTGAACGTGAGATAAAAGATTTATCAGAAAAAACAAATTTCAATATAGAAAATTTATATGTAATGGATAGTTCAAAAAGATCTAAGCATCCAAATGCATATTTCACAGGATTTAAGAACAACAGGAGGATTGTCTTTTACGATACTTTAATAAATTTGCTCCATCCATCTGAAGTAAAAGCAGTTTTAGCTCATGAAATCGGTCATTACAAACTAAATCATATATCAAAGTCATTATTTTTATCAATATTATTTATTTTCTTTACCATGTTTCTAATGTCAGAATTGATAAATGATAGCAATTATCTAGAAATGTTAAACCTTCCAGTTAATGAGAGTTCACAGCTATTAGCTTTGGTATTAACTTATCAAATAGTGAGTTTTTTTATTGATCCATTATTCTCTGTGTTATCCCGTAAAAATGAATATGAAGCTGATGATTTTGCATCATCACAAGCTGATAAGAATTTTTTAATATCATCTCTAGTCAAATTATATAAATCTAACCTCACTTTTTTAGCTCCAAACAAGATATATGCTGCTTTTTATTTCTCTCATCCTACTGTTCTTGAGCGTATAAATAATCTGAGGAAGAATAATGGATAAGCTTGAGGAAAGAAAATGTCTACCATGTGAAGGTGGATTAAAACCTCTCTCCAGAGAAAAATCAAACAATCTCTTGGATAAACTGGATAAGGGATGGAGATTAAGTGACGATGCCAAAAGTATTGAAAAAACTTTTGAGAGAAAAAATCATTACGAACTTGCTTCACTATTAAATATAATTATCCACATTTCTCATACAGAAGATCATCATCCAGAAATAACTTTTAGTTATAATAAGGCGAATGTTAAATATTTTACTTATGCTATCGATGGTTTATCAGAAAATGATTTTATATGTGCTGCAAAAATTGATAAGGTAATTACTCTCTAGATATTTTTTCTTTCGTTAAAAGCATGTGAGATAGTCTCATTATCTAAAAATCCAATTTCGCCATTGAGTGGCAATCCAAATGCAAGTCTCGATACATTAATGTTATTTTTTAATGCTATATCTTTTATATAATGTGCAGTTGCCTCTCCCTCAATTGTAGTATTCGTTGCTAAAATTAGTTCTTTGATACTTGTATCCTGTAAGCTTTTTTCAAGTTTATCTAAGCCTATCTCAAACGGACCTCTTCCATCTATTGGAGATAAATTACCCTGAAGAACAAAATAATAACCATTGTAATTAGTACTTTCATCAATAGTATATACATCGCTTGCTGATTCAACGACACATACTAAATCCATATTAACATTATCTCGATTACAGTTAGGGCAATTGATTTGATTCGGCATTGATGGATCAAAATCAGAATACATACCGCAGTTATCACACTTGATAATTTTAGTCTCTACATTTTTGAGCTGATCAGACAGAAACAGGGACTTATCTATATTGCCATTAAGTAGTGAATATGCCATTCGTTGAGCACTCTTTCTTCCTACTCCCGGAAGGATAGTTAGAGCATCTATTAGGTTTTCAAGATATTTAGATTTTATCATTTATCAAAAAGGAAGCTTCATTCCTCCAGGCAAATTCATTATACTTCCCATTTTATTTTTTGTCTCTTTTTCTAGCTTATTCATTGCATCATTACATGCTGCAACTATGTAATCCTCAAGAATATTTTTATTTGATTGATAGGTATTTTCGTCAATCTCAATACTAACAACTTGATGGTTTCCTTTGACTATAACTTTCACTGCTCCCGCACCAGCATTTCCCTCAACTTTTATTTTATTTATTTCATCTTGAGCTTTTTTAATATGGCTATACATATCTTTAGCTTCTTTCATTTTATCAAACATACCCATTAAAATCCTCCTCTTATAGTTTACTAATTTTATCCTTATCTATCTTAGCATCAAAAGCATCTTCAATATCTCTTAAGATACTATTATCTTTTATTGACTCATACATATCATTCTTTGTTTTTATATTATCTTCAACTGATCTTTTATATAAACTTTGAATATTTTTAACGTATTCGGCAGTAAGTTCTTCATTGATATTGAAATAACTTTTTACATGTTCCAAAAAGTCAATGACACATTTTCTGGGATAGGTATTTTTTTTATGTTCATCAATTAATAGTATTGATGTTTTTTTATTAATATTAAGAATACTATTAAAGGCAAGATCAAGCATCAGTCCATTAAAGGAAGACTTATCAACAAATAATTTCCATTCATTGAGATTAATTTTATTAATCTCATTATTTATTATTTTTTTGTTTTTATTTTTTTTTTTAAGTTGTGAATCTTTTTCAGATTGAGTATCGGGAGTTAAGTCTGAAGTTAATGTAGTATTTATACTTTCGTATTCAGTGAATAAAGTTATACGTAGTAATGTCATAAGCAAATGATCTGATTTAGACAAAACATTATGCATCTGATCCTTAGATTGAATAAGTATAGAATACCACAGCTGTAAATCTTGAAGTTTAATAGTGTCATCAAGCAATATAGCGGGGACATCGAACTTATTGTTACCGCTCATTCTGGATAGTGTTATTTGAAAAACACGTTCTATAAGGCAATCTAAAAAGTTTGAGAAATTGTTAATTTGAGATGAATCAATAATTTCAGTTATATTTGAAATAGAGTTTTGATAAAGCCCGATAATTATATCATCTACAAGTTTAGTCTCTATAACACCTAGTAAATTTGCTATAGAATCTCTCTTCAAATTACCATTATCATAGGAAATACATTGCTCTAAAATGCTCATTGAGTCTCTTGCGCTTCCTCTGGCTGCGCTAGCTATTATTTTTGGAACTTCAGAATCGAATGATATTTTTTCTTTATTTAGAACCAGTTCGATATGAGCAATTAAAGATTGGTAGTCTATTGATTCTAGTTTGAAATGTAGACATCTTGATATGATAGTCTCTGGAAGCTTATCAGGTTCAGTTGTTGCAAGAAGAAATTTTACATGATCAGGAGGCTCCTCAATGGTCTTAAGAAGAGCATTGAAGCTCTTGGTTTATAGCATGTGCACTTCATCTATAAGATATATCTTAAATCTACTTGATGATGGAGCATATTGAACATTTTCCATTAACGTTCTTGTGTCTTCAACCTTAGTTCTTGATGCAGCATCTATTTCAATTAAATCTAAGTTATTATTACTAACAATTTCAAGACACGATTCACATTTCCCACACGGCTTAGAGGAAATTCCTTTTTTGCATAAAAGAGATTTAGCGAAAATTCTTGCAATTGTTGTTTTTCCAACACCTCTTGTACCAGAGAAAAGATATGCATTATGGATTTTATTCAGTTCGATAGAATTGCTCAAAGATTGAACACAAAAGTCTTGTCCAATTACCTCATCAAAGAAGTGAGGTCTATACTTAAGTGCTAAAATTTTATTATTCATTTTATCAATATGTGGGGAGATGACCTGTTTTAACAAAAATCAGAGCTCCCTCATTTAATGTAAAAGGCTGATGTTGACTCATATGCGGACTTCTAATCCATGTATATTTAGGATATTTACCAAATTCATCGTAAAATGTACCGCTGATTACGAATATTTCTTCACCTCCATAGTGCTTATGTAAGTTAAATTTTGTGTTAGGTTTCCATTTAACAAGTGCAGTACTCTCATGTTCAAAATTATGTAACGGCATTACTGATAATCCTTCAACTAAGCCAGGGAGCCACTTTTCGTTCTTTGTATTAATTTTTATTTTTTTCACATCAAATTTTTGAAATTGTCTAAGTTTGACTAATAGTTTACATCCAACTTTACTAAATGGCGTATGTCTTGAGCCGTGAGGATTGCGCAAATATGTGCCTGCAGGATAATCGCCATGTTCGTCTGAAAACACGCCCTCAAGTACAAGTAATTCTTCACCAAAGTCATGAGTATGCTCGTCGAAAGATGAGTTGGGTGCAAATTCTACTAGTGTTGTAGATATTGCATATTCTGTATCTTCATTTCTTTCGAGCAATATTCTACTGACACCGTTACATGGAGACGTCACTGATTTACTAGAATTTGAATCGACTATAGCCTTGTTATTAAAATTTTGATTTAGCATTTTATTTGTTTTTTCGATTATCTATTAGGTGAACTGTCAAGCCTTCATAAACATCATAAATATCCATCTGACAACATAACCGACTTCTATTTTCATCAAAACTATCAGATCTTTCCAACATGAAGAGTTCCATTGATCCAGGATCCATAGGTTCAATTTTATCAACCCACTCATGATCAATGTGTACATGGCATGTACCACAATTACATGAACCGTGACAAATTGCAGGTATTTCGGGGATTTTTAGTTTTTTAGCAGCATCGAGAAGTGTCCGACCTACACTCATTGTAGTAGAGAGAACCTCTTCTCCTCTTACAAAATTTATTTTAATAGACATCAGTTCTCTCCATAAATGTCTCTAGTATAAATCTTTCTAGAGCTATTTTTTAGCTTGTTGGAGAATCTATTTGTTACAATAAGACTGACTTTCTTTTCGAATAATTTAAAATTATTAATTATCTTGGAACCAAATATCGTTTCCTTATCAGATATAAGTGGTTCGTATATATAAATAGATTTCCCATGCTTCTTAAGTTGCTTTATTATATCAATAATACTAGATTCTCTGAAATTATCAGAATTTTTTTTCATAGCAAGTTCAAATATTCCTATATTTTTAACGTTAAATTTTAATATATCCTCAATGATAAGTTTTTTTCTTAAATTGTTTGCTGAGGTCAGTGATTTTATTAAAGCACTAGGTATTGTTTGGAGACTGTAACTAAGTTGTTTTGTATCTTTTGGAAGACAGTAGCCTCCGTAGCCGAATGAAGGATTATTATAGCCTGCTCCTATTCTTGGGTCTAGTGATAACCCATCTATAATAGCTTTTGAATCAATATCATTCTTTATTGCAAATGAGTCAAGTTCATTAAAGAAAGCTACTCTTGTAGCGAGATAATTATTAGCAAATAATTTTACACATTCCGCTTCGGTACTAGACATGAATAATGTTTCAATTTTTTTCTTAATACAACATTTTTTAAACATATTAACAAAGTTTTTTGAAAAGCTGTCCTTTTTCCCAATTACTATTCTAGATGGATGAAGATTGTCATATAAAGCATGACCTTCGCGAAGAAATTCAGGAGAAAAGTATATTCGAAGTTTTTTATATTTTTTATTTAATCTTTCCACATAACCAATAGGTATAGTTGATTTAATAACAATACAAGAGTTTGACTTTAGGTTATGTAGTTTTTTCAAAGTTTGATCAATTGAAGAAGTGTCAAATGAATTTTTTTTAATATTATAATTTGTGGGTGTAGAAATAATAATATAGTCAGAGTTAGCAATAGAATAATCAATTTTATTAGAAGTTGTAAGTTTAAGGTTTTTATTTTTTAAATATTTCGATATCAATGGATCTTTAATTGGAGAAATTCTTTTATCTAATGATTCGAGCTTGCTTTTATCGATATCATTGCAAACTATAGAATGTTTCTGACCTAATAAAAGAGCATTGGATAATCCTACATATCCCATTCCTATGACAGTAATTTTCATATAAAGCTTTTACCTTCTTTGATGAAACTTTTATAAGTTTCTGTTATTAAGTACGGGCTCTTATAATATTTCAAAAATTGATTCATTATATGGGTGCTAATATGCTCGTTTTCAGTATTTAAGTCATCATGTATATTCATGCCTTTATTTGTCTCCATATAAGTAAAACCATCAAAGTTACGATATCCATTAATTTTAAGTACAAAACTTCTCACCCCAGTATATAGCAGAGAAAACTTAAAATTATTATGGCTTGCGGACGCCTCTATTCTTGAATTGTTAGATGAATCTACACTCATATAAAGATTTTCAATTTTATTTTTAAAATTTTCGGTAGATACATCTACCTCTGACGATAGTTTAACTATTGAGTGCACATATGGGACTAGAAATTCAACTGCTCTATCAACATTGTTTTTCTCTAAATCATTAAGAATTCTAGTTCTTTCCGTCATATATAGATAGTTATATTATCATGTCTTATTAAAAAATTAGTATTAAATTATTATTTACAAATAAAGCTAAATTCGTGCGAAAACTGTTTAGACTCTCTTGATTAAATATATGAATATAGTTTTAATTTAGACGTATTAAAATCCATATTTTGTGTTTCCTCTCAATGCAAAATATAGGCCTCCTACATATAGACTTAAATGCAGATAATCATTTAAAATTACATCCATGAGGCTATCTGGCATCATTAGCCAAATTACTCCTGTGACTACACATGTCATTGTTATGCCACTAAAGCGTGTGAGTAGGTCTGCTAGCTCACTTATTAGCCCTTTAGTAAATACAATACCGAAGATTCCTCCAACAATAAGCCCGATAGCGGAACCAACTTCACCAAATGCTACAAACCACCATACTATATATGGTAATCCATAAGATTCTGCAGTTTCTTGATTAACAGGGAATTTACTCAACCCTTGCTGAAGGAACATTACTGACAATGGGATTCTTAGCAAAAAGGTTGCATATGGTGCTGGTACTTTAGGTATATTCATAATCACTTCCTTTTGCAAATATAAAACTGTCCCTGAGCTTACCTACTTCAACTATAACATGTGATATAGAATATGTGAGTGGATATATTATATAAATTAGGTAGGTAAGGGATTCGAACCCTTGTAACGATTACTCGCTAACCACCTTTCCAAGGTGGCGCATTCGACCACTCTGCCA
>MDTG01052157.1_pt1 | contig 19449 bp, 17 predicted proteins | sample 811421 | NCBI WGS metagenome assembly MDTG01 (sample SAMN05326645, study PRJNA326480) | marine metagenome | isolation source: seawater | place: Pacific Ocean: South East | collected 2011
AATGCTGTTCTTGCTTTCATAACTGTGTACAAGGCTAGTGATGGATCCCAACGGTGATTTGAACGAGGGCACCCTGTTCACAGCACAAAAAAACCGCCGGGTCTGCATCAATACGCAGAGCCAGGCGGCTGGTAGCCGTGTCGCTGAGCGCCGACCGACGCTCGTTGCTGTGTTCTCGTTTCCGTCTCATGTTGAGCGGCCAAATCCCGCTGGCCCGAATCCTCTACCCCATCAGACCGCCTCTTCCTAGAGAAAACTTGAGTCCTCGCCTCCCTCAGGGCCCGGACATATCGGACCTTGGAGAAACCGGAGCCTGTGTATTCGGACGGCAGGTGGGAAAAGCCCGCTCCCCGCAATGACCAATCCTTCCTTTGCAAGGAACAGCCCACCGCCCTTTGAAGGCTGGGCTTGTGCAGGCCCGGGCGGCGCGAAGGCCTCATCAGTTATCACGGGGCCTTGTCATCCAGTCCGCACATCTGCTTCAGACATCGCCAGGCCATCTGCCCCCGACTCTGGAAGGGGCGCTCCGGGCATGCCACCTCCCAGCCCTCCTCTTCCGCTATTGCCTGTAGCTCTGCCCCCGGATTCACAACCAACACCTCCTCACAGAGGCGAAGCATGGGCAGGTCCACCGTGCTGTCTGAGAAGCCGCTGCTATTCTCCTGAACCCCCTCCTTCGTAATTTCACCCTCCTCCAGGAGGCGGGTCACCTTCGCTTCCCGTTTGTTGTTACCCCCGGTAAAATCCGGGAAAAGGGGTACTATGTTCCCAATCTCCACCCGCGTTCCGTAACTCGCGTCGAATCCGAGGGCCTCCCCAAGGGGACGAGCGTAGAACTCGGGGCTAGCCGACACAAGGATCAGCCGCCGCCCCTTCTCGGCTTCCGCCGCGACAACCTCCATCATGGAAGGATAGAATGCTCCCGGCACGTAGTGTGCCACAAACCCCGCTACCAGCTCCTCCAGCCGAACCCGGGGCATACGCCAGAGGAATGACAGAAAGACCCGCTTCAAACCACCGGAGCCTAGCACACGTGCAAGCAGGAGGGATGGGAGAAAGACGACAAGGTAGAGGCACCGCAGGCGTTCGTGGCGAAGAACCCAGTTACAGAATAACAACTGGGTGTCCCACGCGATCAGAGTCTGATCGAGATCGAAGAGTGCGATCCCATTCTTCCTCGTTTTATCCCGCATGAATTGAAGTTGGATGCATTTGGTCCCTGCCCCGAGGGAGGCGCACCGTCTCCCTCCTCCTACCTTCTGGCAACTGCAATCTTGGCCCGGAGGAGAAGAAATGCCCGGCAAACCCCGAAAACCGGAGTTGCCAGATCAGTATCTCCTGCGTTTGTTAGAACCCGTGAAACCCTCGTCGCTGATTCTGGCAGTAACCATGGTGCCCGCCGCAACCTCCGGGTTGTTGTGCGCCGAGGGCGAACCCACCAACTTCCGGGCGACCACCCCGTTCCTCCGGGATCGGGTAGTCGAACTCGCCTGGGAAGACAATTGCGACGATGAGATCCACTATGCGATCGCGGTCCGACCCGAGGGTGGAGAGTGGACCGAGGTGGCGATTTCACCACCCAACAGCACCCTGTTTTTCCTGACCGGAGGAGCTCCCAACATCACCGCCTCCTTTCGCGTGCGGGCGGTGCGACCCGACAACAGTTCGGAATGGACCACTCCCATTGAACTCACCCTGCCCTCGGACCTCGCGATCGAGTCCGGCCGTTTCGTGGGCGGCACAGTCGGAGAACCCCTCGCCGGCCCCGCCCTCGACATCTTCACCAACCCGCCAGGAGGATCGGCGGAAAATTTCTCGGTGAGCGACCTCCCGGAAGGCTGGGAGTTCAACACCGCGACCGGCGTTATTACAGGCACTCCCTCCGCCCCGGGGATCTACCGCCCCATCGTTTCCGCTACCGACGGCACTCACACCGTCAGCACTTTCGTCACCTTCCGGGTCAAGCCAGCCACCTCCGGCCCCATCGAGGAGACTCCCGTCCCCGACGTGCTTCTTCTCTCGTCCGCCCCCGGCGGAGCGGTCTCGCTGGACCTCTCCCCTCACTTTCGTGATCCCGACACCTCCACCGCCATTCGCCTTGAAACCAACCTGGGAGAGGTCGAGGCAATTCTCTACCCCGAGGCTTGCCCGGCCCACGTTGAGAACCTCCTGAACTACATTGACCGGGGAGACTACGACGGGGTGGTTTTTCACCGCTCGGCGGTGATCGCGACCTCGGGCGTGGACGTCGTCCAGGCCGGACTGATGAAGCCGGATGGGAATGAAGGCTACACCAGTGTTGTTCTTGATCCCTCGGTAGTCGACGAACCCGCTTTCTCCAACCTCACCGGAACTCTCGCGATGGCGAAGAATGACCGCCCAAACAGCGGGTCCAGCCAGGTCTATTTCAACACGATCGACAATATCAGCCTCGACGGACCACGGAGGAACGGGGGCTACACCGTCTTCGGTCGGGCCACTACCGGATCGCTTCCCATCCTCGCCGACATGCACGCCCGACCGCGGGGTAATTATGAGCTCTCGCTTGATGGCGTCTCCCAAACCTTCAGAGACCTGCCGACCCTTGCCGCTCCTGTCGGAGAGCTTCCCACCATCGACGAGTTGCACCGGGTCATCCGCGCGCAGCAGATTACGCAATTTCTCTCCTACCGCCTCGGCTCGACAAGTAATCCCGAGCTTGCCCTCGTCTCCGTGAACGGGACTGAACTTACGATTAAACCTATCCCCGGTCGCACCGGGACCACGACCCTCACCGTGGAAGTCAGCGACCTGGACGGCAGCGTTCTCCAGGTGGAGATTTTCTGCTGTATCCTCGACCTCGAATTCACACCGATCCTCTCTTCCCAGGGCCACCCTGCCGCTACCTTTCTCCACGAGGATCCGGCGGCCGGCCTCGACTACGAGGTCCAAAGTTCCCTGAATGGCGAATCGTGGACGAGTGTCTGGCAGAGCACGGACGGCCTTGCCGCTACCCCCGTAATCGGGAACGTGGACCTGGGTAGCGCGCGTCGCCTGACCGTTGAGGATGTCTCCATCACCTCCCCCACCGATCATACCGCCTTCCTGAGGATTGTGGTCACCAAGGCCCCCTGATCCCCGAACAGCACCGAAGTCGCCGAAGCCAGACCTCTCGGCCCTCCGGGTTTGCCTCCCCTCCATGAATTTCCGCGCTCCTCGGTCCTTTCCCCTCCTCGCCCCTGTCCTCCTGCTCCTGGCCTTGCCCCTGCAGTGTCCGGCGCAGATCCTCGCTGATTTCGTGGTTGGCATCCGTGACAAGGAATTCGGCCGCTTCACGGTAGAGCTGGACTTTCTCTACTCACCCCACGCGGCCGGTAATTTTATCCGACTGGCAGAGGGCCTGGTTCCGTGGCTTGACGTGGTGGACGGAAGTGTTCGCAAGGAACCCTTTTACGATGGCCTGACCTTTTATTCCACCATTCCCGGCGTGGAGGTGGTCTCCGGCTCCCGGGACGAGGAGGGAAGGGATGACCCGGGATGGACATTCCGAGATGACTTCACCAGCGCCGGCTCGGGTCAATTCACCATGTTCATGGAGAACGACGGTCCCAACAGCAATGGGAGCCGTTTCTTCATAAACATCCCTTCCAACGTTAATGCCAACCCTGCACGGGCGGGCAAATCCTATACCCCGGCAGGTGTGGTCCTGATCCCAAACGGCCTGCCGGGAGGTAATGGGCGTTCCACCGTGTCGGCTCTCTCAAACACTCCGGGTGGTTTCCTCCATATAGACTCAATCAAGATACGCTACCTCAATGAGGAAGCGCGCGCCTTTCGCAGGAACCTCGTCAATCCCAACCACCCCTCTCTCTATCTCCTGCCTTATGCTCGTTCCGCTCGCTTCGACTTCCGCCGGGAGGGAACCTCCACCCTGCTCTACTGGGATGACACCTCTGGATCCATTCTCCGCCTCTGGAGCTCCCCGAATCTCAAGAGCTGGATTGGCCCACTCGATCTCTTCAATATTCCGGGAGGCGAAAGCTTTGGTTACGACCTGACTCCAAATTTCGGACTTACTCCCCGGGGCTTTTTCCGCGGCGGAGTGGTCGAGTATCCTTCCTGGCCCGCCTCGGAGCGTCCGCTTGCCGGTTCCACCATTATCGTCACCTTCCTTGAATCCGGAGTGGGTCCCGTCGAGAACACCTTTCTCTTCGACCAGACCGGGCGTTCCGGCCTCTACCGCGGTTCGTTCGGAACAGGCGATTTTACGGTGTCAGAAATCACGACCAGACCTTACTCCAACGAAATCCAGTTCAATGCCGAAACCGGCGCCCTGCCAACATATCGCCTGACCCTTCATTACGATCTCAGCTGGTCCAGCGGCTTTCCCCCCCTCTCTGTGCCCCGAATCGCAAACCCCAGCCGCCTGGAGGGATTCAATATTCTCCAGCCCGCCATTACCCTCGAGGGCGGCACGTGGCGATACGTGCCCGGGCCATAACGTCCCAGGCAGCCTCGTCTACCATCTCTTACAGCCGGCGGACGGTCTGCGGAATCCCGACAGCCGGGACGCACCTGCAAAAAAAGACCGACGGAATCACCGTCGGTCTGCAAGTTTCTGGAGCGTTCGCTCTCTACTGGCCGGTAGAGGATTCAGCGAGGGTCACCTGATCGCCCGGTTGAATCCGGACCCCGGGATTGATGTCGCGGGCGTTCAGGTCACAAACGGTCTGGTTTTTCTCAACTGAATTCGGAGTCAACCGGCCGAGGAGGCGGCCATTGCGGGTGATCAGGAGCTTGGACTGGGAAGTCACGTTGGAATTGTTGGTCCCGAGGTTGATGATAACGAAGCCCCAGGTTGAATCCACCTTGGTAATTGCCCCTACCTTGGCGTTCCGTGCAATCTTAGTCCGGATCTTGGAAAGCCGATCGCTTTCCCTCGCGTTAGAGGCCTGTTTATCCGCCACGTCCTTGGTGAGCTTGGCTATGTGCTCGTTAAGCAGGTCAAGGTCATCGCCCTTCTTCTTACGCTCCTCCTGAAGCCGTTTGATCTCGGAAGGGACTTGGGCCCACGGAACCGGCACACCCTTGAGGGCTTCGTCAATCTTGGACTTGATTTCGGCCAGCTGGGCGAGCCTCGCGTCCGCCTCGTCAATCTTGACCTGAGCTTCCTCCTTCTGCCGGTTCATGCTTCGCTCATCCGAAACCATCTCCTCCATCTCGGCTCTCAAGGTCGCGTTTTTCACCTTGGCCTTCTCGAGCAGGTCCTGGGTCTTAGCGAGATCTTCGTTGCGGTCCTTGATCGTGCCCTCAACGACAATCTTTCTCCCGCGTTCCGCGGCGAAGAGATCGATCTCGCCCTGTAGCTTGTTGGAGTTTTCGTAGCTGAAATATGCTGCTGCCCCGATGACGAGGATGGAAAGAATATAGAAAATTGTCTTCATCGTATCGTAAGATTCAGGGTTTAACCAAAGGGATCTGCGTCGGCAGGCTCGGGCTCGGGTTCAGGGGCGAGCGGGTCATCCGCAGGCTCCGGGTCGGGCGCAAGTGGCTCAGGATTTGCCCCTGGAGCGGGCGCGACCTCGGGCTCAGGCTCCGCCTGCTGGGGGGCGCGGACGGTGTCCCCGGTTTGTACGCTTTCACCATCAATCACCGAATCTGGAATGATGTCGGCCGCCGCTCCGTTCGATTCCACTGTGGTCACGAGAAGCTTGGCAATGGCCTCACCGTCACGCATCACTTCCAAGGTGGAGTTCTTGACGATACCCAGATTGTCTCCTCCCGCCAGGGTGACGAACCCGAGTGTCGCATATACGCTGCGGATGCGGGTCACTACCTCCGGGTTACTCTCACCAGAAACCCTCCAGCTGATTCTCTTCCGCACATCGGCGAGCGAGCGTTCCACCCCGGCCCGCTGTGCTTCAAGGTCAGCCCGGGTGGCTTCACCCTGGGTGATGTCCAGGTCGATCCGGCGGAGGTCACTCTGCAGCTCCCGAAGCTCGGCAAGAACCTGGTCCACGTCACCAAACTCCTTGATAGTGTCTTCCTTCTCGGCGACCTCCGAGGCCTTGGCCTTGGCGTCAGCTTCCAGGGCTGCCACTTCCGCCTTGAGATCGGCGTTCTTCTGCGCCTGGGCCTCGTTCTCTGCGGTCTTGGTTTCGTTGTCAGCATCAACACCTGCCAGCTCTTCAGTGGTGTCGGCAAGCTCCTTTCGAACCCTGGCGAGCTCATCCTGCTTCCGCTTCAGCTGGCCCTGCATTTTCTGACGCTTCAGGATCCATCCCTGATAACCGCGGCCTTCCTCACCTTCTCTTCCTTTGTTCTGGTAGGCGACGAAGCCGGCAAGGGCGAGGACGATGGCCGTTAAAATCGCAAATATATTTGCCATGGTGTAATCGTACGGTTGGGATTCAGCTCGGGTAGGACTGTCGTCCCGATGGGTAAGGGAGCGTGGACAGTAGGTAGGTGAAGGGGCAGACTAACGACCAGCTTTCCGCGGTAACAACCTTAAAATTCCCGGAAAAAGCTTCACTCTCTTTACAAAATGCTTGCCTCCGCCCTATTTGCGCCCGGCCAATGAAGACAATTCTCCGGGTTATCAGCTACCTGCGCCGTTACCCCCTGCTGGGTAGCGCCCAGCTGATCTGTGCCACCCTCATGGCTCTCAGCGTGATTGTCTTCCCGTCCGTCACGGCGCACGTCGTGGACGAAGTAATTCCCCATCCCGGGCGACACGGGGAGCTTTTCTTCTGGGTTTGTGTGGGATTACTGGGGTTTTTTCTCAAGGACGCCCTGAACTGCGGGCGGATCATCCTGAACAATCATTTCGAGCAGCGGGTCATTTTCGACATTCGCTCGGACCTTTACCAGAAGCTCCAGCGTTTGCCTCTCCGCTGGTTCGACGGACGTCGCACAGGTGACATCATGACGCGGGTCGTTGAGGACGTGACTGCCATGGAGCGAGTACTGATCGACGGAATTGAACTCGGTCTGGTAGCCGTAATCCAGCTCCTGGCGGTCGGGGTGGTGATGTATTTCACCGACCTCCCGGTAGCACTGTGGGCAACCCTGCCCGTTCCGTTTCTCATCCTGGGGGCGTGGATCTACACGAGGGATGCGCGCGAGCGCTACCGGGGCCAGCGAGAAGCTGCGAGTGACATGAATGCTCTCCTCCATGACAACGTCTCGGGGATCCGGCAGATCAAGTCCTATACGGCGGAGGTCGAAGAACATGAGCGCTTCGACAGTTTCTCCGACAAGCTCCGCCAGGCCAGCCTGCGCATCATGCGTTGGTGGGCCTTCTACTCACCGGGCATGTCTTTCGTTGGCATGGTAGGCTATGCCCTCGTGCTCGGCTTCGGTGGAATGGCCGTCATGGAGGGTCGGATGGACCTGGGCGATCTCGTCCTGTTCTTTCTCCTCCTCTCCCTGTTCTACGAGCCAGTGGCCAAGCTCCACCAGCTCAACCAGATGGCTCTGTCCTCCCGCGCCGCGGCCGACCGGGTCTTTGAGATCCTCGATGCGGAAGACGAGCCGCACGCAGAGGACGGGGTTCCCCTCCCTCAACCCGTCCAGGGTCATGTCCGGTTTGAAAAAGTCTCTTTTTCCTACGGCGAGCAACCCACCCTCCAGGAAGTCAGCCTGGAAGTTCGTCCCGGGCAGACCGTGGCCTTGGTCGGATCCACCGGGGCAGGAAAGTCAACCGTGGTCAATCTCCTCTGCCGGTTCTACGAATACGGTGGAGGATCAATCACCATCGACGGCCAGGAATTGAGCGGAACATGCAAATCCTCGTTGCGTTCCGCCCTCGGTTACGTCACCCAGGAAGCCTTCCTGTTCAACGGAACCGTCCGCGAAAATCTCTGTCTGGCCCGACGGGACGCAGGCGACGAGGATCTCTGGGCCGCCCTGCAGGCAGCTCGCGCCGCGGAATTCGTGCGGGCGCTCCCCGGCGGTCTTGATACCACCGTGGGGGAGCGCGGAGTGAAACTTTCCGGCGGCGAGAAGCAGCGCCTTTCGATCGCCCGCGCCCTGCTGAAGGATCCCCCCATCCTCCTGCTCGATGAGGCAACGGCGTCCGTAGACTCAGAGACTGAGCGTCTCATCCAGGAGGCGCTTGAGGCTCTCATGGCCAATCGGAGCGCTTTTGTCATTGCACACCGGCTTTCCACAATTCGCCGGGCCGATCGCATTTATGTGCTCGATAACGGAGGAGTCGTTGAGCAGGGAACCCATGACGAATTACGCAGGGCCAACGGGCCCTACGCAGAGCTGTCAAGGCAGGCCTTCTTCCCGCAAGAGGAGGAGGACGGCTCATAGGACCCTCGATTTCAAAGATTTCGCGTGAATTCCCGCGACGTTCGTGGTTCTCATCCGTCCCGCTCATCCGTTCCGAAATTCCTGTCCCATGATAGACATCCGCGCCATCCGTGAAGACCCTGACGCCATCAAGGCACGCCTGGCTCTCCGCCACGACGGCTCTGGTGAAATGATCGACGAGGTTCTGACCTGTGACGAGGCCCGCCGCAAAGCCGAGACTGAAAAGCAGCAGCTCCAGTCCGAGCGCAAGAAGACTTCCAAAGAGATCGGGGCTCTTCGCGCCCGCGGCGAGGACAGCTCGTCCATCGAGGCGGAGGTCAAGAAGATCGGTGAGCGCATCAAGGAGCTGGAAGTCACCGGGGCGGCGGCCGAGACCAAACAAAATGAGCTGCTGCTCAGCATCCCCAACCTGCCCCATGAACAAATCCCGAGGGGCCTAGGTGAGGAGGAAAACCCGGAGATAAGGTCCTGGGGCGATCGCCCGTCGATCACCGATCCCCGGGATCACGTTGCACTCGCAGAACAGCATGGCCTCATCTCCTTTGAGGACGGAGTGCGCATCAGCGGCAGCGGGTTCCCGGTCTTCCGCGGGGTGGGGGCCCGCCTGCAAAGGGCCCTGATCCAGTACCTCCTCGACATCCAGACCCGCGAACACGGCTACGAGGAAGTTGGCGTTCCATACCTCGTCAAACGCGAATGCGGAATTGGGACTGGCCAGTTACCCAAGTTCGCGGAGGAGGTCTACCCGACCGAGAACGATGAACTCTTCCTCATTCCCACCGCGGAGGTTCCAGTCACAAACCTGTATCGAGAGACCCTGCTTCAGGAAGGAGATCTCCCAATCAGGATTACCGGGCACACCCCCTGCTGGCGTCGCGAGGCCGGGAGTGCAGGCCGCGACACCCGGGGCATCATCCGAGTCCACCAGTTCGACAAGGTAGAGCTCGTCCAGATCGTCCACCCCGACACCTCTTTCGAGGCTCTGGAAGAACTGACAGGCCACGCAGAAAGAATCCTGCAGTCGCTCAACCTTCACTACCGCGTGATCGAATTATGCGGTGGGGACCTCGGTTTCGGAGCCTCCCGGACCTACGATATCGAGGTCTGGGCTCCTGGACACGGAAAGTATCTCGAGGTTTCGAGCTGCTCGAACTTTACCGACTACCAGGCTCGCCGCATGAAGCTGCGGTTCAAGGACGAGGAAGGGAAGAACCGTTTCTGCCACACTCTGAATGGCTCAGGAACCGCCCTTCCGCGCCTCTATGTGGCGATTCTTGAACAGTGCCAGCAGGCCGATGGTTCCATTTCCATTCCCGAGCCACTGGTCCCATATTTCGGAATGGATAAGATCGGCTGAAAACATCCGTGTTCCACCGCCCCCTGAGGGCCGGGGAGGGCCAAGTCTTCCCGCGCTGGAACCGACGGAGCTGGAGCCAGCTTTGATGTGCGCCCCGTTTCCACCCGTGGCCGCCCCTTCGCTGGTTCCTTGCTAAGGGCTGCTTGAACGTCCTATCCTCGGCCCGGAAGAAATGTCGCTGTTCCTCGATCCGCGCCTCACGCCGCGCCGACGCTACCTGCTTGGAATCTCGGGAGGGCGCGACTCGGTTGCCCTTCTCAACACCCTTCTTGAGACCGGGGCCAGCAAGCTCATCCTCTGTCACCTCAATCATCAGTTACGCGGGCTCTTTTCCTCTCACGATGCCGCCTTCGTCCGAGAGCTGGCCGAGGCGCACGCCCTGCCGTTCGAGATCGCCCGCGCCAACGTGCAGCGACGATCGGAAGACGAGAAAATCTCCCTCGAAGTTGCAGCTCGTCGGGCCCGACATGAATTTTTTGCCGATTGTGCCCGCCGGCACAGTTGTTCGCGAATCCTTCTTGCCCATCACGCGGACGATAACGCCGAGACCATTCTCCTGAATCTCCTCCGAGGATCTTCTGGACTGCGGGGAATGCAGTTCGAGAGCGAGCTCACCGTAAACAGAAGAAAGCTGAAAATTCTCAGGCCCTTCCTGGAAGTACGGCGCAGCTCGATTGATGCCTACCTTGAGGAAAACAGCATCCCTTTTCGCGAGGATGAAACCAACCGCGAGCCCTTCACTCCTCGTAATCGCTTGCGGTCCGAAATTCTTCCTCTCCTCGGAGAAATCATGGGTCGGGACATCGTGCCCGCCATGGTGAGGGCCTCCCATGCGAATCGTGAGGACCAGGAGGCCCTCGGACAGCTGATGGATCTGCTGGCCCTGGTCGATCCTCAGGGAAGGCTCTTTTTACCGAAATTGCGAATGCTTCCCGAGGCCCTGCAGAGACACGCCTTCTTTCGTTACCTCAAGGGGGCTGGCGTCCCTGATCTTTCCCGTAGCGTGATTGACCGGTGCCGTGCCCTGCTGGATCCGGAAGCACCCTCAAAGGTCAGCCTGCCAGGCGAATGCTCCTGTCGCCGTCGCGCAAACCGAATCTTCGTGGAATGATGGGACCAGGACCCCGCTGGACCACACCCGCCCGGGGAGGTAGAGCATCTTCAGAGGATTGACCTGTTGCACCCGCATGGACGGGATGACAAGGAGAGCACCTCAGGAACCTCTCTTTTAGAAGGTCCGTGCCAGCACCCTATTTCTTCGCCTCGTTGAGCCGCTCCTTAACTTTTTCTTCAATTTCGGAGTAGAGCTTCTCGTCAGCCTTGAGCGCCTCCTTCGCTGCGTCACGCCCCTGGGCCAGCTGGTCTCCGTCGTAGCTGAACCAACTGCCACGCTTCTGAATCATATTGTATTCAAGGGCTAGATCGAGAAGCGATCCAACCGAGGAAATACCTTCATTGTACATGATATCGAACTCCGCCTCCGTGAATGGAGGGGCAACTTTATTTTTCACCACCTTGATCCGGGTCCGGTTACCTTGCACGGTCCCGTCAGTAGCCTTGATCTGGCCGATACGACGGATGTCCAGGCGTACTGAGGAGAAGAACTTGAGAGCCCGCCCCCCGGGGGTGGTCTCCGGATTTCCGAACATCACTCCGATTTTTTCCCGGATTTGGTTGGTGAAAATACAGACCGTGCGGGCCTTGGCTATGAGGGCAGTCAGCTTGCGCATCGCGGCGCTCATAAGACGGGCTTGAGTCCCGACGGTGGAGTCTCCGATCTCTCCTTCAAGCTCCTGCTTGGTGACAAGGGCCGCCACGGAGTCCAGCACGACTACGTCGATGGCGTTTGAGCGAACCAAGGCCTCACAGATCTGAAGCGCTTCCTCGCCCGAGGACGGCTGCGAGACGAGGAGATCATCCAGGTTGACTCCCAGTTTACGGGCATACTGGGGATCAAGGGCATGTTCTACGTCTATAAATGCCGCAAGTCCGCCGCGACGCTGCGCCTGGGCTATCGCCGTCAGGGTCAGGGTCGTCTTACCGGAAGATTCAGGTCCATAAATTTCCACGATCCTGCCGCGGGGCAATCCGCCTACTCCCAGGGCCCGGTCGATGAGAAGGTTGCCAGTCGGGATGACGTCGACATCAACCCGATGCTCATCACCCATCCTCATGATGGCAGTCTCACCAAATTCCTTTTGGATGGAGGAAATCGCGAGATCGAGGTTCTTCCTGCGCGCCTCGGCCATTTTCTCGGCGGCCTTATCCCGGGCGGGAGAATTGGAAGAGGCTGGGGAAGCAGCCTTGGAAGCGGTGGATTTTGCTTCGGAGGAAGAGGCAGAGGAGGCTTTCTGGTTGGCCATTGGCTTACGTTTATCAGCAACAGTACTCATGACAATTTCGATTTGATGGGACGGGACCTTAATGACCCAGGACGTGTGAGGCAAGGATTTTATGTTCTTCTGAACACTTGTTCGCATGAGCTGACCTGCGCCCTGAAATACAGGCCTCGTGGCCTCCCCGGCCATTTTCCGGCCGCTGCTGAAGGTCCCGACCTCGCCCCGAGACCATCAGCCCGAGGGACTCTTTCTAAAAAGCGAACCGGAATATTCGCTACTCTTCGCGGAGCTCCTCGGCCCGCCTGCGCAGCTCCTCTGCCTTTTTTGAAAGCTTTCTTATTTCGTGCTGCTTCCTCTCGAATTCAGCGAGGGCTTTTTCACGACGGCTAAGCTGATCAACCAGCTCCTTCTCCCGGTCGTGATCTCCGTCGTGCTCCTGCTCGATCCGGGTTCGTTTTTTGCGCAGCTTGTTTAAGTTCGTGCGTTGCGAATTGAGCGCTGCTTCCAACTCAGACAAGCGCAGCCGAGATTTCTCTATTTCCTTTTCTACTTCACTCCACAGCTCATGGTCGGCCTCAATTTTCTTTTGTATATCCGCCAGCTCCCTGCGTGTTCCGGCCACAGCAGCCCGGAGAGAGCTTTCATCGACCCTCTTCCCGGCGTCTTTTCCCTCGGCGGTTTTCTCTTCAGCCGAATGCGATTCACCCTCCGAAATTACCGGGAATTCTCCCCCCGGAGGAAATGGGCTTTGACCGGCCATCCTGCCCAGCGGCTTGTCGCCAGCACCGTTCCGATTCTTCCTTTTCTCCGACAAGGGCTCGAAGAAGACCTCGCTGCCTTCCTCCTGACATCCGTCTTGGACGTGACGCCCTCCCAAAGCCCCCGTTCCCATGGTTGCCGGATAAACCCTTACCCCGGAAGACTTTCTGAACTCCTCCTGTGGGGGGGGTAAATCCAAGCCCTCGTCCTGCAGGACCTTGGACCGGCCAACCCTCCTGGGTCTGGCCGTCTCCACCCCGGGATTTCCATCCCCCAGCCAGACCTCGTCCGGAGCCGCCGGGAATCTGGGCTGAAGTCCGCAGACAGACTGCACAGCAGGGAAACCAAGGATGGCGATGGAAATAATAAGCAGGGTTTTCATTGCGTTCGACCCCGCGACGCTGTGCCAGCGATCCGTGCGCCGTTCAGCGAAATAGGGATTGTGGACCTGGTTCGCTGCCGGACCACGACCCGAAAATCTATCGGTCGGCTCAATGTTCGGGTTGATCTTAACGATACCGTAAACCTGCCATTTTCAGGTATCATCCCTGTCGATGCCACCACGACCATTCAATCGCCTCCTGCCTCCTCGGAAAATTTTTTCGGCTCTGGCCCCCTGGCGGCGAGGAGTCCAAGCCCCGGGGCTTGGGAGCGAGGAGCCGGAATTGTTCGACAAGACAACCGGGATCAGAGAGGAATCCGGCCTGAGCCCCCAAAGCCCAAATTTCATCCTGATAGCGTGTTCCATCCCCACTTCGAAATCCTCTGGCGCGACCGTCCCCCCGTTCCCTTCATCCTGCTTTTTTTCCTCAGCACTGGTTCCTTTCTGATGATGGCCTGCAGCCCATTTCCACACGAGGTTCCCGGGCGCGAGATGGAGCTTGCCGCCAAGGCAGTCGAAGTCCCCCGCCGCAAGGTTGTGCTGGTGCACGGCATCTTTGATACACGCATCACGATGCGTCCGCTCCACAGGGCGATCGTGGACGGGGGATACGAATGCCTCGTCCCTTCGCTCAGGCCCATCGATGGGCGCAAGGGTCTTGAACCCATGGCCCAGCAGCTGGGGGAGATCATTGACGCCGAGTGGAAGAAGGATACCAAGTTCTCCATCGTCGCCTTCAGCATGGGCGGGCTCATCTCCAGATACTACCTTCAGGAACTGGGAGGGGCCGGGCGCTGCGAGGGTCTCTATACGATAGCCACCCCGCACCACGGCACTTACATGGCCTACCTGTATCCGGGCCAGGCTACCAGGCAGATGCGCCCGGAAAGCCGCTTTCTTGCCAGCCTCCGGAGAGGCGAGGACATTTACAAGAATCTCAAGATCCCGACCACCTCCTATCAAAACCCGATGGACGTCGTGATGTTGCCGCTCAGGAGCCCGGAATGGAGGACGGCCGAGAATGTTCGCCTCTGGTCCGCAATCCACCCATCCCTCCTTTGGGAGAAGGAACTTCACGCCGACCTTCTAAGGCGGCTGCGAGAAAATGCGAACTGAAGACCTGCCCTATCTGCCGGCATAGGCCTTGCTTACTTCCTCCCCGATAATTCGGAAACCCTCCCGGACCGTTTCCTCGGGCATCGTGAAGGAGATCCTCAGGCACTCGTCCTGATGTGTCCACCGCTCATCTTCCAGGCCGTAGAAAAAATAATTTCCGGCTACCACGAGGACGTCCCGGGCCTTCAGGCGCTCGTAGAGCTCCCCCGCACTGATCGGCAGATCCTCGAACCAGAGCCAGAGAAAAAGAGCGCCTTCCCGCTTGTGCACCCGCCAGGGAAGATGGGGGTCAAAGTGTTCCTCCACCAGTGCACGGGCCTGCTCGGAGCGCCTGCGATAGAAATTCTGGATCACGCCATCACTCAGGCGAAGGATCTCCCCATTCTCCAGAAGAGGCTGCATGATGGCCTGCCCCGCGTTGGTGTTAGCCAGTCCGACGATCGAAGTCATGGACTGGATCCAGCGGATAACTTCCTCCCGCGCGATTACAATTCCAGTCCGAGTGCCGGGTAGTCCCACCTTGGACAGGCTCTGAGTGAGAATGATGTTCTCGTTCCAGACTGGAGTAGCCTCGGAAAAGATAATGTTGGGAAAGGGCGCTCCATAGGCGTTGTCGATTATAAGGGGTATCTCGTTTTCCGCGGAGAGGTCCGCAAGGTGCCGGACCTCATCGTCGGTAAGGACATTTCCGGTTGGATTGGTAGGCCTTGAGACACAGAGCGCTGCCACCTCCTCATCAATTTCCAGCTGTTCAAAATCTACGCGGTACTTGAACTCATGATCACCAATCAGCTCGATCAGGGGCTTGGCCGCGCGAAAGAGCGGCCCCGCGGTAGATTGATTGGCATAGCCGATATATTCAGGAACGAGCGGTAGAAGGATCTTTCTGCGCCGTCCGTCCGGAAAACTTCCGGCAAGGGCATTGAAGAGAAAGAAGAAGGCCGTCTGGCCACCTGCTGTCACCGCCACATTGTCCGCTCTCACGTCCCAACCAAACTCCCGCGCGAAGAGCTCCGCCAGGGCAGTCCGAAATCGCTTGTTGCCGGCCGGGCCCTCGTAGTCACCCAGCATCCGCTCAAGTTCTCCTTCGGAGGCCATGATCTCTTCCATGCGCCGACGCCACACGGCGTCGATTTCAGGAATGTGGGCTGGTTGACCTCCTCCCAGCATGCGCATGCGCTCCCCCCCGGCCGCGAGGGCTTCCCCAAGGTCCTCCATCAAGTCCCCAATTCCACTTCCGGTGCAAAGACTTTGGCCAAATTCTGACAAATCCCAGGGCATCTCTCCCGCCGAACGTTCGTTGCATCGGGTTCAAACGCCAGTCGGAAAGTGCGAAAGTCTCCAGCCCGGAAACGATCCGGCACGCAAGATACAACCTTGCTGCGCAGGCTGGGGAAGTCCCAGCAGCGTAGCCCGGATTCAAAAAGAGGGGCCCGGGAAATCCCGGACCCCCTTTCCTTTATTGGACGAAAACTGTGCTGGGCTATAATTCAGTTTCCGATCGATTGAGAAATTACGATTCGCTGGGGGGTCTCATGAGCGGTCTGGGGGAGAAGACGGGGCCTTCCCCCTTCGCGCATAAACTTCAGACTGCAGGACAAAAGTCGCCGCGCTCAGGACTCTGGTGCCCCGGGAGTTGCTCATGAGGACCCGCAGAGTCCAGGTGCCTTCGGAGCGACACCCCTTTTGAATCCCCGGGACACTCAGAACTCCCGCCCCGCCCTTGCGGAGGAAAAATCTCGACTCGACCGTTCTTCCTCGGCGGTTTGCGGCATCGTCGCCCCTGCTCACCTCAACCCAAACCGCAGCCTTTTCACAGAGATCCGTAAGTTGCACGATTACGGGGGGAAGCTCTTCGAAGCACCCAGCTTCCAGCCCGGAAATCAGAGCCTTGGTCTTCGACGGTTTCGTAAGAACCGAAGCAGAAGCTTCCGCGGGGAAGGCGGCTGAGAGCGGAGCGCTCCAGGCAGTTGCCAGGATGAGGAGCGGGAAAAGGCCTTTCATGAACTTGGGGGTCGGGGGAAGGGAGTTGAGCCGTCAGGCTACCGGGGCAGCCCTGCTTGACGTTCAAAGAATATCAATTTTTTTGTAAATTTACTAGTTCTTTCTAATAAAATTTCACACTTAATCAGGACCAATTTTTTTTAATCTGCTAATTATTAATGTTTTGTGTAAATGTTATTTATCTTCATTTTTGTGTTCACCCTAAAGCCAAGGATCCATGTCGGGAGGTATTAGGACACAAGTCCTTCGGGGCTGAACGGGAGTGATTGACCCCCCTGAACAGGTCCCTAGAGTCCCGCCCATGGCAATTAATGTAGGCGACTCCGCACCAGATTTTACCCTTACCAGCCTCGGAGCCGAAGGGCCCGAGCTCGTGACCCTCTCAGAACAAATATCCGGCCAGAAAACCGTCCTTCTTTTCGTGCCCATGGCCTTTACCGGTGGCTGTACGGACGAATTGTGCAGCGTCACCGAGGGCCTCGCCGAATATGAAGCCCTAGGGGCCCAGGTCTTTGGGATAAGCGGTGACAATCCGTTCGCCCAGGCCGCCTGGGCCGAAAAAGAAGGAATAGGCCTGAAGCTCCTGAGCGACTACGAGCACGAGGTCGCCAAGACTTACGGTATCGCCTACGAAAGTTTCCTCCCCGATAAAAACCTGACCATGGGAGGCGTGGCCAAGCGCTCTGCCTTCGTAATCGATGGCGAGGGCGTTGTTCGCTATGCGGAAGTGAACGACAATCCAGCGATTCTGCCCGATTTCGACGCTATCAAGGAGATCCTTGCGAGTCTCTGAGGATTGAACTCTCCTCTTCAGGGCTCTCTTTTCATGCTTTAAAAAAGGCGGGAGGCATTCCTTCCGCCTTTTTTTGAACCCGGGTTTCTCAAGAGCCTCCTACTCCGCCGGTGCGGGTGCGGGTGCGGGTGCGGGTGCGGGTGCGGGTGTCACGGACTGCTCCACCGAGATCGGGGGCACTTCGGGATCCGGGGCTACAAAGGGCGTCCCGCCCGCCGGAGCGAGAGGGGGCAAACCCTCGGAATCGATGGGTTCGACCGGACTGACCAGTTCATCTGACTCACCTCCGGGGCCAAGAACAGATCCCGTCGGGCGGTTGTTTACCATGACGGTCGGCACGTATCCGATCTCCCCTGCCTCGGTTTCAACTTTCAGGTAGGAACCTCGCTGACCGATTACCTTTAGCTGCGTAGTAACCTCCAGCCTGCTATCAGGCTGGACGTTCCCGCGGCCTCCGGGAAAGCTCCTGAAAAGGCCCGCGTTGGAGTCGGTAACCTCGACGTAGCTTCCTGCAGCAAAACGGGGACCGGAGTCCGAAGAATCACTCCCCATGTTTGCGCCCGGGGAATCGAGGGGATCCGTTCCAGGATCATAGCCCCCGGAATTTTGCAGGCTCCCACAGGACGAAACCAGCCCCAGCATCATACCTCCGAGCAAAAGTTGGAACGCAATCTTCATGGATCCAGTGTGCATCAGCCCTCGGGACGGTCAATTGGATTTCAGGGGGCAAAATCACGTTCATCTTAAGCTCTCTTCCGCGCTGCTTTCTTCACGAAGGAGTGAGATCGTCCTGCGAGCTTCCTGCTCCCAGCACACTCCTTCCCAGAGCAACTCCTTCCGCAACCTTTCAGGATCCATGGCGGTATGAATTGGACGTCTTACCTGCAGACGCTCCGCCTCTGCCATCGTCTGCCGTATCATATCAATCCGGTCCGGCACGATTCCGGCTGCCCTGCCGAGGTCCGCCACCTTGCAGGCGATCGACCACCAGCTTTCCGGATCGCCTGGATGAGTAAGGTGGAAGATCCCGCTCAAGTCGTCGTTTGCCAGGAGGGCCAGGGTCATTCGACTGATCTCCTGCACGGAGGTCGGCTTGGAAAACTTGTCTCCCACTGCCCGGAGGGGCTGCCCCTCGCACAATCGCTGAAGCACCGATTCCACCACTCCACCGGGCCGAGTTCCAAACAACCAGCTAACCCTGCCTACCAAGGCCTCCGGGTTCACATCAAGGACGCGCTCCTCGCCCAGAAGCTTCGTCCGGGCGTAGTGATTAAGAGGGTCGACCGGCGCCTGCTCGTTTTTCAGCCCCTCTTTCGATCCCTCCAGCACATAATCCGTGCTGAAGTGGATAAAACGTGCCCCACGCTCGGCGCAGAGGCGCGCCAGCTCCCCGGGAGCTTCCCCATTCACTAACTCCGCCTCCCTCCGCTCAGATTCGCAACGCTCCACGTTGGCCAAGGCAGCACAGTTGACCAGGGCGGCAAAGTTCAGGCCCGACAACTGGCCCTCGAGGGCGCCTGGATCACTCAAATCAAGCTCTTCCCGACCCAGCCTGTGAACGACGTGTTCTGGTTCCCACTCACGTAGAAGGACTCGCCCCAGCCGGCCCCCACAGCCTGTCAGTGCGATCTCCATGGTGCAAGCATACCAGCCCACGAGGACCGGGGGCAGAGTTTTCGTCGCCTGCTGGAGAACTCTGGAATGCTCCTACGGCTCACCTGCTCCGGCAGCGTCCGCTCGCCGCCAGTTCTGCTGTTCTGACTATTCCAGTTGCAGAGCAACTGCCGGTCCGGTGTACTTGGGCCCGCCGTGCGAAACCTCCGCTCCATTCTTCTCACCGGCGGTGCCGGATTCATCGGTTCCTCCCTTGCACGCCATCTTCTTCTGGCGGAGGAGCTGCAACGCCTGATCGTCCTCGATAAGTTAACCTACGCGGGAAATCGGGGCCACCTCATTGGCCCTGACCAGGATCCCCGCTTTGCCTTCATCGAGGGAGATATTTCAGACCGTGACCTGGTTTCCCGCCTCCTTCAGGAGCATGAGGTCACCGGGGTCTTCAACCTGGCGGCCGAATCTCACGTAGCGCGCTCGCTCGAGGCCAAAGAAGTCTTCGTGACCAGCAATGTGGCCGGCACTCTCCAGCTCGTCGAAGCCTGCCGGGAGTTTCATGTTCCCCTGCTCCAGTGTTCCACCGACGAGGTCTATGGTTCGGTTGATCCACCGGGACGCTTCGTGGAAATCAGTCGCCTGAACCCCACCACCCCCTATGCCGCCTCGAAGGCCGCAGCAGACCTCTTTTGCCTGAGCGCGGTGCGCTGCCACGGACAGGACATTATAATCACCCGCTCCAGCAACAACTACGGTCCCCGCCAGCATGTCGAGAAACTGGTTCCCCGGCTCG
>MDTG01180322.1_pt1 | contig 19449 bp, 20 predicted proteins | sample 811421 | NCBI WGS metagenome assembly MDTG01 (sample SAMN05326645, study PRJNA326480) | marine metagenome | isolation source: seawater | place: Pacific Ocean: South East | collected 2011
GATCCAAGATCTTTTAAATTTTGTATTAAGAATGATAATAATGAATATTTTCCCTATTATATACAAAAAACACACCAAGATTTATATAAAAATGGCAGCAATATTGAAAAATCCATAGTAACTATTTATTATTTTCATAAGAACATGTTTAAGATGGCAAATTCTTTGAGCGATAGTTTTAAAGATAGATTAATGTTTATTCCATTTGAAGATTTTGTGACTAATACAGATAAATATATAGACGATATATGTGCAAAACTTAAAACAAAAAGAGCTGAAGGTTTTTTCAATATAATGAAACGGGAAAAATTACCTAGAGCTTACAATATGGATAACTATTTTACGTTAAAGGATTTTCTAAAAAAATATAAAAAAGATAATATTTCTAAAGAATATATAAATATGCTTTTGGAACTAGATTTAATGTACAAGAATTATATTAAATGAAACTATAATTACAATAAAAAATTTATGTGTGAATAGTATCATAAATACTCTAATTGAATTTTATTACTTAATTAAAAATTTAGAAAGTTATGATTGAATATATAAAAAATCAGCATTTAATAATTATTGCAGTGGAATCAAAATTTAAAAAATTCGATTACGATCGTTTTGAAATAAATTATCTGAAGCAATATTCAAATGTAGAAATTTGGGATCTATCTCTATTATCCAATAATTCATTTAATAAAGCTATATCAGCTCCTCCGTATAGAGGTGATGATTTAAAAGAAATAAATTCTTACAGAAAGCTTTTTTCAGAAATTTCTTATGTAAAAAAAAATTTTAATAAAAAAAATGTTTGCATAATGAATTTTGTTCAACCAACTACATTAGCATCATTACTGTTTTTAATTTTAATTAAGAAAATAGGTTTCAAATCAATTAAATATGACAATAGCGGAGTTCCAAATATATCGATCAAAAATTTTAATAAAACTTTCACTTATTTATATCGTAATATAAAATGGCGTGCTTACCTAATAATTGCTAAATTTTTTAAAATTTACCCAACTCATTGTATTTATTCAGGAGAATATTATAAAAGCAAATATAATAGTTATAAAAATAAAAAAAATATAATGTATTTAAGTGGAAATACATGGGATTATAGTAAAATTTTATCTTGTAAATCAATTAAGTTAGGTCATTTTTCTGATAGCAACAAAAAAGCAGTACTTTTAGATGGCGCTGGACCAATGTTTGGCTCAGATGATTTAATTATTGGTAAAAAAACTTATTTAACGAGCGAAATTTGGTATCCCTCATTAGTTTCTTTCTTGCAAAAGGTTGAAAAAGAAACAGATACAACAATAGAAATTGCTGCACATCCTAAAACATCATTTGAAGCCAATCCTTCATGCTTTGGTGGTAGAAATGTTTCATATGGAAAAACTTTGGAAATGGTTAGAGATTCAGATTTTGTAATTACAAGACAAAGTACAGCTATATCTTATGCAATTATTTTTAACAAACCTGTAATATTCATCTACAGCGATCAATTAAAAAAAGACAAACTAGCAATGGCGGGTGTCAATAAGATATCAGAAATACTTGGAACCATGCCAATAAATATAGATAGTTACATTGAAAATATATCTGAATACCTAAAAATCAAAAAATCTCGTTATGAGTTATATAAGAAAAATTACTTAACATCTCAAGATTTATCAAGAACTAATGCACAAATTCTATTAGAAGATATAATGTTTATAAAAACTAAAAAAACTTAATATTATTGTATTATTTGTTAGTTCATATTTGCAAAAGTATGTTTACCCAAGCGATAAAAGATAATATATGGTATATAGCCTTTGAAGCTTAAGTTAAAAAAAAATGCTTAAAAACTTATCAATATTAGTAACTGGCGGCACAGGGTCGTTTGGACAAACTTTTGTTCCAATGACCTTAAAAAAATATAATCCAAAAAAAATGGTTATTTTTTCTAGAGACGAAATGAAACAATGGGAAATGTCCAAATTATTTAAAGAAGATCCACGTGTTCGTTTTATAATTGGGGATGTTAGAGATAAAGATCGTTTATACAGAGCTTTAGATGGGATTGACTATGTTGTTCATGCAGCCGCAACAAAAATTGTTCCAACAGCTGAGCTAGATCCATTTGAATGTGTTAAGACAAATGTAGTAGGAGCTATGAACTTGATTGATGCATGTATTGATAAAGGTGTTAAACGTATTGTTGCATTATCAACCGATAAAGCTAGTAGTCCTGCCAACCTTTATGGTGCAACTAAACTTACTTCTGACAAATTATTTGTTTCAGGCAATTCGTATAGTGGTGAGCATAATACAATGTTTTCAGTTGTCAGATATGGAAATGTTATGGGTTCTCGTGGCTCTGTTATTCCATTTTTTATGTCAATTGATAAGAGTAGAGCTTTACCAATTACAGATAATCGTATGACAAGATTTATGATTTCATTAGAGGAGGGAGTTAAATTTGTTTGGTATGCTCTTAAAGATATGAAAGGTGGCGAAATATATGTCAAAAAGATACCTTCAATGAAGGTGACAGATATTGCATTTGCAGTTAATAAGAAAGCTAAACAAAAAGAAGTTGGTATTAGACCGGGTGAAAAACTACATGAACAAATGATTGGATCAGAAGATGCTTTATATACATACGAATATCCAAAGCATTTTAAAATATTGCCATCAATTAACTATTGGAGTAACGATCCAGCCAGAATAGGAACTGGGAAAAAGGTTGATCCCCAATTTTTATACAGTTCAGACAAAAATAAAGATTGGATGAAAATTTCTGAACTAAAAAATTGGATAGAAAAAAATAGAAGTAAAATAGGAAATATATAAGCGTGATTCCTTATGGAAAACAAGATATCACTCAAGAAGATATAGATTCAGTTGTTGAAGTTTTACAATCTGATTTTTTAACACAGGGACCACAAGTTCCTTTATTTGAAAAAAAAGTAACAGAATATTGTGGTTCTAAGTTTGGTGTCGCTGTTAATAGCGCCACATCTGCATTACATATTGCTTGTTTAGCATTAGGACTTGGAAAGAATGATTGGCTTTGGACTTCACCTAATACTTTTGTGGCCTCTGCCAATTGTGGCTTGTATTGTGGTGCTAATGTTGATTTTGTAGATATAGATCCATTGACTTATAATATGAGTGTTGAAGCACTAACTAAGAAACTTGAAAAAGCAGAAAAATTGGGAAAACTCCCAAAAGTTGTAGTTCCAGTTCATTTCGCTGGTCAGCCATGTGATATGCCAGCAATTAATAGACTTTCAAAACTTTATGGTTTTAAAATAATTGAGGATGCCTCTCATGCAATAGGAGCATCATACAATAAAATTAAGGTTGGATCATGCGCTCATAGCGATATTACAGTATTTAGTTTTCATCCAGTAAAAATTATTACTACAGCAGAAGGGGGGATGACCCTTACCAATGATGAGGAGATTTCGAGTCGATTATCAAGATTTAGAACCCATGGTATTACAAATGATAAAACTAAAATGGAAGAAAGACCTAAAAATGAAATTTGGAATTATCAGCAGATTGATCTTGGTTTTAATTACCGGATGAATGATGTTCAAGCAGCATTAGGTCTTAATCAAATGAAACGATTAGACGAGTTTGTAAAGATTCGTACTGAAATAGCAAAATATTATGATAATGAATTTAAAGAGTTGCCAATCATAACACCCTGGCAAGCACCTTATGCACACTCAAGTTATCATTTATACCCAATTTTAATTAATTCAAAACATTGCAGTAAATCTCAAAGACAAATTTATGAGGAATTAAGAATAAACGATATTGCAGTAAATTTACATTATACACCAGTGCATCGACATCCATACTATGTAAATCTAGGTTTTAAAAAAGATGATTTTCCTGAAGCTGAAAAATTCCATAAAGAGGCAATAAGTATTCCAATATACCCTTCGCTATATGATAAGCAAAAAGACTATATTATCAAAACTTTAAGAAACGTAACTAAAATATGAAATTATGTGTGATACCTGCTCGAGGTAATAGCAAACGCATCATAAAGAAAAATATAAAAGTGTTTTGTGGCAAGCCAATTATAGGTTGGTCAATTGAAGCTGCGATAGCAAGCAAGTGTTTTGATAAAATTATTGTGAGCACTGATGATAGTGAAATAGCTGATTTAGCAAAAACTTTTGGTGCAGAAGCTCCTTATTTGCGCCCAAAAAGACTCTCAGATGATTATACCGAGACAGTTAAAGTAATTTCACATTCTATTAAATGGGAAATGGAAAATTATAAAAAACCAGACTATGTTTGTTGCATTTATGCAACAGCACCTTTTATTCAATTTAATGATCTTCGTAAAGGTTTAGAAATTTTACAAAGTAATAACTGTGAATATGTTTTTTCAGCCACTAATTATCATTATCCAATTCAAAGATCCTTCAAAATTAGTAAAAATAATAAATTAGAAATGTTTTTTCCTGAATATTTAAATTTCAGATCTCAAGATCTAGAGAGAGCTTTTCATGATGCTGGCCAATTTTATTGGGGATTAACTAATTCATGGCTGGAAAATAAAAAAATTATAAATGAAAATGCTATTCCATTTTTAATACCTAATGATCGAGTGTTAGATATTGATACATTAGAAGACTGGAAGACGGCTGAAAGAATGTTTAGGATAATTAATGAAAAAAAACTATGAATATTATTTTCCGAGTAGATGCATCATCAAAAATTGGCACAGGCCATGTAATGCGATGTTTGACACTTGCAAAAGTTTTAAAGAAACAGGGCGCTAAATGCAGTTTTATATGTAGAGATCAAAAAAATAATTTAATTAATAAGATTAAAGCTGAAAAATTTAAAGTAACTGTTCTTAAATTTCCTAAAAAAGTTCTAAAATCAAAAATTTCTAAAAATAATTCTAAAAAGTATTCCAATTGGCTTAGTGTAGATTTTGATGATGATGCATTTCAGACTATTAATGCTTTAAATAATAAAGAAGTAGATTGGTTAATTGTTGATCATTATGGGATTGAAAAAAAATGGGAAAAAAAACTTAGACCAAAAGTTAAAAATTTAATGGTAATTGATGATTTAGCAAATCGAAATCATGACTGTGATTTGTTGGTTGATCAAAATTTAGTAAGAAACTTTAAAATTCGATATAAAAATATTTTACCTAAATTTTGTAAAACATTTCTCGGACCTGAATACGCGCTTCTTCAAAACGAGTATAGAGATTTTTATTCAACTGCTCCAACAAAGATTGGCCCTGTTAATAATATATTGGTTTATTTTGGGGGTACAGATTTGTATAATCTAACAGAGTCAGTATTAGATGCTTTCTTAAAATTAAACAGAAAAGATATTTTTTTAAATGTCGTCGTAAACTCCAATAATCCAAATATACAAAAATTTTTAGAACTATCAAAACACCATAAAAATATTAAAATTATTTGTGATTTAATTAGTTTAGCTCCTTTAATGTTAAGAGCAGATATTTCTATTGGTGCTTGTGGAGCAACTACCTGGGAAAGGTGTTGCCTTGGTTTACCTTCATTAGTGATCACAGTAGCTGAAAACCAAAAACAAATTGCTAAAGAGTTAAATAAACAAGGAATAATTCGATGGCTTGGTCATTATAATAAAATATCAAAAAAATCTATTTATCAAGCTTTAGAAATTTATAGCAATCAAAATCTCAAGAATTGGTCTGAAGCATGTAAACTTGTTACAGACGGTTATGGAGCTCTTAAAGTTGCAGCAAATATAACTCTTAATCCCAAGTCAGTACTTAAGGCACGTAGTGCAAAGAATAATGATGAGACTTTACTTTTAAGATGGGCAAATGACCCCTTGGTTAGAAAAAATTCTTTCAATCCTAATATTATACCATCAGAAGCACATCACATATGGTTTAATAAACGTATTAAAAATCCAGATTATTATAAAATACTAATAGTTGAAACCAAGGAAGCTTTACCAATAGGTCAGGTGCGAATTGAAAAAAAAAAAAATAAGGGGATTATAGATTACTCATTAGCTGAATTTGCTAGAGGGAAAAAAATTGCTAATATAATGTTAAATACCGCTCTTAAGAAATTTAAAAATATGGGTATTACAAATTTTTTTGCAGAAGTTAAAAAGAACAATAAAGCTTCAAGCAAAGTTTTTAAAAAAGCTGGATTTAAAATAAAAACAACCCCTGATAAAAACTTTATTACTTTTTTTTTTAAAAATAAGTTATAAATTTAGTGATGAATAACTTTATAGTCGCAAGTAGTAAGCCATGGAATAAAATTAGTTTTAATAAATTAAAAAAAAAAACTAATTTTAAATGGTTATATGTATCAACACCTTTAGAGCTTAGGAGAGCATTAAAGAAAAATACTAATTTTAATTATTTATTTTTTTTGCATTGGAACTGGAAAGTTCCACAAAAAATCTTTGAAAAGCATGAATGTATTTGTTTTCATATGACCGATCTTCCCTATGGAAGAGGAGGGTCTCCATTGCAAAATTTAATTTTAAAGAGAAAAAAAGACACTATTTTGAGCGCTTTTAAAATGACTAAAGAAATAGATGGTGGTCCAATTTATTTTAAAAAGCGAATGTTACTAAATGGAAGAGCTGAAAATATTTACAAACGTGCAGACAAGTTATCTTGGAAAATAATTCACTGGATTATTCAAAATAAACCAATTCCTAAACCTCAAAAAGGTAAAGTAATACATTTTAATCGACGTAAGCCAAAACAAAGCTTGATGCCAAAAAAAGCGAAATTGTCAGAGATTTATGACTTTATTCGAATGCTTGATGCCCCGACTTATCCTTCATCTTTCATTCATCATGGTGATTTTACAATAGAATTTTCGCATTCAAAATTAAATGATAATTTTGTGGAGGCGCGTGTTATGATTAAAAATAAAATATAAGATGAAAACTGTTTTGATAATTGCTGCACATCCTGATGATGAGGCTTTAGGCTGTGGTGGGACTATAGCAAAGCATGTTTCTATTGGTAATAAAGTTCATTCAGTATTTATGGCAGATGGTGTCAGATCTCGACCAAATCAAGTTGTAAAAGATTTAGAGATAAGAAAGGATTCCTCAAAGTCTGCCCAATCTATATTGGGTATTACCTCAACACATTTCTTAGATTTTCCAGATAATAAAATGGATTCTGTTCCACTATTAAATATTATTCAGAAACTTGAGCCAATTATTAATAAGTTAAAACCTTCTATCATTTTTACTCATCATCATGGAGACTTAAATATAGATCACCAATTAACTCATACTGCAGTGATAACTGCTTGTAGACCTATACCAAAGTCTAGTGTTACAGAAATTTACGGATTTGAGACTTTATCTAGTACTGAATGGTCAAATCCTCTAAAGTCATCATTCAATCCAACTTTTTTTGTTGATATTACTGAACAGATCTCAAAGAAATTAAGTGCGGTAAGATCCTACGAGGATGAAATGCGAGCACCACCACATTCAAGAAGTATTAAACATGTAGAAGTACTCGCTCAACATCGAGGAAATAGTGTAGGTGTTGATATGGCAGAAGCATTTGAGGTATATAGATTGATTAATTAAGTTTATGACATTTAAAATTAACAATAGAATAATTGGTCCTGATCAACCCCCTTATATAATAGCAGAACTTTCTGCCAATCATAATGGCTCACTTAAACGTGCATTAAAAACAATTGATAAAGCTAAGAGATGTGGTGCAGATGCTATTAAACTGCAAACTTATACCGCCGATACCATGACCATAGACTCTGATTTACCAGACTTTATGATTAAGGGAGGTTTATGGGATGGATTTAAGCTTTATGATCTATATAAATGGGCAGAAACACCATACGAGTGGCATGAAGCGATGTTCTTACATGCAAAAAAAATTGGTATTACAGTTTTTTCAACACCTTTCGATGAGACAGCTGTGGATTTATTAGAAAAATTAAATACTCCAGCTTACAAAATTGCGTCTTTCGAATTAGTTGATTTGCCATTAATTCGTTATGTTGCAAATACTGGAAAACCAATAATAATGTCAACTGGTATGGCATCTGAAGACGAGATAAATGAAGCAGTAACAGCTGCACGTGAGGCTGGATGTAAACAGCTTGTTTTGTTACATTGTATTAGCAGCTATCCTGCACCAATTGATCAAGCAAATTTAAAACAAATTTCAAATCTTGGTAAACGATTTAATGTAATTACTGGCTTGTCAGATCATACATTAGGCACAACTGTATCTATTGCATCAGTTGCCCAAGGTGCGAGTTTAATTGAAAAACATTTTACATTAAGCCGTAAAGATAAAGGCCCAGATAGTGAATTTTCTCTTGAACCAAAAGATTTAAAAAAACTTTGTACAGAAACAAAAAATGCTTGGCTTTCTCTGGGAAAAGCAGGGTTTGAAAGACAAAAAGCTGAAAAAGATACAAAAATTTTTAGAAGATCTTTGTATTTCGTTAAGGATCTTCCCGAAGGTCATCTCATTAAGCCAGGAGATATTAGAAGAATTCGACCTGGGATGGGTATAGCGCCGAAATATTTGGAAAAAATATTAGGAAAAAAGATAGTAAAAAAAGTGATTAAAGGACAAGCTGTAAGTTTAAAAGATATAAATTAATTTGCTGAAGTATTTAAGCTAAGTATAAGTTTTAAAAAAGTTATGTGTAAAAATATTTATTTTCATATTGATGAGCTAGGTAGAGACGCAATAACAGCTAGTGCTTTAAAAAAAGTTTTTGCAGAGCGTAATATAAATCTGGTTTATGGAAATAGAATTTATACCCAAAATGTATTAGAAAAATTTGTTTTTGCTTTTGATGTGATCATTTTACCAAGGCCAATGTTTTTAAATAGTTTTAAAAATATAAAAAAAAATTTTCCCGCTATAGTAATTATTTTTACAGAGTCCGTAGGTCGTGTAGTTAACGAAAATGATGATAAATTTACTTTATTTTCATTATTTGATAAAGACTATATGGAGGGTAATACAACTTTTGTAGATAAAATAACCTCATTTTGTTTATGGGGTGAGACTGGCAAAAAACGAGTAAAAAAATATTTTCCAAACATTATCAATAAGTTTCATGTTACTGGACACCCAAGGCACGACAAAAGATGTATTAAGCGTAAAAAAAATAATACATCAGATAATAAAGTAAAAATTGGCCTTATTACAAGGCAGCCAATGTTAAATGATTTTCTTAAAAGACAGCCTGTTGAGTCAATAGTAAAAAATTATTCAAAATTGGATATGATTTTTGACTATAATAATAAAAAAACGAACGATTTTCTTATATCACAAGACAACGAACCAGTTGATGAGATTTTCTTAGAAGCAGTTGATATTAAAATTTTGCTTCAACTTTTATTAAAATTGAATGAAAAAGGTCATGAAATTCATTTAAAGGTGCATCCAAGAGAGGATAAAGAGCTTTGGAAAAATTTTGTTAAAAAATACAATCTAAAAGTAATATTGGCTCATTGGAGAATTCCATTTTCACATTGGATTAGAAATTTAGACTATGTTATTGGTCCAGCATCCACTAGTTTTTACGATTGTTGTGTTGCAGGTGTGCGTCCAATATGTACGCGTAATATAAATAAAATTCGTGATTTACATATTAAAGACTCCTCAGAAGAAAACGGGGCACTTATGAAGTATATTGACACCCCAGAATCTATAGATGATATAATTAAAATCGTTAGTAAGAAAAATGAAGGTTTTGAATTAAATGAAGAAATTAAAAAAATTTTAGCAAGTGAAACAAACTACCCAGAATCTTTAAATTCGATTGATAAAATAGTTGAAGTAATTGTTTCCTCAAAAAAAAATGAACTTGTGAGCCCATTAATGAAAAATATCTATATGGCTGGCTTTCATTTTTATGGAAATTTTATAATTAACCTAAAAATTCGAATTTACCGTTTTTTTAATCGAAAAACTGACCAAGGATCAACTTTTTTGATGACAAAAAACAATCAAAAATACATCGACTCGCTTGTAGATTAACATCTAATGTGTAAGAATATCTCAATCTATGTAGGTTTATAAACAGACATATGTTTAGAAAAATTAAACGTTTTTATTATCATTTATATTGAAGGATGAGCTTAATATATCATTATCAAAATAGGAATTTGATATGATAGTTTCATAATTAACGCATAAGATCAAACTTGCATGGCTAATAGATTAATCATTATACAAATTCATGCAGCTAAAAAAATAATTGTAATTTTTAAATTTTTTAAATATATAATTACGACATGGAAAAAATAACAATTAGTCAAAAAGACAATTATAATAAAAATTTTGGAATAAGCTTCAGAAGCTCTACTATTTTTTATTTTAAAAAAAGTAAAAATTTTAAAACTTTTGTCAATTTTATGGATTATTGGACCATTAAAAAGTCTATAAAAGTTATGCTTATTGCTTCTTTAAGAGATATGAGTGGAAAACTTATTCAAAGAGAAAGGTTAAATTTCGAAAATGGAAATGTCATCAATTATTCGCCTGAAATTGATTTGGATTTTTTTGAAGGATCATTAGAGATCGAAGCTTTAGCAAATGATATTTTAGGAATTCCATTTGCAGCTATACTTGGAATTTATGAGTCGGAAAATAGTGTCTCTATGGTTCATGGATATACAAGAAATTATTCAATTTATGAAATCGAAGATGGAAAAACTATTGAAAAAGGTGAAGAAGCTGGATTGGTCTGTAGAGATAATGATGAAGTCAGATCATTTTTAATTGGTCATAACGGCATTTCAAAAAAAGAAAAACAAGAAGTTACTATGTGGCTTTCTAATAATCAAGGAGAGACAATCAAAACTTCATTTGAGTTAAAAGAATTAAATCCATACGAAACTTTTAAGATTTATCCAAGAGATCATTTTCCAGATTTAATTGGTTTTTTAGATGGTGGATTTGGTAATTGTGCAATTTCTTATTCTCTAAAAGGAGGATTTACCAGAATGGTTGTAGGAAATGAAACAATAAAAGGCGATGAATTTCAAGTAATGCACTCAAACTTTAATTATAATAGGCACAATCCAGGATTTGTAGATGATGCTATTGGATTTTTTAGCTATCCATATACCAAGTACCATGAAAAGCAAATCACTCACATAGACCCTTTTTGTTCAGAAGGTAAGTATGAAATAACAAATGATGGTATAATGTGTAACTTTGAATCTAGTCATAGAAAAGACATAGAAATGAAAAGTGAAGTTTTAAAAGTAAAAAGAATGGATGGAAAAATGCCAGCAAGATTAAATATTGTATTGTCGGCATTTTTAAAAGGTGCTAAATGCAAATTACCTATGGAGTCTGCAAGAGGTTTTTATCATAAAAATAGACCACCAAAATACAGGTTGTGGATGGCAATTTCGTTGGGAAAAAAATATAGAAGCAAAATAATCCTACACTCAATTAAAGATATTTATGGTGAAGTAGGTGATACTGAATTTGAAGTACTTTTGTATAGAGAGTCAACATTTGATGTAATTTCAAAAAAATTTAGTGCTAAAAATTTGAAAGATTTTGAAGAAGGTGTGTATGCGGATGAAATTTTTCCTGAAGTGGCTAATGAAAAAGAAAATGAGATTGCTCAACTGTGGGTACAATCGTCTTACGGGGGTTTTCAAGCATTTACTACTCTTGAGGCTAAAAATGGTAGTGCTAGTATAGAGCATAACTATTAGCAAAAAAAATCATTTAATTTTTATTTTGGGATAAGTAATATTTACTAAAGAATAACTGATTTAATTTTTGTCTTCCTAATCTCTCTGTACCATTCTTCTTAATCTAATTTATTATAATTTAAGTATATATTTTAAAAAACAATTAGAATAAAATAATTATACATATAAAATAAATAATTTAATTATGTCAATTTATGTCACTCAAAAATAAATTAAAAAACAATCAACTTTCTATTGGTAGCTGGGTGATGATGAGCGATACTGTTAGCATAGATGTTATGGCTCTTGCTGGATTTGAATGGTTAGTTGTTGATATAGAACATACCTCTATTGACTTAAAAGAAGTCGAAAATTTAATTAGAACCATTCAAGCAAATAAAATCAAAGCATTAGTAAGAGTAAGTAAAAACGAGGAAGTTGTGATCAAAAGAGTTCTTGATATTGGTGCTGACGGCATCGTAGTACCAATGGTTTGTTCAAAAAATGACGCTTTGAAAGCGGTTAATTATGCAAAATATCCCCCTCATGGTAAGCGAGGTGTTGGTTTATATAGAGCTTCAGCTTATGGAACAAAGTTTGAAGAGTATAAAAAGTGGGTCGATGAAGAGCTAATTATAATAGCACAAATAGAACATATAGATGCTGTAAACAACATAGATGAAATACTCAAAGTAGAAGGAGTAGATGGAATTTTCATAGGACCATATGATTTGTCTGGATCTTTGGGTTTTCCTGGAGAATATGATCGGCAAAATGTCAAAGATGCTATAAAAAAAGTAATAGATAGATGCAAAGAACATAATATTCCATCTGGTTTTCATGTAGTAGATACTAAACCTGAAGAGCTGATATTAAAAATAGATCAAGGATGCACTATCTTGGCTTACGGAATAGATTATTTCTTTCTAAGAGATTCGGTTGTTGGTGGAATGAATAAAATTAGAGAAATATTAAAAAAATGAAAATTATATCTATAATTCCTGCAAGGATGGGTTCAAGTCGTTTTCCAGGAAAGCCCATGAAAGATATACTTGGCATGCCTATGATTGGGCATGTGTATAAAAGAGTGAAGATGAACAAAACTCTTTCAGAAGTATATGTGGCTACTTGTGATAAAGAGATATTCGACTACATCCAGTCAATAGGTGGAAAGGCTGTTATGACAAGTGATCTTCACGAACGATGTGCAGATAGATGCGCAGAGGCAATGTTAAAGATTGAAGAAGAAACTGGTAAGAAATGCGACATCATTGTTATAGTGCAAGGAGATGAACCTTTAACATTTCCTCAAATGATTGATGAGGCTGTAAAGCCAATGATTAAAGATAATACTGTTACAATAACGAACCTTGTAGCAGACATAAATACAGTAGAGTCCTTTGAAAATCCAAATGAGGTAAAAGTAGTTATGGATAAAAATAATAATGCCCTATATTTTAGCAGAGAACCAATTCCAAGCAGACAAAAAAGTAAATTAGAATTACCCATGAAGAAACAAGTATGCGTAATACCTTTCAAGAGAGATTTTTTGCTAGAGTATAATGAAATGGAGCAGACACCTCTAGAGAAAATCGAATCTGTGGATATGATGAGAATTATTGAAAATGGTGGACAGGTTAAAATGTGTAACACAAATTACACAACAAAAGCAGTTGATAGTAAAGAAGACCTAGATTTAGTTTGTGAAATGATGAAGGAAGATGAGTTATATCAAGTTTATAAATAAAAATATAAATTAAAATAATATTTTTTATATTTAGCAATAAGTACTAGACCGATCAGTTTTTATTAATTATAATAAAGTTTTAATTAAATATACTATTTAAATTTACATATTAACTTTGAAAACTATTCTAATAACAGGTGGCGGTGAAGGTATAGGCTTAGAATGTTTAAAAAAATTTGAAAAAAATAATTGGAAAGTAATTCCTCACTATTATAAATTTGATAAAGAATTTAAAAAAACAAAATCCTACAAAAATAAAATTTACTGTAATTTTATAAATCAAAAAGAATTCAAAATATTTTTGAAAAAAATATCTAAATATAAAATAGATGCAATTATAAATTGTGCAGGAGTTTTTGATAACTCAAAGATTAAGAAAGATCGTATAAAAGATATTCAAAAAACTTTATTTGTAAATACAATAGTTCCAATTTTAATCATCGAGACAGTTATAGACAAAATGATTAAAAATAAATTTGGAAGAATAGTAAACATTTCTTCGGTTGGAGTAAAATATGGCTCAAATGAAAATAATTTATTTTATAGTATATCTAAAGCTGGTTTAGAAGTTTCAACAAAATCTTTTAATAGAAAATGTGCTCAAAATAATGTCTTAATAAATAATGTTAGACCTGGACCAACACTAACTAATTTTTTAATAAAAACATCTAAAAATTTAGACAAAAGAAAACAAATGATTCCTGCAAAAAGATTTTGTAAAATTGGAGAAATATCTGAATTATTATATTACCTTATAGATAAAAATACATTTATTACAAACGAGAGTATTTCGATTGCAGGTGGTGAATAAAATGGTGCAAGTATTAAACTTTCGAAAATTATTTCTGTCTTATGATGTGCATTTAAGCATTATCAAATTTTTTTTTGAATAATGAATAAAATTTCTCCTCAAAATGCTTTTGGTCATAATTCTCAATTAAAAAAATTTAGCGAAGGTAGAAACAAAGTTAAGGATTTGTATTTATCAGAAAAAAAATTTTTTCTTCCATCAATAAAAAACTCAAATTCATTTTTAGATTTTGGATGTGCCGCTGGTAATTTTGTTAACATAATTCAAAAATTTACTAAAATTAAAAAATATACTGGTCTTGATATTTCAGAGAATATGCTTGATAAAGCGAAGCTACTTCATCCAAAATTTGAATTTAAAAAATATAATGGAAAAAAAATTCTCTCAAATAAAAGTTATAATTTAGTCTATAGTTTTGGAACTTTAATTTACTGTAGAAATTACAAAAATTTAATAAGTGATTTTATTAATCTCTCAAATAAGTATGTTAATTTTGATGTAAGATTAGTTTTCGACAAAACTATAACAAATAAAAATAAAAGTTATCAAATTATTACTACAAAACCTTTTATTAAATTCCCTTATGTTATAATAAATTTTAATGAATTTTTAGATTTTCTTGTAAAAGCTACTCAATTTAAATATAGAATTAGTCTTTTCGGATATAATCATCCAGTAGCAAAAGATGTTAAATCTAAATATAAGAATGTGTTGATGATGTCGGTTCTAATAGATAAAACAAAAAATTTTTCAATAAATATAGATATACAGAAATAGTATGCTCCCAAAAAATAATATAATTAGACCAACATGGACGAATAAAATAATTGATGAAAGAGATATAGATTTATCAAAAAATGTTCATTTTGACTCAGAATTAAACAACAGAGTAAAAAAAATAATTGATCAGAAAAATTATATATTGAATTATGGAAATGAGTACGGTTTATATGAGTCTATTTGTAATTATTACAAATTAGATATCAATAGAGTAGCTATTGGATATGGAGCAACCGATATATTACAAAGATTAATATTCTGTTTAGATGTTAAAAAACTCTACATAGCAAAGCATGCATTTGCCATGATAGAAATTTATTGTAAGATGATTAATCTTGATTATGAAATAATTAGTTTAGAAAAATTAAACAATAAAGATATAATTAAAAATTCTGCGCTATACATTGCCAATCCAAATGGGGTTGATGGTAGTGGCTTAGAAATTTTGAAATTTAAGGATAAATTTAAATATCTAATTGCAGATGAGGTTTATGCAGATTTTAATAACAAATTTTCACTCCTTAACAAATTTCAACCAAATTTAATTATAATTAAAAGCCTTAGTAAAAGCTTGGGTATAGCTGGACTCAGAGTGGGTTTTTCATATTCATCTGAAAAAATTGCTCAGGAAATACAGAAATTAAGAACTAGCCAGGTAGCTACATCTATAGCTTCGATTGTTGTGCCAGAGGTGATTAACTTAACCCAAGATGTGATTTCAAGAATGAAAGAAACACAAGAATACCTTGAAAAAAATTATGAATGTAAAAAATCAATTGCAAATTACGTTTTATTTAAAGAACAAAATAAATATACTAAAATATTTGGATCTAGAGAAATTAGAGGTTATCATCGTATGGCTCTAACAGACATGAAAACTTTAAATAAAGTATGAAAAATAGCCATAATAAAAAAATTTTATTGTTTTTCGGCGATGACTTAAGAAATCAATTTATTTTAAATAAAATTTTAAGCAAATACAAAAACTGCAAAGTAATTATCCAAAAAAGAGATAAAGAAAAAGTTAAAAAAAAATTAAATAAATTGTTAACGAAACATCTTAAATTAAGAGATATATCTGAAAATAAAATATTAAAAATTAAAAAAAATTATATTAAAAACCATAAAGATAAAATTTATATAGGTTTAAATGAATTGAATTCAAAAAATACAATTAATATTGTAAAAAAATATAAGCCTAATTTGGTGCTGTGCTATGGTATAACACTGATTAAAAAAAAATTGTTATCTATTTTGCCAAATAAAACTGTTAATATTCATAGTGGATTAACTCAAAAATTTAGAGGATATGCTTCAAATTTTTGGGCTTGTTATATGTTAGAGCCAAACAATGTTGGAGCCACTATACATTATGTTACTGAAAATGCAGACAGTGGCAATATATTACATCAGGTAAGAACAGACCTAAAATCAAATTATAATCTTCATGATTTATCGTCAATCTCAATTTTAAAAGTAAGTAAAATTATTAATAAAGTGATTAAGATTTTACTAATAAAGTATCCACAAGGAAAGAAATTATCAGGTGGGAGATCTTTTTTACTAAGAGATTTTAAGCCATTCCACTTGTTATTAAATTACAAACTTTTAAGGGATAAATTATCAAACTTTTATCTAAAAAATAATATGAGAGCTAAAAATATTAAACTTGTAAAAATTTTATAATAAATAATTTATAAGAAGTTATAAATGAAAAATTTAATTTGGAAATTATTTAAAAAATTTCACTTATGAAAGTAGTTGTTACATCACCAAGTTTTTCTAGAAATAAAAGATTACAGGGAGAGATAAATAAATATTTTTTAAACCCTATATTAAATACAGAAGGTATTAAATTTCATCAAAATGAATTAATTGAATATATAAAAGAGGCAGATGCTATTATTGTTGGTCTTGATCAAATTAACTCAGATGTACTGAGCAAATGCCCTAATCTAAAGATAATTGCTAAGTATGGTGTTGGGTTAAATAATATTGATCTTGAGGCTTGTAGAGAAAGAAATATAGATATCGGCTGGACCGGTGGAGTAAACAAACTTTCAGTCGCTGAAATGGCGCTTGGTTTTATGTTGATGTTTGCTAGAAATTTATTTATTTCTTCAAATGAGCTTAAAAATGGAATTTGGAATAAATCAGCTGGATTTCAGCTAAGTGAAAAAACTATAGGAATTATAGGAATTGGCCAAACAGGCAAAGAATTGGTAAGACTACTTAAGCCTTTTAATTGTAAGATAATTGCAAATGATATAGTGAATCAAGATAAGTATTACAGTAAAAATAACATATCACATTTCTCAAAAGATAAGATATTTGAAACTTCTGATTTTGTTACTATCAACACTCCACACAATGATATAACAAATAATATGGTAGACTTAAAAATTTTAAAAAAAATGAAAAAAAGCGCATATATACTCAACATTGCTCGTGGTGGAATAATTAATGAAAAAGATCTGAAATATGCTCTAAAAAATAATATAATTGCAGGAGCTGCAATAGATGCTTATGTGGAAGAACCACCGACTGATCAAGAATTTTTGAATTTACCAAACTTAATATGCACCCCGCATATAGGAGGAAATGCTAGAGAGGCTGTAGAAGCAATGGGAATGTCAGCAATCGAACATTTGAAAAGATATTATAATTTATGAAAAAAGTAGTTTTATTTGGTGGAAGTGGGTTTTTAGGATCCTATGTTGCAGATGAGTTGATAGGAAGGGGTTTTGATGTAACGGTCGCGGATCTTTATAAATCTGAGAACGTGCAAAATATAAAAAAATTTGAAAAAATTGATATATTAAATATTGAAAGTATTAAAAAAATCTTGAAAGATGTATCTGTTGTATACAATTTTTCAGCCATTGCTGAACTTGATGAAGCGATAAATAACCCAATAAGCACTTTTCAAGTAAATGTGATGGGTAATTTAAATATTTTAGAAGCATGCAGGGAAGTTGGAGGTATTGAAAGGTTTGTATATGCTAGTAGTGCATATGCGCTTAGTAGCTATGGTTCGTTCTACGGCATAAGTAAGCAAAGTAGTGAAAAATTAACTGAAGAGTATTACAAAAAATATGGACTTAAATACACAGTTATTAGATATGGTTCCTTATATGGTGAAAGAGCTAGTAATAATAACTCCATATACAAACTTTTAAAAAGTGCTATACAAAATAAAGAATTACACTACGAAGGTAATGGGGAAGAACTAAGAGAGTACATACATGCAGCAGATGCAGCAAAACTTTCAGTTGATATACTTGAAGATAGACAATTTGAAGATCAACATATTATACTTACCGGGACAGAGAGATTAAAAAGAATAGAGCTGATTACAATGATCAATGAAATAATGGGAAATCGATTGAAAATAAAGCAAATCTTAGATAAAAATATTGGACATTACAAAATAACACCATATTCATATCATCCTACAGTTGCAAAAAAATTAGTTGCAAATCCTTTTATAGATCTTGGTCAGGGTTTATTGGAGTGTATACAAAAAATTAATAAAGAACTTGATAAATAATAAAATCCTAAAAAGAATATTTATTACTGTAGGATATGAGTTTACAAAATATAAATAAAAATACAAAACTTAAAGAAATCATCATAGGACCAATAGAAATATCTAAATCAGATGGTTCCTCACTTATATCACATGAGGCGTTTGGTGATTAAAACAATTTTTTGGGATTTTGATGGTGTAATAATCGATAGCATGAAAATTAAAGGCGATGGCTTTATTGAGTTATTTCAAAACCATAATTTTGCTGACGTTCAAATGCTAAAAGAATATCATTACAAAAATGGTGGGATATCAAGATTTGATAAAATAAAATATTTTTATAATGAAATTCTTAATCAAGAAATTTCTAAAGAGAAGGTCCTTAATTTAGCAAATACGTTTTCTAATATCATGAGGAAAAAACTTTTTGATAGAGCAAACTTAATTAAAGAAAGTTTATTATTTATAGAAAAAAATTCTACAAGATATAACTTTCATATAGTTTCTGGTTCAGAGCATAATGAATTAAATGATCTATGCAATTACCTTGAGATTGATAAGTACTTTATATCAATCAATGGAAGCCCAATAAAAAAAGATATTTTAGTTCAAAATATTATTAAAGATTTTGGTTATATTAAAGATGAAGTTATATTAATAGGAGACTCCATGACTGACTATAATGCTGCTAAAAAAAATCAAATAAGATTTTATGGTTATAATAATATTGAGCTGAAGAAATACGGTGATTATATAAAAAAATTTAAGGATATTAAATTATGATTCTAAAAGAAAGTAATCAAAAAAATCAGAAAAATATTTTTCATAACTATATTGATACTATAAAAAAAAATGCCAAGTGGA
>MDTG01260483.1_pt1 | contig 19446 bp, 19 predicted proteins | sample 811421 | NCBI WGS metagenome assembly MDTG01 (sample SAMN05326645, study PRJNA326480) | marine metagenome | isolation source: seawater | place: Pacific Ocean: South East | collected 2011
ATAGAGCCGTGGTAGACCACCACGTTGATAGGCTGGGTGTGGAAGTGCGGTAACGCATGTAGCCGACCAGTACTAATAGCTCAATTGGCTTGATTTATGCACTGAAAAAAATTTTTATTTTGATCTTAAAAAAAATTTACTAATCTTAAATAAGTTTTACATATATTATTATAAACTTGTTAAATCTGAGAAAACCAATTAATAAATTTAGTTAATGTGTGGCATTCTTTTAAATAACTATAAAACTAGGGATTTCAAAAAAGCTTTACTTTCACAATTTTATAGAGGCCCAGATAATTTAAAAATAGTTAACTCAGATAACATAAATATGGGTTTTAATTATTTATCAATCACAGGAAAAAAAAAAAATTACTGCCAACCACTTTTATTTAAAAATTTAATTTTGCTGTTCAATGGAGAAATTTATAATTTTAATTCGCTAAACAAAGAAATACGAAACAAAGATAATAAATTTAAATCAGATTCTGATACCAAAACATTAATTCATTATTTTTATCACTTTGGAGTTAAAAAAACACTTATGGACATTAGAGGGATGTGGGCATTATGTTTGGTGGATAAGAAAAATAATAATTTGTATGTCTCTAGAGATAGGTTGGGAATAAAACCTCTCTTTTATTATAAAAAAAAAAATCATTTAATTATTTCTTCTTCAGTCAGGAGCATAAAGTTACTTATTAAAAATTCAAAATTCAATATTAGATATTTACAAAGATATCTTAAAAGTGGTTCACTAGATTATTCAGAGGAGACAGCATATAAAGATATTTTGAACTTTCCAAAGTCAACTTATATAAAAATTAACTTAAACAAAAAATTACAAAAGTTTAAATTTGTAAAGTTTTGGAATTTAAAAACTCCAGAAAGATGTACTTTATCAAATATCGATTCATTAAAAAAGACTATTGACAATTCAATTGCATTGCACACAACAACACAACAAAGAGTAAAATCGCTTATAACTTTAAGTGGTGGTTTAGATTCGACATATATTCAAAGAAAGAACTTAAGTAATAATTTTTTATCTATGAGTGCTCATGGCCAGAAGTTTAATCAAGAAGTTGAAACTATAAGCAAATTCGTTTCTAAATATAATTTAAATCATGAACATGTCTTAATTAAAAATGAATATTTTAACTCAAAAAATCTAAAAAATTTTATTTATAAGATGGATCAACCTATACGATCTCTCCATCCTTATATACAATACATCATTAGACAAAAAGCTAAAGAAAAGAACGTAAAGGTTATTTTGACTGGGGATGGTGCTGATGAAATTTTCGGTGGATATTATTATTTAATACCTTATGTCAAAAATTATTTGAGTCAAAATAAAGCAAAGAATATTCAAATTTATAAAAAGAAATTTAATAAAGATTTTTCAAAAGAATTAAATTTGTATGGAAAAAATATAAATAAAAATTTATTTATTAAAGATATATTGATAAAAAGATTAACCAAAACTCATGTACCATATTGGCTTAGAGTTGAAGATGAAATCTCAATGATTAATTCAATAGAAAATAGAGTTCCTTATTTAGATCATAAAGTGGTTGAAAGTGCATTGAGTTTTAAATCTAATTTATTTTATAAAGATGGGTTGAATAAATATTTCTTTAGAAAAGTGATAAAAAATAATTTACCTAATTTTATATTAAACGGTAAAAAATACGGCAAACCAGGATCTTCAATAATCATTGTCTATGAAAAGTTAAAAAAAGATATTTTGCTTATTTTAAAATCAAATAATCTTAAAAAATTTTACAAAATATCTAGTAAAAAGTTATTACAAAAATACTTAGTTGATCAAAAAAATAAAAATGAAAAAAAGTGTGACTATTGGTTTAGATTATTTTTTTTGAACCATTGGATTATTAAAAACAATTACAATTTGAAATTAAAAGTTTATAAATAGTGTTTAAATTAAATTAAATTAAATTTATTAAAATAACTGATTGTTATGAGAAATAATGTCTTAATAATTTGCGCTCATTCAGATGATGAAGTTATAGGATGTGGTGGAGCGATTTCATATCATTTAAAAAAAAAAGATAAAGTTTACTGTGCCTACTTAACTGATGGAATTTCTGCTAGAAAAAATAATGAATTCGAAATTTTAAAACGTGCACAATATGCAAAAAAAGCAGAGAAATATTTGGGATTTAGATTTTTAGATAAGTTTTGTGGAAAATTTAAAGACCAAAAGTTGGACGAGGTTCCTCTTATAAAAATTATTAAAATAATAGAGGAGATTAAAAAGAAGATTAAACCTAATATTTTATATACACATTTTCCTAACGATTTAAATAAAGACCACAGAATTGTCTCCGAGGCTGCCAACGTAGCTTTTAGACCATACAGAAATTCTGTTTTAGAAAAATTTATATATTTTGAAATACCTTCTACAACAGGTATTTCAATTGATGAGCATTTCGTGCCAAACTATTATTTAGATATATCAAAATTTATTAATAAAAAAATTAGAGCACTAAAATGTTACAAGAGCGAAATTAAAAAAAATGATATCAGATCATTAGAGGCTCTTAAAGTTCAAGCTAAAGCGAGAGGACTTGAGGCGGGATTTAAATATGCAGAAGCTTTTTACTTAAAGAGATTTCTTGTAAAATGAAAATAATAATTGTCAATGAAAACAATTATTTTAAAAAAAATTTTAAAATTAATAATGTGAAATGTTATCATATAAATGATAAAAAAAATTTTACTTTAAAAAAGATAAAAAAAATCAATCCTAATATATTATTTTTTCCTCATTGGCATTGGAAGGTTGACAAAAAAATTATAGAAAAATATTTATGTATCGGATTTCACTGCGCCCCTTTACCAAAAGGAAGGGGTGGCTCACCAATTCAAAATCAAATAATTAGAGGAAAAAAAAATACCGAAATATGTGCTATAAAATTTAATAATATTATTGATGGAGGACCAGTATATATTAGAAAAAAATTTAAATTAAATGGAAATGCAAATGAAATATTTTTAAGATTATATAAAGATATATCTAAAATGATTAATAGATTGGTCAAAAATCTAACAACTCCAATTGCTCAAAAAGGTAAAGTAGAATTCCTTAAAAGACGAACTCCAGAACAAAGTGAAATTGATTTTAAAAATTTTTCTATAGAAAAAATATTTAATCATATAAGAATGTTAGATCTTGATTTCAAAAATTTCCCAAAAGCATTTGTTAATATAGGATCTTTTAAAATAATTTTTTCAAATATAAAAAAAGAAAAAAAAAATTTAGTTTCTAAAGTTAAAATTATAAGACTTAAAAATAAGAATTAATCCTTAAAAATTTTTAAGATATATTTTTTATTTTTCAAAATAAAATAAGCAGGATATTTTTCATTATCGCAAACTCTTAATAAATTAAATTGATTTTTTAAACTTTTGTTAACATTTATAAGACTGTCTTTTTTTGTACGTCTTTTATTATAAGTTGGTTTCCCAATTTGTTTTTTTGGTTTAAGTTTATTATAATTTTTCAAAAATTTCTCAACTAGTTTAAAAGAATTAATGGCTTGAATTTTTCTAATTTCATCATTAAGTTCTGTTCCATTCAATTTAAAACTTGATTTTAAAAAAATTTCACCAGAATCAACCTTTTCTCGAGCCCTGATCAGTGATAAATAAATTTTATTATCACCATTAAGTATTTGATGTTGCAAAGGGGCTCCACCTCTATTTTTTGGTAAATTACTTTCATGAACTAGAAAACAAAGTTTTTTTTCAATTATTTTTTTTGGTAATATTTTAAGATAATTTATTAAAAATATTATATCGTAATTTCTGATCAAATTTTTATTGTCACTAATTTTTAGATAAAAATTTTTATTTAATTTGAATTTGAAGTTATAAATATATTTTTTTATCCAAGTATTTTGTTTATCTAATAAAAATAAAACTTTTTTCATTAATTAAATAATTATATCTTTAAACTTTACTGGCTGATTTCTTTTCACATTTCTACTTAATTTCTTATTTAAAATATTTTTATATTGAGCAGCTGGTATTCCTTTGAATGGTCTTCTTAGTATTATATTATTTTTTTTGATTTCCGCGTTTTTTTTTAAATCCACATTATAGTAAAATGATTTTCTAAAAAAATTTCTCATCACCTTTTCTTTTGTTGAGGGCTCTATTTTTCCATTCCCTAATCTAAGTTTAAATTTTTTTGAATATTCACTTATGATTCTCAAATCTTCTTGCTCTGCCGAAATAGAATGATCTGCCCCTTTTTTATATTTATCATTAGTAAAATGTTTCTCAATGATATGTGCGCCCAAGCTTATTGATTGTAGTGATGAAAAAATATCATCTGTATGATCTGAAAATCCCACTTTTTTTGTTAATTTCTTTAGACTTAACATTCTGTTTAAATTTATGTATTTTTCTGGAACGGGGTACATTGATACGCAGTGTAGAAGATAAACATTGTTATTATGTAAAATTTTAATAGCTTTTTTAATTTCATTTAGAGATGCCATTCCCGTAGATAATATTATAGGCTTCTTTTCTTTAGATAATTCTTTTAAAAGAATAACATCAGTTATATCTGAAGATGCTACTTTATATGCGTCCAAACCAGCTTTTTTTGCTAATTTTAGACTATTTATATCAAAAATAGAGCATATGAAATCTAGCTTATTTTTTTTCGCCTCTTTTTTTAACTGAATTAAATCATAAAAGCTAAGCTCCATCCTTTTCCACATTTTATAAAGACTTTCTTTCTGTGAAGTTGTTTTTTTTTGGTCATTAGTCTTTTTTGAGTCCTCAAAGGCCATTGTGCTTGCTTCAAAAAATTGAAATTTAACAGCGTCTGCACCACCTTTCTTAGCTTTGTTTATTAATTGGCGAGCTATATTTATATTACCTTCGTGATTTATACCAATTTCAGCAATAATATAGCATCTATTAACTTTTTTCATTTTTTTAAATAATTATTGATTAAAATATTTTTAATTTTATTTGAAATAAAACTAATATCTTTTTTTAAAAGATGATTATGAAGAGGTATACTTAAAATATTTTCATATACATAGTTAGTATTTTTTAAATTAAATTTTTTAAAAATTTTTTTATAAAAATTATGTTTATTAGCCGGGATATAATGAACCGATGTACCAACTCCACATTCAGTTAATTTTTTAATCATATTGTTTCTGTTAATTTTTAGTTTTTTTGGATTTAATAAAATTGTATAAATATAATTTGCTGATTTATTTAAATTTTTTATTTTAATTTTGCTAATAATATTTTCATCAAAAAGCTCAGAAAAGGTATTATCATAGTAGCCACAAAGTTTTTTTCTATAGTCAATTATATTATCTAATTTTTTGAGTTGAGCTAGGGCAACAGCAGAATTAATGTCAGAAATATTATATTTAAAACCAACATTGTTAACCGAATATTCCCATGATTTTTTTGAAAAAGCTCTTTTATAAGTATTCTTATCTATTCCACAAAAAATAATATTTTTTATTTTTTTGGATAATTCATTGTTGTTTGTTGAAATTAATCCTCCTTCACCAGAAGTAATTACTTTATTTGCATAAAGGCTAAAAACACAACCATCAGTATCATATGAGCCAACAAATTTGTTATTAATTTCGGATCCAATAGCCGTTGCCGCATCTTCGATAATTTTAAGCGATTTATACTTTTTTCTAATCTTTAAAATTTCCAGAATATCACAAGGGTTTCCACCGTAATGAGTAGGAAGTATACATTTAGTATTGCTATTAGTTTTTTTTTTTAAATCTGAGATATCTATATTAAAATCATCTAATGATATATCACATAATACAATTTTTGATTTTTGTTGATAAATATTGTGTATTGTTGAGACAAAAGTAAATGGTGACGTAATTACTTCGTCACCATGCCCAATAGAATTTGCCTCAAGACAAGCGTGAATTCCACTAGTACATGAGTTAACAGCAATTGTATGTTTGCACTTTATTTTCTTTTTAAATACATCCTCAAGTTTTTGTGAGAATTTACCGTAAGATAACCAGCCAGATTTAAGTACACTTTGAACATTATCTATTTCCTCTTTTCCTATTAGAGGTTTTGATAATAAATATTTTACTCTCATTAATTTTTCGATTGATAATTGTGATACTTGTTATTTAGAACATTTAATTTATTTTTTTTAACAAGGTTTATTAACTCTTTGATACCGTAATTTATATTAAATTTTGGTTTAAATCTTAATGTTTTATTGATTTTTTTTGCAGAAACCTTGTAATCTCTTTTATCAATTGCGTGTGTGTTATTTTTAATTTTAAGATTTTTGTTATGTTTCTTTATTTTATTTGACAATTCTGCGATTGTACAATTTTCACTTATAACGTTAAAAATTTCTTTATTGGTTTTTTTACTGCTTTTTAATACGAATAGTATTGATCTTGCAACATCTTTAACATGAACAAAGGGCCTCCATTGATTACCACTATTAATTGATATTGCCTTATTCATTGCAGATAAGCCAGAAAATAGATTTATTACTAAATCAAATCTAGGTCTGTATGATTTTCCATAAACCGTCCCAAGTCTTAAAATAGTATAATTAAAATTTGGATCTGTATTTTCAATTATTGCTTCCTCAATATTTAATTTTAGCTTTGCGTAAATTGATAAAGGATTTATTTCAGAATTTTCACTTAAAAGTTTTTTATTTTTATTCTTACCATAAACACTGCAAGAAGAAACATATATAAATTTTTCAACAAAAAATTTTTTACATAGTGTTATAATTAAATTTGTTGCCAAATAATTTATTTCATAGGTTTTTTCTGGATTAAGACTACATAAGGGGTCCCCAACTAATTCAGCTAAATGAATTACGGTATGAATATTTTTAAAAGCAACTGATAACTCTTCAATATGTCGAGTATCACCTTTTATAATTTCTAACTTCTTAGATTTTTTAAATTTTTTTAAGCTATTATTGCCATACATGAAATTATCAAAAATTTTAACATTGTAACCTTCTTTTAATAATAATTCTGTTAATACTGTTCCTATATAGCCTGCTCCTCCAATTAAAAGAATATTTTTTTTTTCTTTAAATATATTCAGATTGTCTTTTTTTTTAGAAAAAATATTTTCTAAGCTAATCAAGTCTTTAACTTTATTATTTTTGTCAATTAAAGGAACATAACTTGGAAATTTTTGATTAAATTTATTTGTAGGAATTATTTTGAAAATATCAGATTGATTTATTGGGCTAGTTATTTTTATTGGATTTTTATTATAAATATTTTTAATTGATTTTTCAGGACTTATGCCAGACACTATTGCTCGTCTAATGTCAGCATCTGAAATTACACCTAATAAATTTAAATTTTTATCAACTATCATTAATAAACCTTTATGATTATTATTGATTTTTTTTGTAGCTAATTTAATTGATATATTATCTAAAGAAATGAGATTATTAAGCTTACCTGATAGCATAAAACTTAATATAATTTAACAATGAAAAAGTCAAATATAAAAGTTTTAATAAGGTGTGATGGTGATCACGGAAAAAAAAATGGAATGGGTCATATATATAGATCAATAGAAGTTGCAAAATTTTTAAAAAAAAAATATGAGGTTATTTTTTTAACCAAAAGTTCAAAAACAATAGAAAACTTTTTAGCCAAAAAAATAAGATGTAGAATAGTAAATATATCAAAATTTAATCGAAGAAAATTAGAAAGATATTTTACGTCTAATTCAGTTCTAGTTAATGATACCTTTGGGAAAGATAAAAAAATAAATTTAATAGCTGAAAAAAAAAAATCAAAAATAATATGTTTTGATGATAACAATATAAATTTTAAAAAGGGTTTGTTAATTAATGCAATAACTCATTATAGAAATAGGAAAAAATATCCAAAAAATATAAAATACTTTGGAGGTTTTAAATACCTAGTTTTAAGAAATTTAAAAAAAAAAAAGGTTTTAAACACTATAAATTCAAGTTTTTTTGTGTCTTCTGGAGGTGCAGATATTCATAATTTTTTATACAAGATATCAAAAATTCTATTAAAGATTAATCCAAAACAAATTAAAGTTATGGTTGGATATGGCGTTAAAAAAAATAATAAAATTTATGGTTTAGCCAGAGAAAATAAAAACATTAAATTACTTAAGAATATTAATAATCCAGTTAAATACATGCTTACTTGCAAATATGTTATAGTAACTGGAGGGACTGTTTGTTTTGAAGCAGTGGCATCTGGATGTAAAACGATATGTATCCAAAATTATAATCATCAAGTCCCAGCCTCAAAATATCTGGAAAAAAAAAATTTAATACATAATTTTGGACTTCTAAATAATATAAATCAAAAAAAATTATTAAAATTTTTTCAGAAAAAAAAATATGACAATAAATATAAAAACAATAATACTGTTGATTTTAATGGAATTAAACGTTTGAAAGTAATATTAAATAATTTTTTAAATGAAAAAAATCCCAATTATTATTCAGGCTAGAGAACATTCAAATAGATTTCCAGGCAAAATTTTTAAAAAAATTGGTAAAAAATCTATGTTAGAAATAATTTTATCAGAGCTTAATAAATCAAATTTAGTTTCGAAAGTTTTTATAGCAACAAGTTTAAAAACTAATAAAAAAAAAATTAAAAATATAGCAAATAAATATAAATCTCAAATTTTTTTTGGTAATGAAACAAATGTTTTATCTAGATATTTAAGGATATGTGAAAAAAATAAAATTAAAAGTTTTGTTCGTTTAACAGCAGATAATCCACTAATAAGTTTTAAAGAGCTCGATAAATTTATAAGATTTTTCAATAAAAATAATTTTGCTTATGTTTCAAATTTAATGCAACCAACTTATCCAGAGGGTTACTCGATAGAAATTTTGAGATCAAATTTGATAAAGAAAATAAATAATAATAATCCAAAAAAAGAAGATAAAGAACATGTTACCTATTCAATTGTAAAAAAAAAAATTAAATGCAAAATCAAAAATATAAAACTAAAGAAAAAATTAAATAATTACCGTTTGACTTGCGATTATGCCGATGATTTAATTAAAATAAAAGAAATATTTAAAGTCTTCAAATTTAGGGTTCCAACTTTAAAAGAATTATTTAAAAGTAAAGTAGTACAAATAGTTAAAAATTCAAATAATAAAAAAAAAAGATCAATACATTATGTCTAAAGTTTGTATAATTGATTATAACTCAGGTAATATACAATCAGTAAAAGCTGCACTAGAAATTTTAAAGGTAAATTATGTAATTTCCAATCTTGATAGTGAAATTAATGAAAGCTCACATCTGATACTGCCTGGAGTTGGCTCCTACAAAGCGGCAATGAATAAGTTAAATAAAAATTTAAATTTACAAAATTTATCGAATCAAGTGTTGTCAAAAAATAAACCAATTTTAGGTATTTGTGTTGGTATGCAGATATTCTCGTCTTTTGGGTATGAATTTTTTAAAACAAAAGGTTTAAACTGGATATCTGGAACCGTTGAGAAATTAGATACAAAATTTACCCTTCCACATATTGGTTGGAACTCTGTTAAAATATCAAAAAAAAATAAATTATTTCCGAAAAAAGATAATGAATTTTATTTTTTAAACTCATTTTGCTTTAAATGTAAAAATGAAAATGAAATATTAGGTAAAACAATTTATGATAAAGAATTTTCAAGTATAATTAATAAAGATAATATATATGGGGTACAATTCCATCCAGAAAAAAGCCAAACTGATGGATTAATTTTATTAAAAAATTTTATTACTGAAATTAAATGAAAAAAAAAAGAATAATACCTGTTGTACTTTATAAAGATGGATATGTTGTGCAAAGTAAAAATTTCAGAGAATTTCAAAACCTAGGCGATCCATTTACAATAATAGAGAGGTTGAGCAACTGGATGTCTGATGAGATAATTTATTTGAATATTTCTAGAAATAAAAATTTTTCACTACAAAGAGAAGATTTAAAAGAAAAAAGTGATTTTAAAAATTTTTATGAATTGATGCAATTTATATCGCAGAAACTTATATGTCCCGTTACTTATGGTGGATCAATAAAAACCATAAAAAATATTGAAGAACATTTAAAAAATGGTGCTGATAAAATATCTATTAACACATCAGCAATAGATGATAAAAATATAATTAACGAAGCATCAAAAGAATTTGGTAGTCAATGTATTGTTCTATCAATAGACTATAAGGAAGTAGATGGTGAATACTGGGTTGTTTATAAAGGAAACAAAGTTTTAAAACTCAAACTATTTGATTGGATGTCTAATTGTATAGACAAAGGTTGTGGAGAAATTTTTGTCAACTCTGTTGATCTTGATGGCACAAAAAAAGGCTTCGACAATAAGTTGATAAAAATTATTTCAAATAAATTTAAAATTCCTATAATTGCATGTGGAGGAGCAGGTGATCCAAACCATTTCTACGAAACATTTACAGAAACAAATATTGAAGCATTAGCAGCAGCCAATTTATTTAATCATATAGAACATGGTGATTATATAGTTAAAAAAAAATTGAATTTGAAAAATTTAAATGTTAGAAAACCAAGATTTTTTAGTATCAAAGATCTAAATTAAATAATGAAATTTTGTAATAAAACTACAATCCCCGAAAGTGCTGTTAACGTAACATTTAATGATGAGGGAATTTCCTCAGTTTATACGGCAAATATTCAATTTCAAAAATTATCAAAAGACATTTGGAAAAAAAGACAAGAAAAGTTTGAAAGAATTGTTTCAGAGAATAAAAAAAATGGAAATTATGATTGTGTTGTAGGCGTTAGTGGAGGAAAAGATAGTTATTTTCAGGTCCATATATGTCTCGAATATGGTTTGAGACCATTATTGGTAACATACCATGGTAACAATTTTTTGCCTGAGGGAGATTACAACAGAGATAGAATGAGAGATGTTTTTAATTGTGACCATATTATTTTTGGTCCAGGTATAGAAACTCTAAAGAAATTAAACAGAATATGTTTTAAAAAAATGGGTGATATGAACTGGCAAAATCATTGTGGGATTTTTACTTATCCTATAACTATCGCTGCAAAATTTAAAATTCCATTAATTGTTTGGGGGGAAGTGGCATGGGATATCTCTGGTATGTTCTCACCAGATGATTATGTTGAATTTAGCAATAGAGTTAGAAAAGAACATTCACTCAGAGGTTTTGATTGGAAAGATATGGTTAATAATACAGATGAGAGAGATAAATTAGAGGAAAATGATTTGCTGTGGACAAAATATCCAGATGACTCAGAAATTGCAGATCAAGATATAAGGGGAATTTATATTGGTAATTATTTCAATTGGGATCCAAATTCCCATGTTAAATTAGTCATGGAAAAATATGGATGGAAACCCTCCGAAAAACCTTTTGAGCGAACATATAGAAATTTTTCTAATTTAGATGATCGTTATGAAAACGGAATACATGATTTAATGAAATTTATAAAGTTTGGATATGGTAGAGCCACAGATCATACTACAAAAGATATTATTTCAGGATATATGACTAGAGACCAAGGAATCGAAATGGTAAGGAAATACGACCATGTAGTTTCAAGTGATTTATATTTTTGGTTAGATTATGTTGATATGAAAGAGGATGAATTTTGGAAGATTGCTGATAGTTTTAGATCAAATAAAGTATGGAGAATAGTAAATAATAAGTGGGTTAAAGATAATATTTGGGGTGGTTCTTCAGAATATGGTGAAGTTCATCTTTCAAAAAAAGACCAAGAAAAATACATAAAATAATATGGGAAATCATGAAAGATAACGACATAAGACCAGCATCAATAATGACTAAACAAGAAATTTTGATCGATAAGGATGCTGTTAATTTATCAAAAAAAACTCGCTTTTTTAAGAAAGTAGAGTGTCCTTCTTGCGGGTCAAAAAAAAGTATTTTTTTTTTGAGAAAAAGATTTTTTAATTATCAAATCTGCTCAAAATGTGAGACGTATTTCATGTCACCAAGACCCACAGAAAAAATTTTAGACAATCATTATAGAACATCATTAAATATGAAATATTGGAGTGATAAAATATTTCCTATTTCTAGAAAAAAAAGAATAAAATATATTTATAAACCGAGAGCAATATTTTTAATTCAAAGTTTAAAAAAACTTAAAAAAAATAGTAGATCTCATTCTTATTTAGAAATAGGAGCTGCAGATGGTACATTTGCTAAAGAAATAAGGAGACTTAAATATTTTAAAAAATATCTATTAGTTGAGCCAAATCCAAGGTTAGCAAAACAATCAATTAAATCAAAATTTGATGTTTTTAATGGTATGTTTGAGGAATTAAACAGTGCTAAGAAATTTGACTGTATTTCCACTTTTGAAGTAATTGAGCATATTTATTCACCATTTAATTTTTTGAAGAAATGTAATGAAAAGCTAAATAAAAAAGGAATTATTTTTTTTTCATGTCCTAATGGAAATGGATTTGATGTGAGTTTAATGCAAGAGAAAAGTAATGTAATTGATCATGAGCACTTAAATTATTTTAACACAAAATCAATTAAATTATTGCTAAGAAGGTCTGGGTTTAAACCGTTATCAATTACGACTCCAGGAAAGCTTGATTTTGAGTTAACAAAAAATTTTATTAAAAATACTAAAATTACAAATAAATTTGAACATTCAATAAATTGGATATCTTATATAAACGATAAAGATTCAAAATTAATTCAAAAAATTATTCAAAGAAATAATATTTCTTCTCACATGTTTGTAATTGCAGAAAAGAAATGAATATTAGAAATATTTTACTAAATAAAATTAAGAAAAAAAATATAGTGGTTTGCGTTATTGGTCTAGGCTATGTTGGATTACCTCTACTTAAATTATCTAGAGAAAAAGGTTACAAAACTATAGGAATTGATAATGATATTAATAAAGTAATAAAATATAAAAAAATATTTTCCAGCAAAATATCAACTGAGTATAAATTAATTTCTGATTGTGATATTATAATCTATACTTTGCCAACTCCTATCAATCAAAAACGTAATCCAGATTTAAGAATATTAAAAAATTCAATTAAAAAATCATTTAAATATTTTAAAAAAGGTCAAACAGTAATTATTGAGTCAACATCATATCCAGGTACAACAAAGCAGTGCTTAAAAGAGGTGGTATCTAAATTTAATATTGGTTATGATTTTTTTATTTCTTACTCCCCAGAAAGAATTGATCCAGGCAATAGATCTTATAATGTTAAAAATATACCTAAAATTGTTTCTGGATACTCCAATAACTGTTTAAAAATTTCTGAAAATTTCTATAAGAGTATATGCAATAAAATTATAAAATCCTCTAGTATAGAAGTTGCAGAATTTGCGAAAATTTATGAAAATATTTTTAGATATGTTAATATTGGATTGGTAAATGAGACAAAAAGAATTTCAAAAAAAATTGGTTTAGACTTCAACGAAATTCAAAAACTAGCAAATTCCAAACCTTTTGGATATATGAATTTCCATCCAGGTATAGGTGTTGGTGGCCATTGTATACCAGTCGATCCATATTATTTAAGCTGGCTTGCAAAAAAAAAGAAGATCAAAACTGAATATGTAGAATTAAGTGGTAAAATTAATAGAAGTACACCAAATTTAATTTGTAAAGAAATAGAAAAGATTCTGAAACTAAAAAAATTAAAAAAGATATTTATTTTAGGAATATCCTATAAAAAAAATATTTCAGATACAAGAAACTCACCAAACCTTGATATATTTACCTTTTTTTATCGAAAAAAATATAAAATTAATTTTAATGATGATTTTGTAAAATCTATAAATGTAAATAAAAAAAATTTTAAGTCTTTAAAAATCAATTCTAAAAATTTAGGCAAACAAGATGCTATAATATTTCTGAACGATCATAATTATTATGATAAAAGAAATATAATTAAGAATTCCGATTTTATATTTGATTGTACTTACTCTTTTCCTAAATCAGATAAAGTTAAATTTATATAGAAATAATGAAAAAAAATACATTATGTATCATACCTGCAAGATCGGGCTCAACTGGAGTAAAAAATAAAAATATTGCAGTTATTAAAAAAAAACCGTTAATAATAAATGCAATTCATTTTGCTCAAAAATTAAAATTTGTCAGAAAAATTATAGTAAGCACAGACTCAAAGTATTACAAAAAATTGTGCAATAAATATAAGTTTTCGATAGACAAATTGAGACCAAAGAAACTTTCTTCAAAATATATAAAAACAATTGATGTAGTAAAATATGAATTAAAAAATTTAGATAAATTTGAAAAAAATAAAATTGATAATATACTTATTTTACAGCCAAATTGTCCATTTAGAAGAATAAAGGATTTTCAAAAAGCAAATAATATTTTAAAAAAAAAATGTGACACAGTAGTAACAATCAGAAAAGTAAACGACTACCCAAGTCATATGCTTTTATTAAAAAATAAAAATTTTCTTAAACAATATGTAGTCTCAAAAGATCCATTTTTACCTAGACAAAAATTAAAGGATATTTTTATCAGATCAGGTTCAATGTATTTTTTCAAAAGAAGTAACTTGAGGAGATATAACAGTATTTTAGGTAAAAAAATTTATGGGATAAAGGTTAAGGACAGGTATAGCCTTAATATTGACAATAAAATAGATATGTTTTTAGCAAGGAATTATTATTAAGATATGATAAAAATTAAAAAACGCATAATATCAAATACAGAAAAAACTTTCATAATAGCAGAAATTGGATTGTCGCATAATGGGATTTTAAAAAATGCGATTAAAATGATTGATGCATCATCAAAAGCTGGAGCAGATGCGGTAAAGTTTCAAATGCATTTTGCAGAATATGAGTCATCAGTTCACGAAAAATTTAGATCAGGCTATAAATTTAAAGACAAATCACGATATGATTATTGGAAGAGAACAGCATTTACATACAGTCAATGGGATTTAATTAGAAAGCATTGTTTAAAAAAAAAAATTGATTTTATATGCTCTCCATTTTCAACAAAAGCTGTTGAAGTTTTAGATAAACTGAATGTGGATGCTTGGAAAATTGCGTCTGGAGAATTCAACAACTACATTCTCCTTAATAGTATTTTGCAAAAAAATAAAAAACCAATTATTTTAAGTACTGGTTTGACATATGATAAAGAAATAAAAGCTATTATTAAATTTGTAAAAAAAAGAAATAAAAATATAATATTATTGCAATGCACTTCAAAGTACCCAACTAAAATAAATGAAGCAGGACATAATTTAATTTCTGAGTTTAAACATAAATATAACGTAATAAGTGGAATTTCAGATCATACGGGAAATATTAATTCAGCATTTTCATCAGTTTGTTTGGGTGCTAAGATAATAGAGCTGCATGTTTGTTTTTCAAAAAAAGAAAAAGGACCAGATGTTCAATCTTCTATCACTTTTGATGACCTAAAAAAATTAATTGAATTTAGAAATGATTTTCATTTAATTACACAGTCAAATACCTCAAAGGCAAAACTAGATAATAATCAGATTACATTAAGAAAAGTATTTGGTAAATCATTGGTAGCAAAAAATTTGTTGAAAAAAAATTCATTAATTAAATTGCATGATCTTACTGATTTAAAACCATTAAGAGGATTATCGGTATTTAAACTACAATATGCATTAAATAAAAAATTGTCTAGAGACATTAAACCTGGAACTTTTATCCAAAAAAAATTTTTGAAAATATGAAAAAGAAAAAAATTTGTTTTGTAATAGTAAATAGGGCAAACTATGGGCGCATTAAAGGTCTTATGTTAAAAATAAAAAAGGATAAGAACTTTCAACTTCAGATTATTTTATCTTCCTCTACACTTTTAAAAAAATACGGAAAATTAGACTCAATTATAAAAAAAGATGGTTTTAAAATTAGTAGAAGTTTCTACACACATGTAGAAGGCGAAACACACTCTACAATGACTAAATCAACTGCTTTGTCATTATTAGAAATTTCATCCTCATTAAATGAACTTAAACCAGATATTGTTTTTACCACTGGTGATAGGTACGAGACATTGGCAACTGCAATTGCGGCATCGTATATGAACATTTTTCTATGTCATTTACAGGGTGGAGAGTTGACAGGTTCGATTGATGAAAATGTAAGACATGCAGTTACTAAACTTTCACATTTGCATTTCGCTTGTACAATAAAATCAAAAAAAAGAATAATTTCTATGGGCGAAGATCCCAAAACAGTTTTTAATGTAGGTTGTCCATCAATTGATTTAATAAAAAAAATTAATTTTAAAAAGAAAGTAAATTTAAAAAAACATAACTTTGGAATAGGATACAAGGTGGACTTAAATAAGCCATATTACTTAGTTTTACTTCACCCAGTTACAACTAATTACAATAATGATATTTTAATAAATTCAGTTTTGGATGCAATATCTCAACTAAAAACCCAAGTTATATGGATCTGGCCAAATAATGATGCTGGTGCAAATATTATTACTAGAAAGATTAGGTCATTTAGAGAGAAAAAAAAGGATTTAAAAATAAATTTCTATACTAATTTTGAAGTCGAAGATTACTTGAAAATTTTAAATGGTTGTAAGACACTCATAGGAAATTCATCAAGTGGTGTTAGAGAATCATCATTTTTAGGTGTTCCAGTAATAAATGTGGGAGATAGACAAAATGGTAGAGAAAGATCTAAAAATATTCACGATGTAGATATAAAATCAAAAAATATTCAAAAAAAAATAATTCAATTATCGAAGATTAAAAGATATCCCAAAAATTCACTTTATGGAAATGGTCAATCAATTTCTAAAATAATTAAAATTTTAAAAAAAACAAATTTAAAAATAAAAAAAATTTTTTATGAAAAATAATATTTTTTTGTATGAAAGGTTTGATAATGAAAAAAATTTCAATGATTTAAAAAAAAATTTTAATTTAATTAAAATTGGGAGTAAAAAAAAATTTAAAGAAGAAGATGTAGTGGTAATATTTCCAAAATTAAACTTTAATCTAAATTATAAATTTTTACAAAATTATGAAAATTTAAAAATTATAGTCTCACCAACTACAGGAATAAATCATATTGATGTAAAGTATTGTAAAAAAAAAAAAATAAAAATTATTTATTTTGATAAAAATAAGAGAAAGTTATTAAAAAACATAAGTTCAACTACTGAGCTAACTTTGACTTTTATATTAAGCGCAATTAAAAGAGTAAACTATTTCTACGACGAAGTTAAAAAATTTCATTGGGATAGATATAGTCAAAATCTATATCAATTCAAAAATTATACAGTTGGCATAATAGGATTTGGGAGAATTGGTAAGTCAATTACGGTTAAATTAAAAAATTTAGGATTTAAAGTAATTACTTACGACAAGAAAACAAATAATATAAATAAGTTAAATAATTTATTGAAAATATCAGATGTTATATCATTTCATATAAATTCTGAGTCTAATTATAATTTTTTTGAAAAAAATAAATTAAAAATTTGTAAAACAAATGTATCAATCATCAATACTTCAAGGGGAGAAATAATTAATGAGAAAGATCTAATTAATTTTTTAAAAAAAAACAAAAATTCATCAGCTTTTATTGATGTTATCCAAAATGAGCAATATCAAAAAAATAAATTAAAACAAAACAAATTGATAAGATATTCTAAATTTAATAATAATTTATTTATTACTCCACATATTGGTGGCGTTTCAAAAGATGCGCTTGTATACACTGAGAATATTATTCTAAAATATTTAAAAAAAAAAATATAATATGTATAATGGTCTAATTTTTAAAAATATTAATGACAACCACCTAAAGAATCTAGGTCAAAAAAAATTCAAAAAAAAAATTATTAGATGTGAAATATGTGAAGGTAAAAAATTTTTAACTTTACAAAATATAGGAAGAATAGGAGTGCCAGGAGTTTATGGATTGTATAATATTATGATTTGTAAAAAATGTAGTTTTAAATTTGCAAATCCAAGATATGTCGATGATTTTTATCTTAAATATTATAAAAAAAATTATAGAAAAATAGCATTTGGCAATTTTAAACCATCCAAATATTACGTAAAAAATCAAATCTTTAGAGGAAAAAGCATTTTAAAACATTTTCAAAATAAAATAAAAGTTGGTACCATGCTTGATCATGGATGTGCATCAGGAGCAACTATGATGGCATGGAGAAATGCTGGATGGAAAACCTATGGAATTGATCCTCATATTCCAAGTGTTAATTACGGGATTAAAAAATATAATCTAAATATAAAACCAAATTTTGGTGAAAAATTAGATTTTGAGGAGAATTTTTTTGATTTAATACTATCACTTGGTTCTCTTGAGCATTCTTACGATATAGATAAAACTTTAAAAGAAATTAGAAGAGTTTTAAAAGTTAATGGAAAAATAATTATTAGGTGGAGATCTGATAAATTAATTGGCTCACCTCTAGAATATTATAATCATAATCATTATCGTTTTTTTACAAAAAAAACCTTAAAAAATATTTTAGCTAAATATGGTTTAAAAGTTATTCATAATTATGCATTACCACTTGAAGGATATACTTCATTCAGATATGTTCTGGCAAAAAAAACTTCTGCATCAAAAATTAAGATGGAAAATCTTAATAATGTTTATAAAAGTGAAATCATTAAGCATAAAAATTATATCTCAAAATACCACCAAATTTGTCTAAAAATAAAAGAATTGAAAAAAAAAAAAGAAAGATTTAATGAGGAAAACTTTGTAAAAAAATTTAATATTAAATTACTAGCCATTCAAAGAAAAAAAGCAGTGAAAAGATTTTTTATGGAAAGTTCAAGGTATTTAAAAACGATACAATTATATGATTAAAACTGATAAAAAAATAAAAACTCTTAAATCTAATTGGCAATTTAATAAAAGTGTTACAGATAGTTTTGATGATCATGTAAGAAAGTCTGTTCCTTTCTACGATGTATCTCATTCTATTATTGAAGGTCTTTCAGACTTTTTCTTAAAAGATAATAGTGTATGCTATGACCTTGGATGTTCTACAGGTACATTATTATCAAAGTTAAAAAAAAGGCATTATTCAAAAAAAATTTCTTTCGTTGGTTATGACGAATCTAAGTTTATGATAAAAAAAGCAAAAAAAAAATACAAACAAATTAAATTTCTTAATCAAGATATAACTAAAATAAAGCTTAAAAAAAATGATTTAACATTATCATTGTACACTATGCAATTTGTTCAACCAAAAAAAAGACAAATACTTGTAAATAAAATCTATAAATCACTAGAGTGGGGTGGTGCTTTTGTATTATTTGAGAAAATAAGGGGAAAAGATGCAAGATTTCAAGATATTTTAAATTTCTTGTATTTTGAT
>MDTG01239742.1_pt1 | contig 19445 bp, 3 predicted proteins | sample 811421 | NCBI WGS metagenome assembly MDTG01 (sample SAMN05326645, study PRJNA326480) | marine metagenome | isolation source: seawater | place: Pacific Ocean: South East | collected 2011
AATAAAAAGATTAGTACTCAAGCTGTAGAAAAAACAATTTCTCTAATTGGGGTACCTTATAGATTTACTAAAAGCTTTGATCCTCAAACTTTCGTTACAACTTTAACTTTTGGCGGAGGCGATGCTCAAGCTTTAGATGATGACATACTTCCGGATCCAGGAGATTTAAGTTTGCCTCTTTTTGGAAGAAAGAATTTTTCTAGATTTGCCCTTGATCCAAATTCGCTTATGAAAACTAACACTTTAGGAGTAGCCCCTAGGAATGTCAACATTATTATAAAGTACCGGCATGGAGGTGGATTTGCTCATAATGTCCAAGCCGGAGCAATAAGGCAAATAGAATTTTTAGATATGGGATTTCCTATCAATGCAGGTTTTAATGAGACTGTTTTTGTTAGAACTAACATAGGCGTTATTAACAGAGATAAGTTTATCGGAGGTTCTCCTGCACCATCACTGGAAGATTTAAGGGATCAAATACCTGTCGCAAGAAGTTCTCAAATGAGAATAGTCACTAAAGAAGATCTTTTATCTAGAATATATTCTCTCCCTTCAGGTTTAGGAAGAGTTTTTAGAGCGTCTATAAGCGAAGCCCCGAACGGTTTAGGACAAGTTGAGATATCTCTAATTTCTCGAGATATAGATGGCACTTTAATAAAGAATTATGGATCAATCGATGTAGCCGATCAACCTCTAGTTACAGCTAGTGACAATCTTAAGATTAATTTAAAAAACTATTTAGAATCATTCAGACTTTTAAATGATTCTTACATAATAGTAGATGCTAAAATACACAATATCGGAGTTGATATAAGAGTTGTAGGAATTCCTGGTTATCAAAAAAGTTTAGTTGCTCAAAATATTATCTCTAATATAAAATCGGTTTTAGATATTAGAAAATTTCAGATAAATCAACCAATCGCAACTGGAGATTTAAGCTATGCTGTTTTGTCTTCTGAGGGAGTTTCTTCTATCGCATCTTCAACATCTGGAAATGATAGACATTCAGGGATTGAGATAATTTCGCTAAGTGGAAATGTAACTACTGGAGATGGCATAGATTCTTTTGACTACACTTTAAGTACTCCAATAGTAATTTCTGAGTATCTTGAAAGAGGATTTCTTTTTCCTCACAAAAATGGAATATTTGAATTAAGATATCCAGAAAATGATATAAGGGTAACGGTTTTATAATGCAACTAATAATAACAGCTAGTAGCGATTCTTACATAACTAACAAGATTATAGATAATTCTTTTAGATCTTCAAACTCTAATGTAGGCCATGCTTCAACTTTAGATCTTTTTAAATTATTTGAAGAATCAGGGGAAATAGTCACTGGCTCTTTTATTACTTCACAAGTTAGAGAAGATTCTGTTTTACTAGTAAAATTTGAAACTGATAAGATTGGTAAACTAACTTCAAGCATATTAAATTTAGCTAGCTCTAATTTCAAAGCTATCTTAGAATTGGAAGATGTATCTTCCGGCCTTCAAAAGCCTCACAGCTTCTTTGCGTTATGCAGTCCTTTAGCTAAAGCATTTGAAGAAGGAAGCGGTTTTGATGTCAATACGTTTTCAGATTTAGGTTCAGTAAACTATTTAACTTCTTCTTATTTGTTAAGCTCTCCAAATGTATGGAATACCCCAGGGGCTAAATCAAGTGGTGGAGATGGAAAAGTTAGAGCTCAAGGTACAATAACAGCAGCTTCAATCGTTGGGTTAGACAACACCGCGACTTTTGATATAAATGATGGTACTAAAAGCGTAACATTTACAGCGAATAATGCTTCAGAAACTCCAGCTAGAAACAGCGCGACTAATTACACGTATGGCACCAACAACATTGCTGATGTCGAAACTTTAGCAGACAGAATATTTGCTGCAATTTCTCTTTCAAAAACAAACTCAGATTTATCAGTTACAGCTACTGACCCCGGAGATACAGCAATCGTCGCTGTGAGGCAAGACACGTTTGGGCCATCCGGAAATACAGATATATCTTTAGGGGGCACAGCTGTTGGAAGGATTTCCACAACTAATCTTAGAGGAGGATATGATACGACTCATTTAGATTTTTATGACACCGGAAGCTTAAATGGCTCTTCTGTCGATTTTGGATCTTCTTACTTTTTTCCGGAACCAAACTCTGACGCGTATTTCGATGTTACAGATACGGTTCATGCATATATCCGCGGGGACATTCCTAATCATGGATTTAGAATAAGCTTTAGTGGTTCTTACGCAACAGATAATAAAACTAGATTTGTAAAAAGGTTTGCCTCTAGACATGTTAAAAATAAATTAATTCAACCTAGGCTTAGAATAAAATTTAATGAATCTGAATCTGATGACTTAAAACGAGCTTATACTGATAAAAATATAAGCCTATTGATAAAATCTAAGAAAGGTTTATCTTTTTCTAATTTATTAGATAACTCAAGCGCTCAACTCACCGGTGATAACTGCGGTAAATTAATTCTTTCTTCTGGCTCATTTAAACAAGAAGTAAATTTTAGTCAAGTTAATTTAAGTTCTAATAACACGAGAAAAGTTGGAGAGTATAAAGCTACAATAAACATACCTAGCAACAATGAACTGATAAGAAAAGCTCTTGAAGCTTCTCCAAAAGGCTTTTTTTTAGATGTTGCTTGGAAAACTTTAGATGAAAAAATAACTTTTAGAAAAGATAAGATAAAAATTAGAGGAAATTCATATCAAAACTTTGATATATCTGAGGTTTCTATCAATATTCAAAACAGGAAGAGCGAATATAAATCAAACGAAGATATATCTTTTATCATTAACGCTGTAATGAATAGCATAGATTATGAACCTTTTAAAAAACCAACCCAACCAGACGTATATCAAGGAGAAATATATTACAGATTGCTAGAGAAAAATTCCGGAAAAGTTGTTATAGATTTAGATTTTACTTATGATTCTACCAAGCTTTATCTCTACGAAAACAATTTTTCAACTAAGATATTAGCCGGAACTTTGCTGCCTGGTTATCTATATGAAATGGAATTTTTTACTTACGTAAACGACGATGTTTTTAATTTAAACAATTCTTTTTCTTTTAAGGTGATTTAAGATGTCAAGAAGCAAAACTTTTGGTAACATAAAATCATTTAGTAGAAAGAAACTTAGAAAGTATACGCACTCTTCATCAACTTTGATGAAAAAAAATCAAAGGGAAATTGTTAAATCTAGTATAAACGAAGATCCAGACAGCTTTAGAAGAAACTCAAAAGATGTTGGTTTAGTTTCAACTCAGCAAATACCGGTAGATAACTCTAATTTCGCTAATAACACTTTTTTTGGCTCTGCCGAAGTCAAAGTAAACGTAGCTTTTGATAAAATAATCAACAAGTATCCTTTTGATGGATCTTATGAAGAAGTAGAAAGGTTTGAAGATCAGCTGTCTTCTTTCGAAAAATATGTTCTTGATTCTTTTCCTAAAAGCAGAGGGTTTGTAAGATTTACTGGAGACCAATTTGTAGAAGTAAAAGATTCTTCAGGGTTTTTAAATCAAAATTTAGCTTCTGGAAATTTAGGAGATTCAATAATAAACCCTAAAGAAAAATCTTTTTCAGTTGAGCTTCATTTTTACCTTCCATCTTCTTCTAACAATAACAATTTTATATTTTATTGCTTAGATAAAAAAAGCACAAATAACTATGTTGGTTTTGCTAGTTTTGTGAAAGCTACAAGTTCAAGCTCAGAAGCTCAAGTTGGTTTTCTAGTTTCTAGTGGCAGCGTAAATTCTGTTCTTTCAAGCTCATTTTCAAAAGGGGAATGGCATAATGTCCATTTTGTTTGTGATAGAAGACAAGGAAGAAATCATCTATTAATAAATAAGGTTAAAGAAGGAGTGCTTGAAAATGTATCTAAGTCTGATCAGTTTTCTATAGGAGATTTGAATACTGAGTCTAAAAGTCTTTTTATTGGTAAAGGTTTAGATATTGATATTCCTGATTTTAGTTTTTCTTATCAAGAAAACTTTAAAGGTTATCTAGACGAATTCAGGTTATTTCATAACTTAAGAACCAAGAGCGAAATTGAATTCTATTCAAAAAAGAATATATTTGCACATCAGAATCTAAAGCTATGCTATAGATTTAACGAACCTTCCGGATCTTACAGTAACAATAATATTGTTCTAGATCACAGCGGAAATAGCCTTCATAGTAAAATAGAAAATTTTGTTGAACTTTCTAATAAAGATAATTTTGAAGCAGGAGTTAATAATCCTTTATTATTAGAAAATATAGAATACTCTCCGATCTTATTTCCTCAATTTAATGAAGTTACAAATTTAAATACTTCTCTCTTAAACGAAGCTTCTGAATATGACATCAACAACCCAAATATGATAACAAAGCTGATACCAAAGCATTATCTAAATTTAGGATCTGAATTTGATGGCGTTTCTATAGACGGAGAAATAGTAGAAGGATATAGTTCTACTAGCAATCTTCCGAAGACTGGAAAATTAGGCGCAGCTCAGCTTATGTCTATGATGCTTTACTTCTTTGCTGAAGAATTTGATTCTTATAAAATGTATATAGACCAAGTTTCTGATTATTTTCATCCTGATTATGAAAACAAAAAAGGTACAGCTTCTCCTCTTTTAACAAATTTAGCTGATTATTATGGATTTGATTTACCAGACATTTTTAGCGACGCAACTTATGAGCAGTATCTTGGGAAAGAAAATCTAGGATTAGAACTAGGTGTCTATGAAAGAAATATACAGGAAATACAAAATATTATTTGGAGAAGAATTCTTAAGAATTTAAATTATATTAACAAAACAAAAGGAACAAAAGAATCTATAAAATCTGTTTTTAGATCTGCCGGAATAGAACCAGACAGAATGTTTAGAATGGTAGAATTTGGAGGCAAGAAAGAATTTAGGATGGGTAAGTCTAGACAAAACATTGTCGAGATGGCTTCAGTGTTAGACTTCTCCGGTAGCCTTTCTTTTAAACCTGTAGAAACCCTTTTACCCAATGGCATGCTTTTAGAACGCCCACATTTAATTTCTTCTCATTTAACAGGAGCTAGGGTAGAGCCTGGCTTACCAGAGATATCAGGTGGAAATGTTCTAGCTGAAGGAACTATAAAGTTTCATTCTTCTAACAATAATTTAATTCCTGAGAATGGTTCAACAATAACTATCAGAGATGCTTTCTCCAAAGAAAAAACTTTTCAATTTACTGATGGCGGAGGACCTTCTGGAACAAATATAGAAATAAATAGAACAGGGAAAAGGACCACACATATCTTAGCAGAATTAACTGCTTCTATTAATGGTGCTTTTGGTGATTCCCTGTCTATAACATCCTTCAGATCATCTCCGGGTTCTAACATAGATACTATAAAGTTAGTATCAAAAGACTTTACTAGACAAGATTTAGGAAATCACACTATCGCTGGCACCGGTACGCATAATTTAACTTTTAGTGGATTTTCTGGAGGAAATGGGTTTATTAAAGCTGGAAATCTAGGCTATGAAGAAACAGGCATATCAGCTACAGATTCTGATGGCCTTTTAACATCTGGTTCTTGGAGCGTTGAAGGCTTATATAAATTTGAAGATAACATTACCAAAGAAGTTAAAAGAAGCCTTTCAAGATTAGTTGTTTCAGGAACCCAGTCTAGCACCCCATGGGAAAACAAGATGGCAGTTACTAGCAATCTAGTTTTGTCAGATAAAGGTGAGAGCTTAAAGCTTTATGTAAGAAGTTCGTATCCAAGCACTTCAGATTTAATTGAATTAGATTTAACCGGTTCTAACATAAACCTTTTAAACGGTAAAAAGTGGTATGTTTGCTATGGAAGAAAAAGAAATGATTTAATTGGGCAACATTTATCTTCTTCTTATTTTATAAGGGTTGGAAATTTTCAATCTGGAGAAATTGAAAATTTTTACGAAGTAGAGAAATCTTTTTATGAAGGAGATCCTGCTAAAAATTTATTTCAAACATCTACTCCTTTAGCAGGAACTTCTTGCACTCCTCATTTTATTTTAATAGGCTCTCAATCTATGATGAATGGAAATCAAGGTCAATTTCTAAACGACACTTCAACTTTAGGGTTTCCTTTAGAGACAAAAACTAGTTACTTTGATGGCAAAGTCTCTGGTCTAAAATTCTGGTCTAAAGCTGTGTCTAAAAAGGAATCTCTAGAACACATAAGAAATTTTAAATCAATAGGCACCGATGACCCTAGGCTTAATAATACTTTTGCTTTAACTACATCAGGTTCTTTCGAAAAATTGAGGCTAAATGTTTCTATTGACCAGATGGAAAAGAAAACTAACACTCTTGGCAGACTAGATTTAATTGATTTTTCTCAAAATAACACAGGTAAAAATGCTTTACTGACGGGTTCATATATGAACGTATCAGGCGCAATATGCTTACAGTTTGAAAAAGAAAAAAGCATTATTAAAAATGAAAGATATGATTATTCTATCTTGTCTCCTTTCTATGATGAAAATTTAGACGATGAAAGAATAACTGTTGCTGGTTTTTCTGAAGGAAGCAATATAGAGATATACAACTCTAGAACAGCACCAGTTCATGAGCTAGAGCCTTTCGAAAGAGAAATTAATGATAACAGGTTTGAAATACAGATACACCTACAGAGAGGTCTAGATGAAGATATTATGAACATATTTTCTTCAATAGATTCTTTAGATACTGCTTTAGGTCGACCTGAGCTAGCATTTGCTACAGAATATCCAGATTTAAAGAAACTAAGAAATTTATATTTCAATAGGCTTACTGATAAGGTAAATTACAAAAACTTCTTTGATTTATTCAGGTGGTTAGATGATGTTTTTTCTGATACGGTAGAAAAATTAGTTCCTAGAAATACTGATTTCCTAGGAATAAATATAATTATCGAATCTCATGCTCTAGAGAGAACAAAGATAGCTTATAGGCATTTCGACATCTATAATTCTCCAGACACTAGAGATAACTTAGATTCTGTTTTGCTAGTATCTCAAAGATCCGGGATAATTAGGAGATTTTAATGGCACTAATTAGAAAAAATAGCAGCCTCATTGGCTTTGAACAAGGGGTAAGTGTAAAAAGTTTTGATAAGCTATTCCAACAAACAAGGGCTAGATTTTTTCCTTTAGCTTCTCCTAAACTAAGCTTTTTTCGAAAAGATAATTCTAACGCTAGTGTTATCTTGCCAATAAATAAAATACCTTCTGACCCGGGTAGCGGTAGATATAACCTTCAAATAGAAGATAGCGATGGACAAACTCTTAAAATAAGAGCTAGTGAACGAATAAAGGCAACTTCTTCACTATCAGTAACATCAGCTTCAGGCTGGAATAACACCATGAGTTTTAAGTTAACAGACAACACAAAATCTGTTACTTTCACATGCGACACTGGTTTAGCAGCAGATCAAAATCTTGGTCAAAGGGTAAGTTTAGGAAACTATAAGTTTCCAGAGCAGGGTGTAGGTACATCGACGTCTGCTATGGCGGCTAGAATCTTCAATGTAATTAAATTAGCTTTTGAGAGTGAAGAACTAAATATTCTCCCAACATATACCCCAGGAGAATCTGTTATTCACTTAGAACAAACAACGCCTGGGGAAGCCGGTAACACTGACATAGTTCTTACTAACGTTACAGGTAAACTAGAAGCAGCTAATTCTAACAAATTTGTAGATGGAACTTTAGGTATTCCTAGGACTGAAAATGGTAATTTTCTAGAAAAAACTAGTAGAAGATATCACAGAAAAGATAATACTGCTCATGCTTTATACACACGGGGAGCAGAAACAGAAAAACAAATAGCTTCAGATATATGCAAAATAATCAATAATTCAGGATTCAAATTAAAATCAAAAATAATACAAGATAATGTATTGTTAGTGTATCAAGAAACAAAAGGAATCTCTGGTCAAAAGTATGGAGCTAGATCAACTCCAGGAACTCAAGTAAAGCAATTAGACTTAAATGATCAACTAGAAACTTACAATTTTACTTTTTCTAATAAAGCTCTTTCCGGTATCGATATTGGCGAAGATATCTTTTATGATGTTAGCTGTTATGATAATAGAAAGAATAATATTAAAAGATATTTAGATGTTGAGTGTGGAACTTTTGATCGTATAGATTATGGAAACCTAGTTAGCAATGCATTCCAGATCGCAGTTCTCGGTGAACCAAAAATTATAGCTAAAAAGATACCAGGCGGTTGGTTAAGGTTTGAAAATATAAATTTAAACGAACTTAATCCAGGCGTAAAAAATGTAGAAATACTTTCAGTTTTCCTAGATTATGAAGTGCCTAGAAGAATAATAGAATCTTCTGATCCGGATTCTTTGCTAAAATCGCCGCTTTCTGTCAAGATAACTGTGGGAATTGGTCATTTGCAAGGTGTACCGTATTCCTTATCTAAGATATACCCAGAAGAGCAAAACAACGTATTAAACATTGCATTAATATTAAATGTAAAACCAAACTCTTCTAACATTAATCCGATGATATTGAACGTTCCAGAAGTAAGTAATGTTGTGAAGATAAATTCTGTAATAAATAATATGAAATTAGGCGTAAGAGCTTTAAATAAATTAGGTTACATAGGCATAGAATTTATTGAAAATCCAGGAATGAGTATAGAGGAATCTTCATCTTTTGTTTTTAGGTTTTTAGAAAAAGAAAGATTATCTAATTGCGAAATTAGTTTTAAAGGTCGCAATTTTAATCCAAGGCAAGTTAATCAAATTGTAGATACTGTTAAAGAAGTTAACGTTGTTAGGTATCTAACAGGAAGCGCAGCTAATACTGAAGGTTACTCTCTAAAATCTACTAAAATTACCAGCGGCCGAGGAGAAACTCCTAATTATGAAGTTTTAAATTTAGAAAGTTTTGTTTCTTTCCCCCCTCTTGTTCCGGAAAATCGCCCTAAAGCTAGTTTGACAATTAATACAACAACAAACTCTAATTGGAACTCCCTATCAGGCTTAGTTTTATCAGGTTCGAATAAGTCTGTAGATTTTAAAATATTAATAACAGATTCGCCTACAGCTACACCCTCCCGGATTGATGCAAACAATTATAGTTTTCCTGTAAAGAATATTGAGATTAGCGGAAATTCTGGAGATAAGCTTAACATAATATCTTCGATAAAAAAATCAATTGAGCTAGCTCAATTTAATAACGATTTGGATATAAGTATTCATTCGACTAATCTTTCGAGAGGAGGTAGCCAAGACCTCGATGCTCTTATTAGGACTAATGATCCTAACTTTAGAGACACCCTCAAGCTCATACAAAATGGCTATTTCGGAGATCCAAAAATTAAAGTTAAAATGACTAAGTCTTTAACAGTAAATGGAACTGGCTATGATAACAATTCTTATATTATTGTTGGTGATGGAATAAGGGAAATATCTTTTTACGCTAAAACTTCCATATCAACGCCTGAAAGAGTAAGTTCTAGCAGGTACAACTTTGGTACTTCTGGAGCTTCTACAACTAGCATAATTGCAGCTAGGCTACGTAATGCAATACAAACAGCAGTTTCAAACAAAGAATTAGATTTAGTGATACCTGAACCTTCGGGAGCTACAATTAATTATTATCATCTCTCTAGAGGTAATTCATTTTCTAATGATAAATCAATTTTAAAAGTATCTGGTAGTGCTCAAGATAATAATTTAGGAACTGCATTCAATCATGAACCTTTTCTTTTTTCTGACTTTTTGAATAGTAATACCAGGGAAGGTATATTCATTAATTTTAAAGAAGAGGGAGAGTTTTTCGTTTATCAAAAGCCTAACTATGATTTAGAAATTAGAAGCTTTGGTTTAGGAGACAATATTGATCAATTTTCCGCATTTCATGATATATCTTTTCTCTCTGGATCTTTAACAGGAAGCGTGACTAATGTTGATGTTTCACCTGTAGAGTATTTAAAGTCTATTAACGGAGAATTTCCTTATAAGTTAATAAATGCCAATGCAGAGCCAGGTTTTGAACTAGACGGAGCTTTAGAACCTTTCCCGATAAGGGCTGAGCTGCTTGGTTTAAACTCTGATAGAAAATTTTATGGAGCTAAAGGGGCGCTGCTAGGATCTTATGACTATAACAAAGTAAGGAATCATTCCGTAAAAATAAGCTCAGAAATTAATTTTGATGATAAAAAGCAGATACCTTTCTTTGACCAAAATAATTCTTTTTCTAGAGAAATTTCCTACGTCCAAACCCCTGAAGATACCCCAAGCTTTTCAACGCAAACTTTGCCAGGTATGCTATCCAACATGGGTAATTTTCTTAATGCTGTTTACGGAATAGAACGACCAGGTATTATTTTGATTGATAACAGATCAATTGATCCTTTTATCGATACAGAGGAAAGAATTTTGCAGGCTATTCCTTTAGTAAGCAACAACCCGGGCGGAAAAGTTGATGAATTAGTCTCAGAAGTTTTTGCACTAAACCCAGTCGATGATGATAATCTTGGGGTAGAAAATTTCCGAAGAGAAGCTGGCTTTACTTTCGGTAACTCTAATCATCCAGGCGCGGATTCAATTGTTTTTGGCGGATTAAAGTATGTTTGACGTAAAGAAAAAAAGAATCATACCAGACTTACTTAGAGAAATAAGAGCAAAAAACGGAAGATTTGACTTAAGCGAATCTGTCATAGCTAGTTATCGTTTTGATAATGCTAAAGATTCTTTTATAGCTAATATTTCTAATCATTCTTCCGGCACTTCAGATCTTTATTTTTTCGATGATAAAAAAACTCAAAGGGATTTTTCCCTTGAAGTTGATAACCCTTTTAACAAAATAGGAAAAGAACAAAACTTTTTCTTACATCAACCAAGCGGATTTAATTCTAAAATATTATCTAGGTATAACGGAAGAAGTTTATCAAACAGGCACATAAAAGGTGCTGAAGCTAAATTAGAATTATTGAGTGGAAGCAGTCTTACTGGAAACGAATTATCTGGTGCATTTGCAGAGTTAATTGGATATAATCCTGCGGGAAGCAATGTTACAAAAAAATATTATTTTCTTGAGAATCTAGATAACGAAATATCAGAATTTAAAGAACCTTTAGCTAGGTTTCGTATTAAGAAACACTTAGATACACTCCAATCTTTGCCTGAATTACTTTCTGATAACATTACAAACAGAAGATTTTTGATATCTTCGCCTCCAGCTCTAACGTACTTGTCGGGTGGGTTTAACCAGAGACTAGGCTTTACGTTGAGTTTTATGTCAGGAACTCAGAACTCAAACGATCCTAGATACAAAAACTTCTACATTAACCCTTTTTCTCAAGTTACAGTTGCAACTAGCAGAGGCACCGGATATTTTAGCGAACACACAAGTACCTTTTCAGATGGCTACACTATCGAAGTACCCCACTTGCCAAATGATAAACCGATTGAGCTTTTAACCCGGGTTGTCGGAGCATTAACTGGAACATGGGGAGGACATCAATCGAACTTATCTGGTTCTATAGAAGAATCATTTTCAGAATATATAATAAATATCACTCAGAACAAAGATAGTTTTAGTTCTCCATCATATTCTGAGAAAAATAGGTGGCAACATTATTCTCAAACTTTAGGAATAGACAAAGCTTTAGTACACGCTTCAGGTTCTTTTCAAGAGCGAAGGCTATCTAAAAAGTTTTTCTCCAGCGATCCATCTTCTGATAGCGTTGTCTTAACTTTCATGTCAGCTTCTAATATCTATGATTTAAGCTATACTAGGCCTAATTTCACAGTATCTTATGATGATCAACATGTTGATTTCTTTATTGGTAACAATCATATAAATACAGACGCAGTTTCTTCAGACGTAAACTGGGTCAACGGTGCTCCTCGAGCTATAAATTTTTATCAACCTAGTAGCGAAAATATGCGTGAGTCTATAACTAGACAAGCGCATGACGTAAACGAACTTTTTTCTAAAATCTCTAACCCTGCATATCAATACGATGACACAGGCGGAGTTCTTGGAGTAACTTCTCTTAATATTGAAAGTAAAATAGCTCCAGGCGGCAGAGGAATTATCCTTACTAAGAAGACTAGAAAATCTAATGCAACGATTGATATTACTGGAGATTTAAATCAAGCCTGGGAAGGAAAAACATTAACACTAACTGGCTCAAATTCAGGAGTCTTTACGTTTGAATTTTCTAAACTTACCGGTTCGATAGAAATGGTAGAATCAAGAAAATATAGGGTTGGAATCAAAAACGACAACACAGCGGTTTCTTATATTAAAGACAGGATATTATCTGCTGTTCAAAAAGCCGCAAACTCAGGTTTTCTAGACATTGACGCAACTAGCGTTGATTCGAATACATTGAGCTTAATACAACAATCACACGGTAGATCTGGAAATACCCTCATTCAAGGCAGTGTCTTCAGTAGTCCATCTTTAGTTTCGAAAAGCAGTGATTTTCTCAGTGGCTCTGGAGAAGGCCAGATATTGCTATCAGGCTCAGATATATCTCAAGGCAAGATAGCAGTTACAGATAATACTTTAAGTTTCGATTATGTAGATGAAAGCACAAGGACTAATGGCCTTCCGTTAAGAGAAGGAGATTGGGATGGGTTTGGATATCTTGGATCAAGCGATCCAAGGTTAGGTGGAATTGTTGTTAATGTACCTACTAGCAAAAATGAAATATATGATATTTTTTCTAATTTTGTTAGTGCTATCAACACTAATGCTACTACTTCATATATTACAGCTTCTATTTCAGACAATCAGAATGTAAAAGCAAAAAAACTAGGCGAAACTTTTATATCAAACCCAAGATCTGTTTTGATACTTTCTCAGTCTAACGCTGGTATAGGCGGTAACACAACACTGAAAATTTCAGGCTCTAATGCAGATGGCGAGCCAAAAACTCTTTCAGATATTATTAGTGGGTTAACTTTTTCTCAATTTGAAGGAGGCGTTTCTAAGCTTGGAGCAGCCACTTTAGATAATAAAAATTTGAATGTTATTGGAAAAAAGACTTTCATTTTCAGGATAAAAACCGGCACAACCGCTGGAATTATTTTTACGGTCTCTAGCCATAACAAACCCAGGTATGCTTTGTTTAATGGTGCCGGTGCTAACGAAGATCTAATATTTAGAGCTTACTCAAACGATCCAGCTCAATATTGGAATTGTAGGATTTCTAATTCAGATGTAACGATTCCTCGATCTAAATGGTTGACAGTAGTTATTTCTATAGACGAAAACTCCCCAAGTTCAGGGATTGAAGAAAACTATATGGCTATCTTTGATTCAGACACTAACGGGAGGCTGTTGCACCAAAAGGGTTTTACTCCAACTAATTCACCGGTCGGCACAGTTTCGGATTTTTCAGAAGTATCTAATTACAGAATGTTTTTGGGGTTTGGAGATTCTTCATCTGCAATTCCATCAGATTTCTTTAATGCAGCGCAACCTCAACTTGATTTAAATGATTTTCATGAAGATTTTAAAATTTCAGAATTATCAATTCTAGATACTTGTCTTCCTTTACTGACAGCTTTGCAGTTTTCTCAATCTTATTTTAATCCAAGATCTAAATCTGGATTTAGAGGAGACATCCCCAAAAGAGAACTTAATGATAGGATGTACTCATTAACAGCTAATTCATCAATTGCTTTTGTCGATTCTGATCAAACATCTCCAACATCTAAAATTAGAGATGTTGTTTATCCTAACATGCTTCCAGCTCCAGAAATCGGCACCATGAGCATAAAGTTTGATAAAGAACCTACGCAAGGCGAGTACCTTGTTATTAGAAGGCCAGATGAAAAAGATGTAGCTATAAAATTTGGTAGTCAATCTTCGTTTGATGTATCGGGAAATACGAAATTAACAGATTTCACTGTAGTTTTGACTGGATCATCTGATCCGAATAACATAAAAGTTTCTCCAGCTATGATCGCTGTTGACGAAATTTATGCTTGGTACCCTTTAAATGATCCTTCAGAAAGTTACGAAGGGTCATTTAAAACTAGGTACATAGATAGGTCAAGACCTAGTAGCAAAGTTATTACTAATAATCGTCATATGCCTCCTTTGGGATCAGGCAACACTCCAGCTTGGGATGCGTCTATATCGCCTAAGCTAGAACAGTCTAAAGGCGGAGCTTTTAATATACCATTAGCTCAACAACGATACCATCAAGGTGGCCTTACGAACAATCATTTCGATTTTGCTAGCACTCCTTTTACTATCTCGTTCTGGATGTATCTTGATATGAGCGATTATAGTGATGCTAACAAATGGATAGTCCCAGTCTATAAAGGTTCTTCTACTGTTTTTGATGATGTTATCAAAACAGCTTCTAATCCTACATCTAACAGTAGCTTTCAGTACTTTTTTCAAATACAACCAAAGCAAGACTCCAGTGCTAATTTGCTTTTTTCCATAAACGGATCTGATTCCTCAACTGGCGGAACTCCCGGACAAGACGGTGGAAATAACCAATTTCAGTTTATTGACTCTGCCGCCGTGAACGAAACTGTAACTATTACTGTAAACTCTAGCGACAATGGGGGTAACAACGTACGCATCACAGTTGCTAGAAGTACTCCTCCAAACACAACAATTACAGTTGATAATGACACTAATACTGGTTCTCCAAAAACTGCTACAGTAGATGAGCTTATCTCTTTGCTTTCTGGCCAAGCCCCGCTCGGTCTTTCCTTCACCAATACCGTACGTCTTAAAGAAGGTTTATCTGTTAGGAAAACATACGGAGCTGCCGGAACTGCAGCTGCTGCCGGCACTGGTACGATAAGTTTAGCCGGACCCCGTAACGCATCTTCGGGATTTGCAGTCCATCACTGGGGCAAAGTAGATACTCCCGCTACAGCTTTAGCCGGCTGGCACCATTATGTAATATCTTATAATGGCGAAGGTAACGTCTACAACCGGACAGAAAGTGCCTTAAACGATGGTTACGATGGATACGGCTTGGATGATGATGGTAACCCATCAATAGCAGTTGCCAAGATTTATGTTGATGGAGAGTTAAAGTCTTTTAGAGAAACAATAAGTTTGCATCATGATACTGGAATTTCTGCTCCTAACACTTACAAAGATACTAGTTTCTGGCCTGAGTCTGTTCAATTTAACGGAACCCGGCCGACTTCCTCGGGTGAACTGTTAAACCTGGGATACGGTTCCTCAACTACTAACCATCGATTTGGTGGTTACATTGCTGACTTTGCTGCTTGGCAAACAGATTTGACAGCTGAACAGGTAAGAACTTTATATTCAGCTCCTAGCACTGGATTCAATAACTACTTTAAAGGAGAGATGTCAGTTGCAGATGCTTTACAAGTAGGCTTATCTGGATCGATCGATTATAGCCAGGATGAAAGAGAACAACTTCAAGCATCATTAAGGTTTAGCCTTGGCGGGATTGTCGACGACATATCTGGAAAAATGACCGGTAACAACAACCCGTTTTTTGCGATCGATTCCCCAGGAACCGATCTAAGTTCTTTTGGGCCATCTACGCCGCAGTTTCCAACAACTCAAGAAGTGATACTCTCTGGTAGTTCAATGGCTTACTTAGATTTCTCTCAAGCCCCGGATAAGACTGCTGTATTTTTTGGCTCAGCTGGTTATTGGTATTCTTTATTAACCCCTTATATTACCGGTGATGGCTGGCTAGTCAAAAATAATCAGGGTGAAACAACGATTGTTGCTTGGATAAACATTAAAGAACCTGCTGCGACTACTCCTAACTATTCTCACATTGTTGATTTCTCTAGTGAGCAACAATTTCAAATAGAAAATTCCACAAATCGGCTTGAATTTGTTGCAGAAACTATATTCAAAGCTCAATCTGGCGATTCATCTAACTCTTTTGGCTATCTCAAATGGAGAACTGTTCGTTCTATTCCTCACGACGATTGGGTACAAGTTGCTGTTTCGTACAAAGAAAACAGCTTATACAGTTCTGACGCTGCAACAAGGCATCCTAAGATTTATCTAAACGGAGAAGAATTAGAAGTAACTCAAATCAAAGGAATAAATACCGATAATTGGAATGGTGGCACCCTTACCCATCCGGACTATTTCACAACAACAGGTACCGGCGACTCAAGAATTTCTGACTGGGCTCCTCAGGGCATCACCAGTTACGATTGTACAGTCGGGAACGACATTAATTATACTTTAAACTTCAGAGGCAGCGTTGGGGATATATACGTATATAATAAAAGTTTAACCAAGCAGCAAATTATTGATATTCACTCAAACGTAAAAGAGTCTCTTGTTAAACTAATGAATGAAGAGTTAGCCGAAAACTTTATAACTTTTATAAATAATGCTGACACTTATAACGATACCCGGATAATAGCTGAGAAGAACGCGACAGATCCCCACACGGTTGACATAAAAGTTGATATCGCAGGCTCTTCACCTACCGGTTTCACAGTGAACTCTAAGCCTCTTTCAAACAACAGTCCGATATATAGAATATTATCTAGTAGCGGAGACTCCAGCAATGCGTTACCAGCGCATCAGGCTTTATCATTCCCTGCAGATTCCCAGCTTAAGCTTCAGATTGTTTCTTCCAGTTTTTCTGAAAAGTCTTTAGGCTTTCCAGATGTTGATTTTGATAACTCGCCTCCTAGTAAAAGACTAATAGCTGGAAGCGTGATTAACTCAGAAGTTTTTTGTAAAATAAACTGCAACATTGCTAACTTAGATTCTTCATATTTTAAAGGAAACATAACAGAAGACGTAGTTCAACTGTTTTTAAACCGACGTGCTAGCAATATATCGGCTGATATTTGGGGTCCAACTGAGCTTCCAGATCAGCCTCCAATTTTGCCTCCTTTTAATGGAAATAATGTTAATGAGATATCATGGGCAATAGCTGAAGCTAATCCTCCTAGGTATCCAGCTATAGCTTTTAATATTGCTGACTTAACATACTCAGCCAGACTTTTCAGAGGTAGAAACGTTGATGAACCTAAAACCAAAGACGCGTCTAATCAGTACAACATTTGCGTTGATGACATCACTTCAAGTTCTGAACTGGCACAATCTTTAAAGAATTCTATAGATGATTTTATTAATAGAAATGATTTAGGAATCACTACGCAAATAGACGGAGATGCTGTAAAGATTGTGGTAGATGCATCGGTTGATACAAAATCAGTGACTTTTAAAGGTTATACGATTACTAGCAATTCTGATATTTCTGGATTCTTGTTTCAAGATCTTGGTTTTAATCCAACTCTTAATCCTGAAATAATAGTGAATAGCGTAAGCTCTATCTTCAAGAAAAGCAATGAAAAAATCAAGCCTTTTGTAGATGTACACTGCGATGATTCTGATCCCTTTTTAAGAGATAGAGGTTCTTTTAAAGCGGGAGAGCAATCTAGAAGAGAACAGATAAGAATAGAGATTCCTATAAATCCATCTAGATCGACTTCGCTAGGATATACAACCGGTTCTTCTACGGCTTCTGGCTGGTCTCAAGGAACCGCTTTAAATCCGATTGGCTACTTTAATTTTGGTGATAGAGCTTGGGAATCGATTAGTTCAGATTTAAATCCTGATCCGCTAAGCTACGATGAAAACACATTAACGTCAGGTGATTCAAATAGTATTTACTATCATGGAGAATCAAATTACGCGCTTAGGGTCACAGCATCTATTGGCAATTATTTGAAAAAGCTACCATTTGCTTTTGGCCCGGGCCAAGGATTTACTATCCAGGGTAAACTTACCGGTAGCGATGGTTCATATCTGCCAAACACTTTTGGCCATGAAGAAGTTGGGGATATCTACGATGTAGAATTCAGCGCGTACGCAAGGCCTACATCTAACTTTGGTTTTCCATTTGACAAAAAATTCAGACCATCAGAACAACAAAAGCTAAATTTGTCTTCTTATTTGGACCGCGATTTTGTATTAACTGGTTTTGAAATAGAGGTTTCTTCTTCGATAGAAGACAGCGTTATAGATGGTTTAGGCTATGATCTTTCTAACAATTTAGATGACTACCTTTATGAAAAGTCTACTGGATTTGAAGGATACTATAACCCACGTCCTAGACTTATAAATGAACCTGCCGGAATGAGAAAGACCGGTTTAGTTCATCCTGTTTTTGGTTTTGTTAGCGGGTCTAATACTAATCCAGACGCTGATATGCTATCAGAGACAACAGGCAGCATGATAGGCTTTTCTTTAGGCAGCCCAGGTGCAGGAAAGATATCAGTTATAAGAGATGGATCAAGGTTTGATAGGGCGATGCCGTGGTGGAGATGCGATACTTTTTTCTTGATGAGAGAGAAAAATGCTATAAATGAAACTATTAAATCTTCCGATCTTATTGGAGCAACTTTTAAAGTCACTGCTTCTCACCCAGCTAACACAATGGTTCAACCGTTTGCGCATGCAGCCCGGGATACTGATTATTCTCTTTATAATAGAGTCAAAACAACCGAAGTTTTCGATGTTCAAGATAACTTTGATATTAATAATGGAAAAACTCAAGAGTTAATATCGTACTCTCAGGTTTCTTATTATGGTTATGTCACAAAAGAGTTCCTTTCCGGAACTAGCAATACAACATCTACTTACCCGGCTCATACCGAGACTCCATTTTCAATAGACGTTGCAGGATCTGATACACTTGATCAAGTAACATTTTTTAATTTTACCGGTTTAACTGCAGAAGAGATGTCTAACGCGACAGACTATATAACTAATGGGTATGAGCCAAACGCTGATAGCAGCCTTGCTACTTCTTTAAAGAAAGGTTACTCCCTAGACCAGCAAAAATACGGTTCTTTTTTATATAGAGGCGGCTCTGAAAAAAGCACTTGGTTAGAGTCAGGCTTAGGTCGCGACCTTAACATCATGATCGGAACTGAATTTGGAACAACCTGGAAGTCAATTGATCAAAACTCAGGGCTTAATAGCACGGGTAGGGCTTCAAACTATAAAGGAATAGACTCAAGCAAGCTTTCACACTCATCATTGATTTTCGTAGATAACTCTCCTACGAGTATAACAGCTAAGTATTTTGGGGGTTACCAAGCTAATGCAAGAAGATCTACAAGGGAAATACTTAAAGGTGACAACACCGAGTTAATCTCAAACTCTTCTAACAGAAAACTTTTTGCCTCTAATCAAAAACTACATTCAGGCATTCTAAACATAAAAGCTCCAATTAGGGATGATGGCCCTTATATTTCCAATTTTAAATCAAACTTAGCCTTTGTAGAAAGCTACACTAACAAATACGCTATTGAAAACCAGTGGAAAATATTTGTTTCAGGTTCTGGACCGCTTTGGAGTCAAGGATCAGCCGGTTTTAAGCTAGTTAACAATAATAGCCGAAAGTTTCCAAATAGATCTCTCTTTTATTTGCAAGCTTCGTATGATATCGATAGCGAGGGTAA
>MDTG01268976.1_pt1 | contig 19445 bp, 21 predicted proteins | sample 811421 | NCBI WGS metagenome assembly MDTG01 (sample SAMN05326645, study PRJNA326480) | marine metagenome | isolation source: seawater | place: Pacific Ocean: South East | collected 2011
CAAAGGAAAAGTCTTAAGACCACTAGTCATATCAGTTGTTGAAGAAAACGGGTTTGAAATTTACATGAAAAAAATAGGGAAATTAGGAGGACAAAATAAAGTTCCAAGACTAAGTAATGATAGAAAAATAGCGAATAATCTTAAGATTAAAGATGGGTAGAAAAAGAAATTCTTGCATAGTTTATACTTTATCAAGGACATTTGTAATTAAAGACATAAAATATTTAAAAAAAATTGGATGCAAAGTCTTTGAAATAAAATCTAGTCCACAAAAAAATATTTTTTTGTTTTTAATCAACAGAATTAATGAGTTTTTTAAAAGTTTGGTTATTCTCTCAAAATGTGGCTCTGTTTTTATTTGGTTCAGTGATTATCATTCATTTATACCGTTAGTTGTATCGAAATTTTTTTCAGTAAAAAGTATCATTATCGTGGGGGGCTATGATGCAATATCTGATCAAGAGATTGGTCATGGAATTTTCGCAAAAAAAGGACTTAGGCTGATTATGGCTAAATTAAATTATTATTTATCATCGGAAATTTGGGTTGTAGACAGATCCTTATCTGAGGGCTGTAAGGTGGCTTTAGAACAAAATAAAATAAAATCAGGGCTAATTAACTGGATACCAGATCTTAAAAAAAAAATACGAATTACCCCAACAGGGTATTCCTCTAACTTTTGGAGAAGAACAAAAGAAAAAAAACCAAACACAATTCTAACTGTTGCTAATATTGATCATACGAGAACACTTGAGATAAAAGGGATTAGTTTGATATTGAATCTTGCAAAACAAGCCCCAGAGTTTAAATTTCAAATTATAGGATTAGAAAAGAAAAGTTTAATTGAAGCCTACAAGAAACTTAAAAACGTAAAGTTTATTAAAACAAAAAAGGATCAAGAATTAAGAGATTATTATTCTGAGAGCCAATATTATATCCAGCCTTCAAGACTCGAAGGTCTTCCGAATGCCTTGTGCGAAGCAATGTTATGCGAGTGCATTCCGATCGGAAATAAAGTTTTTGGTATTCCAAATGCAATAGGTACAACCGGCCTTTTGTTTGATGGCTGTGATGGTATTAAAAAAATTCTAGTCTTTTTAAGGACTAATAAGAAAATTAATAGTAATGAAGCGCGAAGAAGAATTATTAATTTATTTAATGAGGAAAAAAGAATGGATGCTTTAAGAAAAGTTCAGAACTATGAATAACAAAAAGGCGGTTCTTTCCTACCCCATGTCTAATAATTTAGGGGATTATATTCAAAGTATTGCAACAAAAGAGTTAATTGGAAAAAATTTAACCGAAGTAGACAGGGAAAACCTTCATATATATAATGGGCCAAAAGTTTCTTTAATAATGAATGGATGGTTCATGCAAAATTCAAATAATTGGCCTCCAAGTAATAACATAATCCCTTTTTTTATTTCCTTCCATATAAACCCTGTTGCAAAGAATAATCTTTTATCTAAAAAAGGGATAGAATATTTTAAAAAACACGAACCCATTGGATGTAGAGACCTCTACACACAAAGTATACTTGAAAAAAAAGGGATTAAGGCATATTTTTCAGGATGTTTAACGTTAACCTTAAAGAATAAAAATAAGAATTTCAAGAGAGATGGAGTTCTCATAATTGGTGCTTTAGACAGGATAAATCCCAAAGTAAATTTTAATAATTCCTTTCTTGAACTTATCAAGCTACCATTTAAGTTAGCTAAGTATAGAAAATTAAAAACATTACTTGATAATTTTATTTTAAAGCAGAGCTTTTCCAAAGTTTTATATACAAATCAAATTGTTGACACAAATAAATACAATGAAAAAGAAAGAGTTTCTTTGGCTAATGAACAGTTAAATCTAATTAAAAAATCAAGACTTGTTATTACTTCAAGAATTCATATTGCGCTCCCTGCAGTAGCCTATGGAACTAAGGTTATCTTTTTAAATGATGGGCTTGAACACATCAATCATCAAAGCCGTTTAAAAGGAATATCAGATTATTTTTACTGTTGCAAATCAGAAGAATTAAACACATTATCTTTGGATGACGTAAAGCCAAAAAAAGATTATAAGAATATAGAAGAAAAACTATTGGAAAAGATGAGTCAGTTTTTTTAAAAATTTAAATCAGATAAATATGAATATTTTAATACTTGGATCAGGGGGAAGAGAACATACTTTTTGTTGGAAATTATCGCAAAGTCCCAAATGTAAAAAACTTTATGTTTCTCCTGGAAATGCTGGAACCGCTGCTATAGCTACTAATTTAGGAATCCCAGTGTTAGATTTCAAATCTATTAAGGTTGCCGTAATTAAAAATAATATACAAATGGTTGTCGTTGGACCCGAAGCACCTCTAGTTGATGGAATAAAAGAGTTTTTTCAGTCTGACAGCGACTTATCCAAAGTAAGCCTTATTGGGCCAAATAGTGAGGCTGCAAAATTAGAGGGTAGCAAATCTTTTGCAAAAAAATTTATGAGTAAGTATAAAATCCCAACAGCTAAGTATTCAGAATTCACATCCTCTTCTTTAAGTCAAGCATTCAAGTTTCTGGAAACAATGAGTCCTCCCTATGTCCTCAAAGCTGATGGACTAGCAGGAGGAAAAGGTGTTTTGATAATAGAAAATATTGATAAAGCAAAAAAAGAGCTAAAATCCATGTTAATAAATAAAAAGTTTGGAAAAGCATCTCAAAGGGTAGTAATCGAGGAATTTTTAAATGGTATAGAACTTTCATGTTTTATAATTTCAGATGGAAAAACAGGTATAACATTTCCAATGGCAAAAGATTATAAAAGAATTGGTGAGGGGGACTCAGGGCTTAATACAGGTGGAATGGGTGCGGTTTCTCCTGTTCCTTTTGTTGACATAGAATTTGAAAAAAAAATTAACGAGAAAATTATTAAACCTACATTACGTGGATTAAAATCAGAAAACATGCTCTACCAGGGGTTCATATTTATTGGTTTAATTAATGTAAATGGCGAACCAATGGTTATTGAATATAACGTAAGAATGGGTGACCCCGAAACAGAAGTTGTCATCCCAAGGATAAAAAATGATTTTGTCTCATTATTTCAAGCTGTTTCGAATCAAAATTTAAAAACTATCAAACTCAAAATTGATAAAAGAGTTGCCGCTACAGTCATGTCAGTGTCGGGCGGATATCCCGAAAAATATAATAAAGGTTACACAATAAAAGGGTTAGAGAATGTAAAAGATGCAATAGTTTTTCATTCAGGAACTATCCTCGAAGGAGACAAAGTTGTAACACATGGTGGAAGAGTACTAACCCTGACTGGATTGGGAGATTCTATGCAAGAGGCACTGGAAAAGTCATATAAAGGGCTTAAAAAAATTCAGTACAAAGAAATGTACTACAGAAAAGATATAGGATTTGACCTATAAAAATGAATGTGCAGATGGGTCTTTATTTTCTTCACCCTTTTGATCAAAAACCCGTAATTTATTAATCCAAAATCCTGCAGCACAAAACCCAATAAAAAGGAATAGCCAACTAATTATGTTGGCGAGCCACCAGTTATCTAATTCCATTTGTCTTAAAATATTAAAAGGCATGAACAAGAACTCTTCGAAAATGTAGGCAATACCTTCAAAAATTTTCTTCATCATAATTAGATTCTTTATATTGCAAATGTAACAAAAGTGAATCTAAATCTATGGTGGTAAATAAAATAAGTTACTTAGCGCTCGATATTTTCAAATCTGCAATTGGGGATTACCATATTTTAAATACTATTAATCAAAAATTAAAGAACCCATTCTCTTCAAATACTTTTGAATTTTTGTTGTATAAGAAAAATTGGATTGACACTGTTCAATGGCATTATGAAGATTTAATTAGAGATCCCAAAATCAATCCAATGGAGGGGATGCAGTTGAAAAGAAAAATTGATGCTTCAAATCAAGACAGAACAGATATGGTTGAATATATTGACAGTTACTTTTTGAATATTTATAAGAATGTAAAAGTGAAAAAAAATGCTGAGATTAATACCGAAAGCCCTGCTTGGGCGATTGATCGTCTTTCAATTTTAGCATTGAAAATCTACCATATGGAAGAGGAAGTAAACAGGGAAGATGCTTCTAAAAATCATAAAACAGAATGTAATTTGAAACTTGGAATTTTACTAGAGCAAAGGATTGATTTATCAAAAGCGATTGATAGCCTCTTAGAAAAAATTTCAAAAGGCGAAAAACGCATGAAGGTTTATAAGCAGATGAAAATGTACAATGACGAGGAGTTAAACCCAGTTTTGTACAAAGACTTTAAGAAATGAGATGAAAAGGTCAAAGAAAGTTTTGATTCTTCGTTTTTCTTCTTATGGAGATATTGCAATTATGATCCCCGTCCTCAGAGCCTTATCAATGTCTCATCCTGAAGTTAATTTTAAAGTTGCCAGTAGACCTAAAATGGCGCCATTGTTTGACGAGTTTGAAAATATAGACTTTATAGGCATTGATTTAGAGAATAATTTTAAAGGTATAAGAGGGCTTTGGAATCTTTTTAAATATCTGAAAAAATTAAAACCCACACATATTGCAGATCTTCATTATGTTATCAGAACAAGAATAATATCTTTTTTATTTAAAATATATGGGTTCAAAGTAAAAAGTATTAATAAAGGAAGAGCTGAAAAAAAAGCTTTAACACGTTCTAAAAATAAAATTTTTCAACCATTAACCCCAACAGTTTTCAGATATTCCAAAGTTTTTATCTCTCTAGGCTTTTCAAATGACATAACAAAAACAGAAATCCCTTATGGGAAAGTTTTACCCAAAAAAATTGAATCAATATTTTATACAGATAAAAAAAAATGGATAGGTATAGCCCCTTTTGCATCTTTTAAAGGAAAAACATACCCCCATGATTTAATGCAAAAAGTAGTTGCTTTATTACAAAGAGATTATAAAATACTTTTATTTGGTTCAGGAGAAAATGAAACAAAACTCATTCAAGTTTGGACAAAAGCGTATCTCAATTGTCATGACGGATCTAAAGAGTTAACTCTTAAAGAGCAGCTAATGGTATTTCCATTTCTGGATTTAATGATTAGCATGGATAGTTTAAATGGTCACTTGGCTTCAAATGCTGGGGTTCCCGTACTTACTCTATGGGGACAAACGCATCCATATGCAGGTTTTTCACCATTTGGACAGCCTGAAAAACATTCAATTTGTGCAGATAGAGAAAAATATCCAGGTATTCCAACTTCAATCTATGGAAAATATATACCAAAGGGATATGAGGACGCTTTTAGGACAATTAAACCCATAACAATTATTGAAAAGGTAGTTGAAATTTTAGAAAAAAAACAGGCTTAAACATCGTCAAAGTTAATTTTCAAATACTTGTCCTTTGATATAGACAGACATGCCAGAACAAGTCCGTCATTAACTTCCTCTTCAGTTAAAATCTGATTGTTATCCATCGTTACATTTCCTGAAATCAATTTAGCAATACAAGCACTACATACCCCCCCTTGACATGAATAGGGAACATCAATATTGGAATCTAGTGCTGCATCTAAAATAGTTTTACCTCTAGGGTTATTGATCTTATGAGTAATACCCTCATATATAATCTCAATTATTGATTCAGATTTTTCAGCTGAGTTTGAAGAATAATTTTTTTTTGTCTTAAATAATTCATAATAAATATTTGTTTCTGAAACCCCAATATTTATTAATTCAGTAGATAAATTATGAATCATTTCCTCTGGTCCACATATATAATAATTATTCGCCATACCATAATTTTTCCTGTAATAATTAATTGTTGAATTATTAATTCTTCCAAAAAGACTGTTAGGTTCATTAATTCTACTATAAACGTTAATTAAAATAAAACGTTTAGAAAATTTAGATTTTAAATCTATAAGATCATTTGAAAACATCTCATCTGATTTTGATTTGTTTCCATAAATCAGCCTAAATTCATTTTTATTATTTGCATTTAAAACCGATTTAGCTATTGATAAAATTGGGGTGATTCCACTTCCAGCAGCAATTCCAGTTACAATTTCTTTTTTTTTATTCTTTTTAAAATAAAATCTCCCTTCTGGAGGACTAACCTTTATAATATCTCCTTTTTTGAAGTTGTTAATAGCATTAGATGAAAAAAGCCCCCCTTCGAGTTTTTTTATACCAATTCTTAATAATTCTTTTGGAGATGAACAAATAGAATAAGATCTTCTTACCCTTTCATCATTTATTATGCTCTCTAAGGTTATGTATTGACCGGCATAATAATTAAACTTATTTTTTAATTCATTTGGAACATCGAAACTAATTGCAATAGAATCAGGTGTTAGTTTTTCAATGTACTTAATTTTTAGATAATGAAAAGTAGACATATATATAATTTATACTAATGTTCAAAATTAAATAATTTCAAAATAATATTACCATAATTACAAGATAGAACGAATTATAATTAATTAAGTTTATATAACTTATAATAAATAAGCCACTTTTTAGTTATAAAAAAAAAACATACTTGAAAAATTCTTTTATTTCGTCTTTTTATAACCTTTTTATAATAGGATTTATTTTTTCTTGTTCAACACAGAACGATAAACTTTTGAATAGAAAATATCATACGTTAAACACAAAGTATAATGTTTTATTTAACGGTAAAGAAGCCCTTAAGATCGGAGAGTCAATAATTAAAGCGACTTTAGAAGATGATTTTTATGATATTTTGGATATAGATCCAATTTTATTAAAGGGAGAAGAATTTGATCAAACCACAATAGTTCCTGGATTCAAAAAAGCTGAAGATAATGCTGTTAAGGCTATTCAGAAGCATTCAATGAACTTTAATGGATTACAAAAAAACAAACAAATAGATGAAGCATATCTACTTCTTGGAAAGGCAAGATATTATGATAGACGATTTTTCCCTGCGATAGAAGCGTTTAATTTCTTACTAGATAATAATATTGATGAATCTGCTTTTATAGAGGGAAGAATATGGAGAGAAAAAACAAATATCCGTCTTCAAAACAATCAGATTGCAATTAATAACCTAAGATCTTTATCAAGAAATCTTATAAATACAAATAAATCATTTGGAATTGCAAACGCAACAGTAGCCCAAGCGTTTCTGAATCTTAAAAAGTTAGATTCAGCAAATTTTTACATAACAAGAGCGGGGACTTATGAAAAAAACAATGATCTTAAAGTAAGATATAAATACATAACCGCCCAGATTAATGAAAGAATTGGTAACCTGGACCTAGCACTATTTTACTATCAGTCCATTGTTAATATGAACTGGAAGGCACAAAGAAAATTTTGGATTAATTCAAAAATTAATGCGTTGAGGTTATCAAATATTATTTATGATACAGATTTTATTGAACCTGTTAAGGAGCTACTTGACCTTTATGAGAATCAAAAGTTTTCTCACACAATAAATAGATCATTAGCACTATATTATCTAAAAAAAAATATTGATAGTTTGGCACAAGACTATTTATCTATATCACTGAATAGTGAAGGTATTGACACACCGACTAAGAAGAAAAATTACAGAGACTTAATAGATTTGAATCTAAAGAACCAAGAGTATGTAAAGACAGGTATCTATCTTGACAGCCTATTATTGGTCTTGCCAAATAAAAGTATAGAACAGAAGAAAGCTTTAAGAGAAAAAGAAAATCTTTCAGATATTTTATTCTTTGAAAATCAATTTAGAGAAACAGATAGTCTGATTACGCTATTAAAATTTAATAAAGAACAACAACTTAATTTTTTTAGAAACTTTTTATCAAAAAAAAGAGAAATTGCTATAAAAAAAATTCAAGAACAAGAAACCACAAAAAAGTCTAAGTCGTTTTTTTTGAAAAAAAATAAACCTGGTTTTTATTTTTATAACCCAACTGAAGTATTAAAAGGAAAACAAATTTATTTATCTACATGGGGAAGAAGACCGAATATTGACAATTGGAGAGACAAAACTATTGTAAGGTTTGAAACCTTTGATAAGAATAATATAAACTCTAATGAGTATAAAATTTCTGAAATTCAGGTTGAAAGCCCCGAATTTTATGTAAACAAACTTCCAAAAAAAACTATACTGGATAGTTTAATTAAAAAAAATAGTCAAGCAGCACTTAAATTAGGAATTTTATACAAAGAAAAATATAAGGCCAAAGATCTAGCGATTAAGAATTTAAAATATATCGTAGATAATAAGTTGGATACCATATTTTTAGCTCCAGCTCTGTATAATTTACATAATATTTTTAATCCTGATTCTTTAAAACTAGCTAATTATTATAAAAATGAACTAATTATTAACTACCCTAATTCGACTTATGCACAATTCTTTATAGACCCAGATAATTTTGATGAAGGAGAATTTAGAACACCTAAATCCTTTTATTTAAAGGCTTTATTAAAATTTAAAAAAAGAGAATACAATGATGCATTTAGAACACTCGATAAAGCAAGACTTTTAATTGAAAATACTGATTGGGAACCCAAAGCCGCTTTATTAAGAGCTCAAATTATCGGAAGATTGAATGGTAAAAAAAGATGGATACAGGAGTTAAAAAACATAATTGTCCAATATCCAAACTCTAATATTGCTCAAAAAGTAAATGCTGATTTAGAACTTTTTAAACTTAGTTCGGACGAAAAAACTAAAACAGTAGTTGAATTTAAATGGGTTTTTCCATTTAAAAAGAATCAAAAATTTAAACAAAAAGAATTAATAGATAGTTTAAAATCAAATATTGAAAATTTCAAATTTAATAATTGGAAAATCACAAACGATACTTATGATAGTGAACATAAATTCATAGTTATTCACGGGATAAAATCCAAGACCAGGGCTTTAAGGATAAAGGAAAATTTACCAAAAACTACCTTAAAATTAATAGATTCAAATAATTTTATAACTTTGTCCTCCCAATATCAAAAGCTTTTTATTGAAAAAGCTTGGCCTGAAAAAAATTATAAAGATTATGAATAACTCAGAAATAAACGGTCAATATAGCCGGATCGAGAGCACAACTAAGTTTAAAGGAGATATCGTATCTGATGCTGACTTTAGAATAGATGGTGAGTTAGAGGGGACTATCAAAATCAAGGGAAAGTTAATTGTTGGAAAAAGCGGGAAGTTGAATGGTACAATTGATTGCAGTACAGCTGATATTGAGGGCTCAGTAAAAGGGTCATTAAAAGCCACAAATATACTTTCATTAAAGTCTTCAAGTAAAATTGAAGGTGAGGTTTTTATTGGAAAATTAATTGTCGAAGCAGGAGCTACCTTCAATGCGAGTTGCTCAATGAGATCTGCAGATGAAAATTCAGTGAAAAAGATTTCAAAATTTTCAAAGCCACATGAAAAAACCGCCTAATAAATGGCTTGTTTTTTCTGGGCTTGCTTTTCAGATTGGAGTTTTAATGTTCTTAATGTCAGAATTAGGAAGCTGGATTGAAACTAAGATTCTATCTCAAAATAAACTCCCAACCCTAATTTGTTCATTAATTGGCTTATTTGTATTGATCTATTTAATTAAAAAACAAAGTAAAAATCTTTGATCTTATATGCTAAAACCTTCATTTAATTTCGCATTAAATCTATTTTACTTTTTGACACCAATTTTTCTAGCCCAATTAATTATATATCATTTTATTTATATTAACTATTCAGTAATAATTTTTTTATCGTTTATCTTTAATTTTGTAATAGCCATAATTATTTATATATCTACAACATATTTTTCTCAGAAAAACATTAACAGCTCAATTGTAATTTTTTTATTACTAACCGTGGTAAAGATAATTTTATTTTATTTGGTTCTTTATCCTTATTTTATTGTCGATAATTCAATTAAAGGCGAAGAGGTATTTATATTTTTTATACCATATACAATTTGCACAGTTCATGAAATTAATAATCTTTCAAAATTTTTAAATTCAAAAAAATAGATTGGTTAATTAAATTTAAAATTATATGAAAAGTTTTTAATATAATTAGTGAATGACTTACATTTGCATTGCGTAAATGATAAAAATTCTCGCGCCAAACATGTTCAAAAATATATTCAATACAGCTTTTATTGTTGCTCTAATTTTCGCTTCCTCTTTGAGCGCTAATGAAAAAAAAGAATCTAATTCTGAAGCAATGAACAAAAAATCTGAAATCAAGGAATATATCTTACATCATTTAAAAGATTCACATGACTTTAATTTACTTTCCTACACCAATGAAACAGGAAAAAAGACCTATGTAGGCTTTCCATTACCAGTAATTTTGTGGGACAATGGACTAAGGATTTTTTCTTCTTCAAAATTTAATCATGGAAAGAATACAGCTTTTGTTGGCAACAGCTATTATAAGTTATATCATGATAAAATATACATTACAGATTCAAAAGGAACAATTGAATATGATCAAAATAATCATCCCACAAATATATCCCCATTAGATTTTTCAATAACAAAAGGAGTTATTAGTATAATATTTACATCTATTCTAATGTTTTTTTTGTTTAAAGGTTTAGCAGATTCTTACAAAAAAAATAACCTCATTGCCAAGGGAATTGGGAGGTTTTTTGAACCCATTGTTTTATATGTCCGAGACGAAATAGCCATTCCAAATATTGGAGAAAAATACTATAAAAAATACATGAGCTATTTGCTAACGCTTTTTTTCTTTATTTGGTTTCTTAACATTCTTGGGCTGACCCCGCTGGGGATTAATGTTACTGGAAATATAGCTGTTACATTTTGTCTCGCTTTAATAACATTTATAATAACAAATTTAACGGCAAAAAAGACTTATTGGAAACATATTTTTTGGATGCCAGGGGTCCCATTGCCTATGAAAATCGCTTTGGCCCCGATCGAGTTATTGGGGGTAATAATTAAGCCATTTGCACTAATGATTCGTTTGTATGCGAATATTTCTGCTGGGCACATAGTATTAATGAGTCTAATTTCTTTAATTTTTATTTTTCGAAATTGGATTGGATCAAGCTTGTCATTTGTTTTAGCTTTCTCGATTTCTATTATAGAAATTCTAGTAGCTGTTTTACAAGCATATATTTTTACTGTATTATCGGCTTTGTATTTCGGTTTTGCAGTTGAAGAACATGAACATAATTAATATGTTCATTAAATTTTAGTGTAATTAATGTATAATATAAATAAATAAAAAAATATGGAAATTCCAGCAATTGTAGGAGCAGGTTTAGTAGTAATTGGAGTAGGTATCGGTATTGGTAACATTGGCAAAGGAGCTATGGAAGCAATTGGTAGACAACCAGATGCTACGGGTAAAATTCAGACAGTAATGTTAATAGCAGCTGCATTGGTAGAGGGTATCGGTTTTGCTGCATTATTTGCGGTCTAAAAAATTAATTATTGTAATAATAAATTAGTTTAAAGAAATCATTATGGATAAATTAATAAATGAATTTTCTTTTGGATTGTTTTTTTGGCAACTTTTAATATTTGTAGGTTTAGTTCTTTTATTAAGAAAGTTTGCCTGGAAACCCATTTTGGACTCTGTCAATGAGAGAGAAAATTCTATAAAAGAAGCACTTTCTTCTGCTGATAGGGCCAGAAAAGAAATAGAATCTTTAAATGAGAATAACAAAAAAATTCTTATTGAAGCCAGAGAAGAAAGAGAAGTTTTAATTAAAGAAGCTAAGGCAACAAGCATAAAAATTATAGATAACGCAAAAAAAGAAGCAGAAGTTGTTGCAGAAAAACTAATTTCTCAAGCTCAGGAATCTATAAGTTCAGAAAAAAAGACTGCCATCGAGGAATTAAAAGTTCAGATTGCAGATTTTTCAATTAAGATGGCAGAAAAAATTTTACGCTCAGAACTAAAGGATAAGGATAAGCAAACTAAACTAATTGACGATTTAATTAAGGATTCCAAATTATGAGGGTCAGTAGGGCAGCAAAACGTTATTCAAAAGCATCCCTTGAATTTGCTATTGAAAAAAATGTTTCAAACGACGTAATGAATGATTTTAAAAATATACTGAACGTTATATCTAACTCCTTACAACTAAATCAATTTCTTTCAAACCCTGTAATTTCCTCAAATTTAAAATCAATAATTTTATTTAAGATCTTTCCTTATTTATCCGATAAAACGAGGTCAATAATTTACCTTTTGTCAAAGAACAGAAGACTTTCTATTTTAGATGAAGTAGCTAAAGACTTCATTTTTAGATTAAAAAAATCAAAAGGAAAAATAACTGCCACTGTTACTAGTGCAGTTCCGTTAAATGAGAACCTCAAAACATTTGTCAGTTTAAAAGCCGATCAAATGACCGAGCTTGAAGTTGAAATAGATAATAAAATTGATTCATCCATAGTTGGAGGATTTATAATTAATATCGGAGATAAAGAATTAAATGCAAGCATATCATATCAAATAGAATCATTAAAAAAACAATTAATTTCAAATAGAAATAGTTCCTAAACAAACATATTATGGCAGATGTAAATTCAGCTGAAGTTTCAGCAATTTTAAAAAAACAATTAGCAGAACATGATTCTGCGCTTAAACTCAATGAAATAGGAACGGTTCTTGAAGTAGGAGATGGAATAGCTCGTGTTTTCGGATTAACAAACGCCCAATATGGAGAATTAGTTTCTTTTGATAGTGGTTTAGAAGGAATGGTTTTAAATTTAGAAGAAGATAATGTAGGTATTGTATTATTAGGACCTTCTAAAGATTTAAAAGAAGGAGATACTGTCAAAAGAACTCAAAAAATTGCTTCAGTAAATGTAGGAGAGGGAATTGTAGGAAGAGTTGTAAATACTCTTGGAACCCCTATAGATGGTAAAGGCTCTGTAAAAGGAAAATTATATCAAATGCCATTAGAGAGAAAGGCCCCAGGTGTTATTTTTAGACAACCAGTAAGTGAGCCTATGCAGACTGGAATAAAATCTATAGACGCAATGATACCTGTTGGAAGGGGACAAAGAGAGTTAGTAATTGGCGATAGACAAACTGGAAAAACTACCGTTTGTATTGACACCATATTAAATCAAAAAGAATTTTATGATGCTGGTGAGCCAGTTTACTGTATTTATGTTGCTATCGGACAAAAAGCCTCTACTGTAGCTGGTATTGCCAGAATACTAGAGGAAAAAGGTGCCCTGGCATATACTACCATTGTTGCAGCAAATGCTTCTGATCCTGCTCCAATGCAGGTATACGCTCCTTTTTCAGGAGCTGCAATAGGTGAGTATTTTAGAGACACAGGAAGACCAGCTTTAATTATTTATGATGATTTATCAAAGCAAGCCGTAGCATATAGAGAGGTTTCCTTGCTTCTTAGAAGACCTCCAGGCAGGGAAGCTTATCCTGGCGATGTATTTTATTTACATTCAAGGTTATTGGAAAGATCAGCAAAAGTAATCTCAGATGATGAAATTGCAAAAAAAATGAATGACCTTCCCAAAGCTCTTGCCGGAGTGGTAAAAGGAGGGGGCTCATTAACTGCTCTCCCAATTATTGAAACCCAAGCGGGAGATGTATCAGCTTATATTCCCACAAATGTAATTTCAATTACAGATGGTCAAATTTTTTTAGAATCCGATCTTTTTAATTCTGGGGTTCGACCAGCTATTAATGTTGGTATTTCTGTATCAAGAGTTGGAGGCTCAGCTCAAATCAAGTCAATGAAAAAAGTTGCTGGAACACTTAAATTGGATCAAGCTCAATTCAGAGAATTAGAAGCTTTTGCAAAATTTGGTTCAGATTTAGACAACGCAACTCTTAGTGTAATTGAGAAAGGTAAACGAAATGTTGAAATACTTAAACAATCGCAAAATGATCCTTTTAAAGTTGAAGATCAGGTAGCAATAATTTACGCAGGGTCAAAAAATTTATTAAGATCTGTCCCAGTAGAAAAGGTTAAAGAGTTTGAGTCAAATTATTTAGAAGACTTAAATAAAAATCACTCCGATATTCTGGCACAGTTAAAAGCTGGGAAGCTAACGGATGATGTAATAGATACTCTCAACAGCTCAGCTCAAAAAATATCAAATCAATTTTAGATATTATTTATGGCGAATTTGAAGGAAATAAGAAATAGAATCGCATCAGTCTCATCAACAATGCAGATTACAAGTGCTATGAAAATGGTTTCCGCTGCCAAGTTAAAAAAGGCAACAGATGCAATTACTGAAATGAGACCTTATTCAAATAAATTAACTGAGCTTATTCAAAAATTAACTAAAATAAATCAAGAACTTGAATCAAACTCTTTTACAGAAGTTCGTGAAATAAAAAAAGAATTGTTAATAGCAATAACTTCCAATAGGGGTCTTTGTGGGGGATTTAATTCTAACGTAATTAAAGCTATACACGAAATTACAGACTCAAAAACCAAAGTAAAGACTTCGGTAATTTCAATTGGGAAAAAAGGTAGTGATTTACTTTCTAAAAAATATAATATGCACAGCTCATATGACGATATATTTGATAATTTAAATTTTGAAAGTGTGTCTAAAATCGTTGACGGTATTCTTAACGAATTCGACGAAGGCAAATATGATTCAGTAAAAATTATTTACAATCGCTTTAAAAATGCTGCTACTCAGACTGTTACTTCTGAGTCTTTTTTGCCCATACTAACTAACAAAGAAAAAAATATTACTGACAGTCACTCAGATTCATCAGATTATATATACGAACCCTCTCAAAAACAAATAATTGATCAGCTTTTACCAAAGTCGTTAAAAATCCAGTTATTAAAATCTATTAAAGACTCAATAGCAAGTGAGCACGGTGCAAGAATGACAGCAATGCACAAGGCAACTGATAATGCTCAGGAGTTAAGGGATCAACTCAAGCTGTCATATAATAAGGCAAGACAAGCCTCTATAACAAATGAAATATTAGAAATTGTTGGAGGTGCAGAAGCCCTTAAAAACTAATGCCTCTTTAAAATTTAAATTTAGCATTTTTTAATATTTGACTTGTCTTTTTGTAATTTTATAAAAACATCAAATATGTTGAAGGTCCCTATTACAAATCAAAGCCCATTTGAACTACCTTCCTACGCTACAATTTCATCATCAGGTTTGGATTTAAAAGCTGTTTTAACTGCAGAGGTAATCTTGAAACCATTAGAAAGAAAAGTCGTAGGTACAGGAATAAAAATTGCCCTTCCTGACGGGTATGAGGCACAAGTCCGACCTAGGAGCGGATTGGCTGCAAAAAAAGGAATAACAGTTTTAAATTCACCGGGTACGATAGATTCAGATTACAGAGGAGAAATTGGAGTAATTTTAATAAATCTTTCTTCAGAGAATTACACTCTTAATCCAGGGGAAAGAATCGCTCAGCTTGTTATTTCAAAATATGAAAAAATATCTTGGGATTTACAAGAAGACTTAGATATTACCTCAAGAGGGATAAAGGGGTTTGGGAGCACAGGCAAATTATAAAAGATGAGGTTTATTAATATCAAAGTATATTTTGCAATATTGGTAATAACTACCCTTACGGCATGTAAAGTAACAAAGGTCCTTCCTAATAATACTCCGGTTAAAAATTTTAAAATAAAAGAATTAAAAAAAGCAATAAATTCCTCTGGGTCAAACTTAAAGCTATTTAGATCAAGATTAAAAGTAATATATGATGATGGAAAAAGAGCACAAGAATTAGTCGTTAATTTAAGAATGAAGGAAAATGAAGCCATCTGGTTAAGTGCAACCATGTTAATACCAATTGCTAAATTATTAATTAAGCCAAATGAAATTGCTTTTTATGAAAAATTTCAAAAAACTTCATACCAAGGTAAATTAGAACTTATAAACGATTTTTTTGGAGTAGATTTTAATTATAAAAATTTAGAAAGGTTGTTTTTGGGAAGAGCAATTATAGATCTTAATAAACAGAACTGGAATCGAATTAAAAACCCAAACTTTTATGTTATGTCTCTGACAAATAAAACAAGTCTAATTCAACCAATTTTGTTTTATGATCCAACTACATTTATGTTAAAAGAACAAAGGTTGTTTCTTACAAAAAACAAACGCTTTATTACAATAATCTATGATGATTTTCAGAGTATCGAGGGAAAGTTGGTTCCAAGTAAAATGATAATATCAACTTCAGACGATATAATTAGAAAAAAGATTATTATTGAATATACTAGACCAGAGATTCCAGGAAATTTAACTTTTCCCTTTAAAATTCCTCAAGGCTACAAAAAAATTAATTTAAAATAATGAAATTATTTATTAGGATTTCATTGTTTATTCTTTTTTTTAACAATTTAATTTTCTCTCAGAACATCTCAAATAAAAAAAAGGGACTAGAGATAAAAAGCTCAAAATTAAGAGAGGAAATAAAACAAATTAACAACCTGCTGTTTTTAAATAAAAAAATTAAAAAATCTACTTTAACCGAAGCAGAGGATGTTGAGTTGAAAATATCAATTAGAACGGAATTAATAAAAACCAATAATGAACAAATTAACTCTCTTGATAAGCTTATAAATATCAATCAAAGAGATATATCAAAATATCGAGTAGATATAGAAAATTTAAAAAAAGATTATGTAGAAATGATCAAAAATGCATATAAAAGTAAGTCAATGCAAAACCGGCTCATGTTCATCTTTTCATCTGAAGATTTCCTTCAAGCCTATAAAAGGTTAGATTATTTAAACCAGTATAGTACTTATAGAAAAAAACAGGTCAAAATTATAAAGAATAAAACAATAACCCTACAAGAGTTAAATCAGGATCTGATAGATCAAAAACAAAAAAGAAAGCTTTTACTAGAGAACAACAGAAGAGAACAAAAAAAGTTAATTGAGGAGCAAAATCAAAAAAATAAAATCTTAACAGAATTGAAAAGAAAATCAAAAAATTTCAATAAACAAATTAAGATAAAACAATCTCAGGCTGAATATATTGATAAGGAAATTCGAAAACTCATAAAATTAGCTATAGCATCTTCAAATAAAAAAGAGAAAAACAAGCTGTCGAATGTATTTAAATTAACTCCTGAAGCAAAAATATTAGCTGATAATTTTAAGTCCAACAAAGGAAAATTACCATGGCCAGTTATACAAGGCGTGGTAATTCAAAAATACGGTACCCAAACACATCCTGTAGTAAAAACAACTAAAATTAAAAGTACAGGAATAACAATTGCTTCTATCAATAACGCAAAAGTTCGAACAGTTTTTGAGGGACAAGTCATGTCAATTTTAAGTTTTAAAAATAGCAACCCCACCGTATTGGTAAAACATGGTAATTATATTACGGCTTATAAGAATCTTTCTAAAGTCTATGTAAAAAAAGGACAGTATTTAAATTCAAAAGAAGTTATTGGTGAAGTATTTACAAATTCACAAACAGGTAGGACAGCTCTACAGTTTAGTATTTTTAATGCAATGAAACCCGAAAATCCGTCATTTTGGCTTTATAACAAGTAAGAGCAATTCATTCTTTCAAATACCATCCTTCTTCTCCAAGGTTATATTTAATATGATACAACAAATCTAGAGCCTCTTTTTTTGATTCAAATCTTTCATATGCAACTCTGTACATACCTTTTGGATTTACTGAGACCAATGAAGAATTATAGCCTTTCTTTTTTAGGTTTTTGATTTTTCTGATTGCATATGATCTATTTCTGAATGTACCTGCAATAATACTATAGTGTGTTTTATTATGTATAGTTTCTTGCTTGACTTTTAGATTATTAACAATCAACGAAATAGATTTTAAAGACCCCAAATTAAATGTAGCGGTTTGAATGTTTTCTTGAATTTTATTTTGAGCCATCTTTTGGTTTAAAATTCTTTGCCCTTGTATATATTGATCCCCAAAATATAAACTAGTAGAAGTCAAACCGATTATGATAAAAAAAACTGCCGCGTATTTTATAAATGAGTTTATTCCAATATTTTTTGGAGTAAATACCAATTTTTCATCATCTAAAATTGAAAAAACTTTGGATTGTTTCGAAGAACTTAAAGGTTTTTTTGTAAAAACTTTTAATCCAAAAGAATTCTCATCAAAATTTATTTTTCCGAATGGTTCAAATTCAATTGTTTTATTCTTAGAGTAACTTATTTTACCTATATTTTCAATAATCAAGGGCTCAGTTTTAATTTGACGCCTCCAGTTTTCAACTTCTTTTTGAATAAGAATCTGAGCTTTTCTGTATTTTAAATTATTTTTCTTAGCAAAATAATTTATTAATACCCCATCATTACTTGTTAGTAAACTGTTAAATGTTAATTCCTTTCTTGGAGGTATAAACTTTCCGGTTACTTTATCTATTTCAAAATTATAGGGTCTTGTTAGGAATGCTCCAAAATCAGGAATTGTAACACATTCGTAATCGTATAGAAGTTCTTCAATATATTTTTCTAAGCCCATTATTCAAAAATAATAAATTAATTTTTTTGGAATAATTTTTAATCAATTAATATCCTATTTTTTTTCTTACTCTAATCAATACAGAATTAGCTATCTTTTTTGCTTTTTCTGCTCCTTTTTCAAGAATATTATAGACTTCATCCGGATTAGAAATAAAATGGTTAAATAGTTTTCTTTCTTTTTTAAATTTATTTAATATTTCTTCAAACAAGATATTCTTCGCAGTTCCATATCCAAACCCTCCATTTAAGTAATTAGATTTCATTTTTTCAATACTCTTTTGATTAGCAATTAATTTGTAGAGATTAAATACATTACAACCATATGGGTCTTTAGGGTCCTCAATTGGAGTGCTGTCAGTTGCAATACTCATTATTTGTTTTCTTAGTTTTTTTTCTGATAGAAAAATATTTATCACATTATCCTTTGATTTACTCATTTTATTTCCATCAATACCTGGTATATTCTGATGGTTTTCCTGAACTAAAGGCTTTGGAATAACAAATGTTTCTCCATTCACACTGTTAAATTTTGAAGCAACTTTTCTTGTTATTTCAAGATGTTGTAATTGATCCTTTCCTACAGGGACATATTCTGCATTATACAATAAAATATCTGCAGCCATAAGAATAGGGTAACTAAACAACCCTGCATTTATATCTTTTAGTTCACTTGATTTATCTTTAAATGAATGGGCTAATGTTAGTCTTTGATATGGGTAATAGCATGAAAGATACCAAGAAAGTTCTGTAACTTGGGCAATATCGCTTTGCTTATAGAAAATAGTTTTATTTACATCTAATCCAAATGCTAGCCATGTAGCTGCAGTTGCAAAAGTATTTTCTCTTAACTCTTTTTGATTTTTTATTTGAGTTAAGGAATGTAAATCTGCGATAAACAAAAAAGATTCATTTTCACTTTTTTTAGAGAGTTGTATTGCTGGAATTATAGCACCTAAAATATTTCCTAAATGCGGAGTACCAGTTGATTGTACCCCAGTTAAAATTCTTGACATATATTTAATATTATA
>MDTG01318141.1_pt1 | contig 19439 bp, 19 predicted proteins | sample 811421 | NCBI WGS metagenome assembly MDTG01 (sample SAMN05326645, study PRJNA326480) | marine metagenome | isolation source: seawater | place: Pacific Ocean: South East | collected 2011
CACCGTTGTGCATGGACTCACGGACATCCATCCAGTGAATTTCCCGTATCGGGTTGTCTTCCTCGCACCACCTGTCGCAGAGTTCACGCACCTGGTCGTCTTCACGACACTCGATGGGAGCGACCAGGATCATCGATCCGTCGTCCTTCTCGAGAAGCTGGCTGTTGAAGAGATAGCTCCGGACACAGGTCTCCACCGGGACCATGTCCTCGGAAACCATGAGTGGGATGAACTCCTCACCGAGTATTTCAGCGATCTTCCCGATGACCTCGTCACTGTCCAGATAGGCATGTTCGTGATACAGCAGCACGTTTCCGGTTCCGACGCTGATCACATCGTTGTGGAAGACGCCTCTGTCGATCACATCGGGGTTCTGCTGGATGAAGAGGGGATTGCCGACGCCATGTCTTCTCGCGATGGCCTCGGATGCTTCGAGGGTCTGCCTTGCCGGAAATCGACGAGGTCTGGGAGCATCATGTCGACGGTGCTGCGCCCCGTATACGAACAGATGGACGAATCCTCTGGAGGTGCGCAGTCGGGTGTGGTTGGCTGCACCCTCGTCCCCGAACTGCGTACTCGCCGGAAGAGGTTCGTGGTGCGCGAACAGGGAGGTGTCCGAGAAGGCGGTCCGGAGAACAGCGGCGGTATGCGGTGTCTCTATCGATCTATGGAACTGGGCGATCAGATTCGCCGGAGTCAGATGGACACGTCCATCCTCCGTATCGCTCGAGGGTGAAATGGTGGCGGCGTTGGCGGTCCACATGCACGAAGCCGAGCAGGCTTGTGCCAGAAGAACAGGGTCGACCTTGCCGGCTTCCCTGAGAACGGATTTGTCGTCACCTTCGAATCCCGCGGATCGCAGCACCGAGGGAGCCGGACGGGCAAGTGGGGGAAGGAAGCCCTGATCAAAACCCATTTGGGAGACCGCTCGCATCTTGGCCACTCCTTGAAGAGCTGCCGCACGAGGATGACTCACCTGACCGCCATGGTCTCTGGAGGCCACGTTTCCAAAGGAAAGCCCAGCATAGTTGTGCGTAGGTCCGACCAGTCCATCGAAGTTCATTTCTCGAGTCGTCATGTCCTGATTCTACCGCTCTCGCCCCGGGTGGCAGGCTGCCTACGGATCATGAAGTCAGAGCCTGCATCATGGCGTGTCCTGTTCGGTCTCAACCGAGCATTTCCCACGCGATACCGGCTTCACTGAAGACCGCCTGTGATTTCGCGATGCTCTCGGCCCAGTGCTCGTCGCCGGGAGCCAGTTTTCGCGAAACAACCCGTGAAAGGCCTGCCTGGACAATCATGATGGCGCACTGGATGCACGGAAAGAACGTGCAGTAGATGGTGGCATCGATCGGGGAAATGCCATGCCTCGCACATTGCACGATCGCGTTGGCTTCCGCATGGCACATCAGATCGTACTTCGCGGGTCGCGCCAGTCTGTCTGGATGATCCTCGACTCCCGAGGGTAGTCCGTTGAATCCGGTGGCGCAGACTCGCCGATCAGAAGATGCAATGACACAGCCGACTCCCCGGTCCGGATCCTTGCTCCATTTGGCGATGCAGTCGGCCAGTTCGAGAAAACGAAGATCCCATTTGTCACTCATGATTCGATGTTCCTTCGGATTGAACGGGTCAACGAAAAGCGGATTGTCCGGTCAGGGTATTGCCCAGCACCAGATGATGGATGTCACGAGTGCCCTCCCAGGTGACCACGGGTTCGAGATCGCACCTGTGACAAATGCTTGCCCGATCATCGCAGATGAGGACGACGAGGGCCACCCGATACCTCATGGTGGTGAATACTCCGGCCATCCGCCGGTCAGGAGTCCGGCCGTGGAACGAGGTCATCTGCATGATCGAGACGAAGGCCATTTCATGGACGGCTGTTTGATACCCGGCGATATCGCGACATGGATGCCATTCTCGAATCGCTTTCCTTCCTCGAGAAGTGGCAGAGGCCGAGATGATCTCATCTGGATGGATTCCCCTTCGATGACCTGTATCGGGAAGATCCTATGAACGGGCGTCTCTTCGAACGGGTCAGCGGGGGGTGCCATCTCATCCGGACTGAATGCGACAACGCCTCGACCACTTCCGTTTGTCGAGGCGTTGCCAGTGAATGGAACTCGAGGTGATTCAAGCGTGTTCGAATCATCCTAGGGCTGGAATGTGGAGCATCAGATGCTCCGTGTCCTCGGTGAATCCTTCCCCGAACCGAGCTCTTCCTCACGGTTCGAAGATGAATTCCACCGATATCTCAGGGGCATGACCCCCATGATTCCAGTGCGATCATGACATCTCCGACGGCCACCACACCATCGTTGTCAAGGTCCGCGGGGTTACCGGGATCTACGCTGTTCCAGTCATCAATGATGAGAAGCAAGTCAATGACATCGACGTTCCCATCAAGGTTCAGGTCTCCGGGGCATGAGGCGGGTTCCTCGACGTCGTCATCGTTCTCCGCGCCATCCATATCGATGACGTAGCCGTTGAGTTCGACGTTGCTGAAGACCGGTGCCCAGTCGCCATTGGCTATGAAGCTGAAGGTCTTGGTGCCACCAGCGGGAATGAAGGCGTTGTAGCCTGCATCACGTACGACCGTTCGGCCATTCTCCTGGGACAGACTTCCATCCCAGAGGCTGGCGAAGTCGGGGCCACCTTCCCACGAGATGTTCCAGCTGAGCATCGGCAGGTCGCCATAGGAGTTGTCGATGGTGATCTGGCCCTGCCACGAACCGGCCCATTGATTGACCAGTGCTATCGAAGCAGAATCAGGACCCTGAAGACCATTTTCCTGATCGCCATCATCATTGCCATCATCATCGCCATCGCCAGTGTCGTCATCGCCATCATCACCATCGTCGACCTCGCCTTCACCGAAGATGACATCCGAGGCGGAATAGAAGCCTTCTCCTACGGGATCAAGTCGTTGCCAGATGCAGTAGACGACATGTCGTCCTGTTCGCTCCGGAAAATCGACTTCGAATTTGTATTCATTTCCGATCAGCTGGATTTCTCCAACTTCAAGCTCCTCCATCTGCGCCCAGTTCAGGGCCGAGGAGGAGTCCCAGTCATTGGTCGTCACCCAGACTCTGAATACACTCGGGTTGTGCACCACGGTGGCCGCCCAGGTCAATTGAGTAGGCCCGGTGGTCATTTCCGTCGCAGGCCAATCGTTTCTGGCCGCGTCATAGCATGCATACTTGTCATTGTTGCCACTGGCCAGACGGCCATCGGGTATGTACAGGTCATACGGAACGGTTCGTTGATAGTCCGGTGTACCGGGGAAGAAGTTGGCCACTTCATGCCAGTCGTACAGCGGTTGAGAGCCTCCACAGGCAACAGCATCCTGGACGGCGTTCGAGTTGGGTGATTCGGGGCCTTCCAAATAGGCACTGTAGGTTCGGGAAAGGGGGTATCCCATCGATCCATGTCCAAGAGCGGTGCCGGCTGGCAGTGCCAGGGCAAGAAGAGCCATACTTTTCCATGTAGTCATTGAGTTGCTCCAAGATGCGACAGTTGAAAGAGCGATGAATTCGATGTGGTCTCTATGTAGATACGATCTGGGGGAGAGGGTTGACATGAACTCGTTGCACAATTGAGTCATTTCAAATGTTCGATGATCAACCAGAGTCCACTGAGTGCGCAGGCGGATCTCGTCCTGCGTCCGTCATAGTCGTCAATGGCGTGATGTCGCTCACACGCCGAAACAGCATGACGATCTGGACGCACATGATGTTCGTTTGAATCACCGAAGAAACCCAAGGATCTGTTTAAGAGCGTTTAACGGGAGATTTCATCGGTGGGATCTGTTTTATGACATCAGAGAGGGTCGACAACTCCCTGGAGGTTCATTCGCTAACGATCCCATGATGCAGGTATCATGTGAATATGGTTGATGAAGCTGCTGCATCGAATCGTGCCGTGGACGAGATGGACCTTATCTCCGTTTCCGGGCCAGATACCTTTGAGCGAATCAGGGTCAGTCTGAGCGCCCCGGTGACAATTGGTCGTTCCAAGGAATGTGGAATCGTTCTCAATGAGAGCAGCGTTTCACGAGAGCATGCGTCCATATCCAAGGAGGATGGTAAGGTCCTCATTCGAGACAATGAGTCACGAGCGGGTATTGCCGTCAACATGATGTTCCTTGAGAAAGGCGACTCCCAGGAGATCTTCGACAGGGATCTGTTGACGATCGGACCATGGAAGATCCTTGTCCGGCTCGGATCGGAAAACAGCGATGCGACGGCTGCCCAGGTGGCAGGTGCTGACGATGCGACGAGTCAACCGGCGTCGGAGGAACCCAGGAAGACCTCATCCAAGGATAAGGACAAGGACAAGGATTCCATCTACGCGACGCGTGCCAGCATCTTCATCCGACTCCAGGCCGATGGATCGATGGATCGTGAGCTTGGCTGGCAGGAGTTCACCGAGAAATATGCTCGAGTCATCGCCGGCTTCGCGAGGAATGCCAGGCTTCGTGCCCAGGATGCAGATGATGTTCTGCAGGATGTGTTGCTCGGCTTCTTCCGGGTTTCGGAGCAGTTCGAATACGATCCGGACAAAGGCCGTTTTCGCGGGTATCTCAAGAGAGTCACCTTGAATGCCATCAGGGCACGTCATCGTCGCAAACGACCCAGCACCTTCATCAAGGATGATTACGATCCACCGGCGGAGATGCCTGATGTCGATGCCGCCTGGGATCGTCAGTGGACGGAACAACTCCTCCAGCGAGCCATGACCGAGGTGCGCGGCACTGTTGAGGATCGGACATGGAAGGCCTTCGAGCTCTACGGTGTTCGAGGCGTACCCGCTGAACAGGTCGCCGAACGTCTGGACATGACGCCAGCGGCCATTCGTCATGCCAAGATGCGATTGGTCAAGCAGGTCCGTGAGATCGTCGATCAATTGCGGGATGAAGAGGGTTGAATCAAGTCTTGCGCACCTTGTCGCAACTAGTCTGACGGAAGGCTCTTCGAGGTGGCTTGATCTGTGCAAGGATGATGGCGAAGAACATGATCCCGCAACCGGCGAACTGCATGGGTGACAATTCCTCATTCAGCATGAGCCATCCAGCCAGAACGGCGAAGACGGATTCCATGCTGATCAGGATCGCCGCATGGGCTGGTGGCGCGTCCTGTTGCGCAGCTGCCTGCAGCAGGAACGCCAGACCGGAAGCAATGAGCCCGCTGTAGAGCAGTGGCCACTTGCACTGAAGAATGTTCTCAAGCACGAACGGTTCGAAGAAGGGCGTGATGGCCAGGCAAAGCAGTCCTGCCCCGGCGAGTTGAATGACGGTCAGCAGCAACACGTCGACCTTTTGCGCCAGCCAGCCCACGAAGAGGATCTGACCAGCCCATGCGATGGCCGAGAGGAGAATCAGGAGATCTCCAACATTGACCGATGGTCTTCCGGCGACGGTGAGCATGAACAATCCGATGACCGCGATGACGGTCGCCAGCCAGGTGAGCCCTCTGACGCGATAGCCGATGAACAGTCCCAGTACTGGAGTGAAGATGACATAGAGCCCGGTGATGAATCCAGCGGTGCCAGCCTCCGTGGTGACCAATCCCACCTGCTGAAGCCATGTGCCCAGGAACACCATGGCGATCACCCCGAGGAGCATCGGCCACAGTTTTCTCCATCCGGGAAATTCGGATTTCGGCGTTGATCTTCGCAAGAGGAGAAAGGGCAATAGGAAGACCGCTCCCAGCAGCAGCCGAATCGTGATGAACGTCATCGGCCCGATGAGGTCCATGGGCAGCTTCTGTGCAATGAAGCCAGAGCCCCAGATGATTGCAAGAATCAGGAGGAGTACATCTGCCTTGACTATCTTGGAGCGACTGGTCACGTGTTGGCTGGATCCTCGATTGTTGGGTGATTTGCCATGCTGGACGCATTGTGCTGTTAGTCTGCGACAATGCTACCTATCTTGGCGATGCAGATCTGGTCTCTGGAATTGTGGGAGGTCGGCACCCTTCTGGCGATCGGAGTGGCGGCTGGCTTCACGGGTGGTCTACTGGGCATCGGAGGGGCTGTCGTCACCATTCCGGCGATCTCCCTGCTGATCGGCCGTGATATCCACCTTGCCCAGGCTGCGGCCATGAATGTGACGTTCTTCGTGGCGCTCCCATCGGCCATACGGCATCATCGCGCAGGCGCTCTGAACACCTCCTTGCTCAAGATAGCCGCCCCCATGGCGGTAGTGGCGATCATAGGTGGCGTCTTCGTGAGCAACATCACCCCCAATGAGATCATGAAATTCATCTTCGGCCTCTTTCTGGTCTACGTGATCTTCCAGAACATCCGAAAACTGATGGGTGGTCGCAGCTTGATCCGCACGTTCATCCCCTTCGACATCCAGTTCCTCCAGTCATCGAAGTCGAGCTCGCCGGTCGACGCGGAAACCGAATCGAAGTCTGGTCCGACAGAGGTCGGCAAATCACGTGGATTGCTGCTTGGGGGAATCGCCGGTGGTGGTGCGGGCATACTGGGGATCGGTGGTGGTCTGCTGACGGTTCCGTTGGCCGAGCTACTGTGCAAGTTGAGGCTTCAGGAAGCCATCGCGACTTCCGCGGCCATCATGTGCTTCACGTCGATCATCGGAGCCATCACCAAGGATCTGACTTTTTCCAGCATTCCGTTCTACGACGCCTCGGGAAATGCACACTACATGCCGTGGTACGAGCCGATTCGGTACGCCATCTGGCTGATACCGACGTGCATCTTCGGCAGCTGGTTCGGGGCCAAGCTCACGCACCGTCTTCCGTTGAAGATGATCAGGATCATCTTCATATGCATTCTGGCAGCTGGAGCTGCCAAGATGCTCATCCCCTGAGAAGTTCATTCCGGGGCAACGGTCACATCCACCACGATCGGCAGATGGTCGGACGCCTCTTGGGTGATACCCGGTTCGAGATCACCGGCCTGGTCGGGATCAAGGTCGGATGAATCGAGGATGAAGCTGGCCGTCTGCTTCAGATCGCCGCCGATCAGTACATAGTCGAGCTTGCCGGGCGTGAAGGAGGAGTCGGAGTCGTACCATGTGTAGGCGTCACGACCATCGAGATGAAGAGGGCTGGCGTCCTGCAGAGGCCCCGAGGCATGCGGGCCCAGAAGACGTTGTCCGTCGAGCCGCAGGATATCCAGCGGAAGTGGACTGGCGACGAGATTGAAATCGCCCCCAATCAGGAGTCCATCGGGTCGATGAGTCCGAGCGGCCGTCTCTATGGCCTCTCGAATCGAAAGTGTCTCGCTGATTCGTGCAAGATCCTCCGGGCCATTGAGCCCTCCGCAGCATTTCAGATGGATCGATACGGCCAGTGTCTTCTGATCCGCTCCAAGATCGATCAGCAACGCGGCGGCCCGAATGGATCTGTCTGCGTCATCGGATCGTGTGACATGCTTGAATTCAGCGACATGTGCCGCTGGAAGTCTGGTCGCCACTGCGCTGCGAAGATTCCCCGTGTTTCGATTGACGCTCAGGGTCCATTCATCTCCATCGTGAATGCTCTGGAGAAACTGCTTCAGTTCATCGATCGACTGGGTGTTCTCGATCTCCTGAAGAAGAAGGATGTCCGGCCTGAGGGAGTGCAGGATCGATCGCACCTGATCGGGACGTTTTAGCATTCCTCCATATTCGATGTTCCAGCTGACTACCCGTATGGAATCCATCCGCTTGGTGGGGACAGAGGCTCCCGGGACGCGAGGACTGCCCGCATCCGGCAAGGTGATCATGTGTTCGAAGGTCTTGTTCGACTCGGGCCGGATAACGACTCGCAGCTGCCGCTGGCCATGCGGCAGGTTGGCTCGATCTATTCGAATCTCATGACGTCTGGATGCTGTGGACGGTGCCAGTACGAATCCATACTTGTAGGGCGTCTCCTTGAGGCGAAAGCCGTTGCTGTTCCAGCTGGCTGCCGTGACCCCACCGCGTCTGCGCCCCTTGGCGGCAGGACTCAGCTCGAAAACCAGATCACAGCCACCGAGGTCGTCAATTCGACAACCAGTGTCGATGTCCTCATCGAGATCGAGTCCGATCATCAGAGGTTCATCAAGTTGCTGGAAGACGCTGGGGGGACCTGGTTGTTGAAGAAACAAAGAGATCGAATTCGCGTCGGCATGACTCTGGATGGACCAGGCGTCTCGATTGCTGGAAGGCTGCCAGTCGTTGAACTGTCCGTCGATGACTGGTGAAGAAGGCATGATCGAAATCAGCCAGATCAGGCAGGAGGTGAATGGCATTCTTGATGTCCGTATCTTCTAGAGGTTGATCACTCGACTTCACGTTCACGTTTTCGGGGTTCGGCAGCGCATTGCCAGATCTCAAGTTGAACCTTGTAGACTTCCACATCGATCTCTTCGTCGATCGCGAGCATGTCGGGACCTTGGATGCGAATCCAGCCTTCGACATCCTCCGGACCGACACCAGCGTTGGCGGCGGCAACCACCAGCTCATTTCGAGCCCATGAATCAACCTGGTGAAATCGGAGCTCAGTGGCACTCACGGTCATCAGGAGCTGGCCATCAGGTCGATCGATGCGACGATTACGAACCGATCCATCCGAGCGGAGCATGCTGGGCCCTGGTAGTCGGACCGTGTCACTGCCCCGAAGCGGCTCGATGGTCTCTCCGACGGCCAGATCGCGAGTGGATGTACACCCCGTGAGAGCGGCTGAAAGCATCAAGGTCGACAGGCAGATGATCAAGGTCTTGGTATTCATGGGTGTCCAGTATAGCTGGGGCGACAATGGGCTCTTGCCTATGAAGTACACTCCTCGCCAGATTGAAAAGGAGATCATCATGTTCTTTCGATATCCCATACTTGCCGGTCTGATACTCGTTTGCGGAGGCTTGTCGGCCTGCCAAACCAGGCAGAGCGTCATTCCCGAGCCGCTCGAGTCGGTGACTCAGGGCATGGATTATCTGGGCACATGGGCTCTGAACGATACCGACAACCAGCTCTTCAACATCGTCGTGAGACCCGACAGGACGGTCGTGAGCAACTGGTCAAAGGGGGCCCGGGGTGCTCAAGGTGAACGAGGCTCCTGGAAACGCACCGGTACTCGACTGGTCATCTCATACAAGGACGGCTGGACGGACGTCCTCTCGCCATCGCGATATGGAATATCAAGGCAGTCGTATCGTCCCGGAACCGGTGTCGATGGTACGCCCAGCAGCTTCGGATCCGCGGTTCGGGTCACCGACCCGCTTGCCAATTTCTGCGGTGTGTTCCAGGTGGGGGAGGATGGGGAGTTCGTCTCGCTTCTCTCCAGTGGACTGGCGTACAAATCGGATGCCGCCTCGAACATGCTTGCTGCGAAGATCGATCTTGTACCAGGTACATGGACTCTGAAGGACAACTCGGCCATGATTTCATGGTCGGATCAGTCGGTTCAACGCGTGTCATGGCAACGCGGCGTGTATGTACTTGAATCCGAGCCGGCCGGTACGGTGCCCTCGAGGATGCTCCTGCCAGTCGACGGTCTCTCCTATGGAGGAAGGCGATGACCATCAGGGCATCGATCTCGATTTCCAATGACTGATTTCTTCCCGGACATCCCCAGCATTCCCTTCGAGGGCAGTGATTCCACGAATCCTCTCAGCTTCAGGCATTACGATGCCGAGGCGGTCGTCGAAGGTCGGACCATGCGGGACCATCTACGATTCGCCTGCGCCTTCTGGCATACGATGCGGAACGATCTCTCCGACCCATTCGGATCAGGAACCGCAGTCATGCCATGGGACGACGGTTCGTCCTCCATCGAGAACATCGAACGACGAATTAACGCGTTCTTCGAGTTTCTCGACAAGATGAGCATCGACCACTACTGCTTTCACGATCGAGACGTCGCGCCGGAAGCCGATACGATCGATGAAACGAACAGGATTCTGGACCAGGCGGTCGGGATTCTCGAACGTCGGCAGGATGAACTTGGCAAGCAACTCCTCTGGGGAACGGCCTGTCTGTTCGATCACCCACGATATGTGCACGGTGCCGCGACATCGACATCGGTCGACGTCTTCGCGCACGCCGCCGGTCAGGTGCGAAGAGCCATCGATGCAACCCATCATCTCGGCGGGGCGGGCTACGTGTTCTGGGGAGGTCGGGAAGGCTACAGCTCCCTGATCAACACGGACATGCCCAGGGAACGGGCCCAGTTGGCCAGGTTCCTCGAGATGGCCGTCGATTACCGAAGGCGCATCGGTTTCGAAGGTCGGTTCTACATCGAGCCAAAGCCCAAGGAGCCAACTACCCATCAATACGATTTCGATGTGGCGACCTGTCTGAACTTTCTCCGGGAGTTCGATCTGCTCGATGAGTTCATGTTGAACATCGAGACGAATCATGCCACGTTGGCAGCTCATTCAATGGAACATGAATTGAGATCCGCTGCGGCCGCCGGCGTGCTCGGATCCATCGATGCGAACATGGGGCATCCCCATCTTGGATGGGATACCGATCATTTTCCGACGGATCTGGCCCTGGCCGTGAGAGTCATGAAAGTCGTTCTGGAGCTTGATGGACTTGGGCAAGGTGGCCTGAACTTCGATGCGAAGAGACGTCGGGGCTCCTTTGAGCCGGTCGATCTCTTCCATGCCCACATCGCCGGCATGGACACGTTCGCAAGAGGCCTCAAGATCGCAGCCGCCATTCGTTCGGACCGTCGACTCGACGATGCCATCCAGTCCCGCTACAGGAGTTGGGATTCCAAGCTGGGCGACAGCATTCAATCGGGTCAATGCACACTCGAGGATCTCGAGCGGCACGCATCCCAAATCGGCGAGCCGATCATGGAATCCGGTCGCGAGGAGATGCTCGCATCCATCTTCAACGATTTTCTCCGGTGATCGATCATGGCCTCACATGATGATGTTCTGAATGCATTTGTTCCGCTTGGTTCATGGCCCTCGCCCGTCCGGGAGCTGTCGAAAATCCGATCGGATCTCTGGATCAAGGACGATGGCGACATCCATTCGAGCTATGGCGGCAACAAGGTCAGGAAGCTCGAGTATCTACTCGCTGGATGCGAGAAGGAAATAGTCACATTCGGTGCCATGGGCTCGCATCATGCGCTGGCGACGGCCGTTCATGGAACATCCCTTGGGCATCAGGTGTCGGTGGTCACCCACCCGCGGCATTATTCGGTTCATGCGGAACAAGTGCTGCTTGCGACGATGTCGATGGCCAGCATGCATCCGTGTGATTCACACGAGTCGGCTCACGAACAGCTTCGAGTTCTGGGAGAAGATCGAACGGTCATACCCGCTGGCGGCTCGTCAGCGATCGGGGCATTGGGATTTGTTCGTGCGGCCATCGAGCTTGGGGAGCAGGTGAAGCGGGGGGAACTGCCGGCACCACGAAGAATCTATGTCGCGGCCGGTACTGCGGGCACACTGGCAGGTCTGGCCGTCGGCCTGCCGATGGCCGGTCTCGACACCACGGTTATCGGTGTCAGAGTGGTTCCCGAGGCCTGGTTGACCATGTCCGATGTCGAGTCCCTCTGTCGACAGACGGCGGATCTTCTGCATGTCGAGCCGGGTCCCTGGCAACTTGATGATCGGTGGTTGGGTGAAGGCTATTCCGTTGAAACCGACTCGGGAAGAGAGGCCGTGAAGAAGGCCGGTGAGTGGAATCTCAATCTCGAGACCTGCTACACGGGCAAGGCCATGGCCGCCGCCATGCACGACTCGGGTGGACCGGATCTCTTCTGGCAGACCCACAATCAGGCCTCGATAGAAAGCCTGGTGCCCTCCAGAGCATGTCTGGATGCGGAAATATGGCGATGGGACGACGTATCCAAACGTTGATGCGCGTTCCTTCTCGAGATTGCTTGGAGATGATCATGGTGTCTCCTATAGTGGCTTATTGCCGTCGATGGAGGCGGATCAACAAGAAGAAAATGGAGTAAACGGATGATCTTCAACCACCTCGCATGTGCTGCAACGATCGGTCTCATGAGTGCATCGCTCTCGGCGATGCCCTGGGAGGTGGTCCCAACGGACTACACCCGAATGGTTGATGGTCAGGAAGTCCCTCTTTCCATGGATGTCTCGCGAATCGCCTGTTTCCAGAGCGGCATCGTCTCCCCCACGACAGCGGGCCGCTCACTTGCCTCCCATGGATTGAACAAGGACACGATCGTGCCCAGCAGTTCCAGTGGCTGGATGTACGCGGAATTCATCAATGGGCAGACTGTTCAATCAGTGGCGGAATCCGTCCTCAGTATCGCCCAATCGGGTGATGTCGATTTCGCATCCCCCGTCTTTCTATCGGGAACGCAGTCGCTGCCCTGGATCGTGACACGAGACATCATCGTCTCCGTTGATCCCGCACTGACGATCGGTGCTCGAGCTGATCTTCTCGCTTCCATTCCCGGTGGCGTCATCGAGGAACAACTCGGCGGGATGGATGGCGTCATGCTGATCGAAACGGATCTGACCAACGCCTTCGAGGTTCTCAAGCTCGTCAAGAGTCTTGAGTCCCGACCCGAGATCAGATTCGCCCAGACGGATGCCATCTGGTGGGCGATGCCGCAGGGAAATGTCCCCAACGATCCACTGTGGCCCCAGATGTGGGGACATGAGCAGGCGAGCGATCAGGACATGGATGCTCTGGGGGCGTGGGCTGTGACCACGGGAGCTCCGGACATTCTGGTGGCGGTCTTCGACGACGGCCTTGATCAGGATCATCCGGACATGAATCAGATGCCGGGCTACAACTTCACCGGTTCGGGCAATGATGGGGATCACGAGGACGAATGCGATGGCCATGGGACCTGTGTCGCCAGCTGCGTATCCAGCAGGTTGGACAACGGTATCGGGACAGTCGGCATCGCCCCTTCCTGTCGAACGGTCGGGATGAAGATTTTCAATTCAGTCAGCTTCTTCGGATTCTGTCTGGGCTTTCTGGAATCACAGGATTCCTGGACTGTCGCTGGGCTCAATCAGGCCGTTGCGATCAACGCCAAGGTGACCAATTCCAGCTGGGGTGGTGGAGCGGCTTCGACTGTGGTCAATGCCGCATTCGATTCATCCCGCGCAGCCGGCGTTCTCCATGTCGCTGCGGCAGGTAACGACGGAACCACGACGATCAGCTGGCCAGCCAGTCATGGGAGTCTTCTGGCTGTCTCCGCCTTGTCATCCAGCGGTAACCTCGCCTCCTTCAGCACGAGTGGCATCGGTCTCTTCTGCAGTGCGCCAGGTGAGGGAATCTGGTGTGCGGATGCCGTGGGTGCGGACGGGTTCGGAACCGGTGACACCACTCAGATCGACGGTACCTCCTTCGCATCTCCCTATGTTGCCGGTGTGGCGGCACTCGTCTTCTCCATGGATCCTGCACTGGGTCCGGACCAGGTAGAGGCGATTCTGTCGGAGACAGCGGTTGACAGAGGTGCGGCCGGTTACGACACGCAGTACGGATGGGGTTTCGTCAATGCCCAGGCCGCCGTCGAGGCAGTCGATGTGGAGACGCCCTGCGAGGGCGACTTCGACGGCAATGATTCTGTCGATGTCAACGACATCCTCTCCTTGATCTCAGCCTTCGGTCCTTGTCAGGATTGCACTGAGGATCTCGATGGAAACGGGGCCGTCGACGTGAACGATCTTCTGGCTCTCATATCCAGCTATGGGCCATGCGAATAGCTCGAAAGATCCGGCCGGAGGTCGTCATTTCCAGTTCTTGAGTTTGCTGGTCTTGCCGATTCCCGGATTGAACGAGTTCGTCGGATCGAGCGATCGGTAGAAGGTCCTGAGCGTCTTGTCCGCGCAGTATTCATGGCCCACGTTGTGCTCGGCGGGATACTTCGCGCCGCGTTCGTCGAACGTAGCCAGCAGCTTGTCCTTGATGGCCTTGGCATCCACGCCTTTCTTGACGATGTAGTTCTGATGAAGCACATGGCAGAAGAGATGGCCGTAGTAGAGTTTCACTTCCAGAAGATCGTCGATTTCGGGGGGTAGCTGCTCGAACCACTTCATTTCGTTCCTGGGGAAGGCGATGTCCATCGTCATCATCGCTCCGTACTTCTTGCGATTGAGCGCATGGCACCGACCGATCGCAGAGCCGGCCACGAATCTGTGGAGGATCGCCTTCCTGCCCTCCTTCTCGGTGCACTCGAAATAGCCACCTTCAACGGTCGAGAAGAGAGTGTCGAGGTAGGTCCTGGCTTCGTCGACGCCACCATCGGCCATTTCGATGACCCAGTGATGCTCATATCTGTCCCGATACTCCTCCATCCGCCGGGGAAGATGATTCGGCCAGCACATGCTGAGAAACTGCATCAGATAGTCCGTGAACTTGTCCGGTGTGAACCAGAGCTTCTTGGCAATCCGATCGGCCCATCTTCTCAGAGCGAAGAGCTTGGGTATGAAATTCGATCCAAGCTTGTCTATGACGACGAAGGTGTCCTTTCCATACTTCTTCGTGGCGTCGTAGCACTCGCGATGGATGTACTCGCCGGATACGGGAAGACTCGAGAACGTCGAGAGGATGTCCCGTCGAATGGTCTCGAATACATCGGGATCGTTGCTCCCGACGTAGAACACCTGCTGTTGGCTCGGTATGGGAAAGGTATCCAGCCTGACCGCGAAGACGGCCAGTTTCCCGGCGCACCCGGAGGACTCGTGCAGTCGCCTTCCATCGGCATTGAATCTGGCGGGCTCATGCGAGTCCACCTCGCGTACGCGTTGCGAGTATTCGTTGTCGGACGCGAGCTTATCTGGAAATTGGATGTCATCACGACCGTACTGCCGACCTTCGAGCGTGCGGATCATCATCTCCGGCGTGTCGCCCAGTTCGATGCCGAGCTCGTTCACCAGTTCGAGATTGCCGTCCTCATCTATCTGGGCGAACAGCGACAGCTCGGTGTAGGCGGGGCCCCTCTGCACGAGTGCGCCACCCGAGTTGTTGCATATGCCACCGACGATGGATGCGCCGATGCATGATGATCCGATGACCGAATGAGGCTCCCGATCGTACGGCGCCAGCTTTTCCTCCAGACCGAACAGGGTGCTTCCTGGAAACCCGATGATCTGCTTTCCGTCATGGATGATGTGTATGGCATCGATCCGCATCGTGTTGATGACGACGACCTCGCGATCGTAGTCGTCGCCACTGGGAGTCGATCCGCCTGTCAGGCCCGTGTTGGCGGCCTGCATCACGACGATGACGTCATGCTCCACGCAGGCGACCAGCGATTCCCACAACTCCGTCAGAGTCCCGGGCTTGATGACCGCGATGGCCGAGCCGGATCCGAATCTCCAGCCGGTGCAGTACGGGGCCTGTCTGTCAGGGTCGGTGATCAGATACCGCTCGCCCACGGTCGTACGCAAATTGGCAACAAGAGAATCTGAATCGGGAATGGATGGCATGTCGGATCCTGATACGTGCCTGGTGATCTCTAGAATCATGGTTGACTTTGGACGAGGTTTCGGGCCTGCCTTCATAGTAGCACTCTTGTTTGAGACGGCCTCCCGATCGAACCTTCTCGCTGATGAAAAGAAGTGAGGCGCCGCATCGTGCAATCATGCGCCGCCTCGATGGCGACCGATTCGGGTCGCCTTACATGGATTTTTCAAACCGTCCGGGATCAGCCGGCCCTTGATTCGATGGATGGCGGTTGAATCAGGGAGGTGGCCGGGGCGGCGTCCTCCAACTTGGACGAGACCGGTCCGAGACGATCGAATCGCTTGAGCCAGATTCTCGGGATCTTGGTGATCGATCCCATCTCCTCGGGGCCCTTGGTATCGGTGATGGCTACCTGCTCGGCATCCTCGTAGACGAGCAGTCCGACCGTATGCATCACGGGCAGTGGTCTTCGCGCATACTCGATCATGTCCTCCGGATCCTGCCAGCCCGATCCACCATCGGACTCCGCATCGATCCAGAACACCGATACCATTTCCCATTGGCTGTCGGTGAATCCCTCGAGTTGAAAAGCATCTCGCTGATCTCTGCCTCTTGGGTCGTTGATTGTTCTTTTTGGCTCCGCCATGTTGAACCTCCGATGGAAAGTGTTCCGAAGAGGTTCATCCCATGGCGCATTGACAGCAGGGCACCAGAATCAATTTCTCCGGACTTCGATGATGGTTCTGCGATCAGACGATCTGCCGCAGTATGTTCCGTTTGTTCTATCGATAGATACGCAGCCAACCACCAGCTCGGTTCGGATATTGCCGCCGAAAGCATGGATACCTGTTGGAATGACCCTCATGGCCCGCTCAGGAGGTGTATTACATGCCCTCGGAGGAGCCCAGGCCTGTATCCGCCGCTGGTGGCTTATCGATCGCCGATTCCTTGCCACCTGGTGCATCCTTGTTTTCGATGCCACTGAGGTTGGTGACCACCACTCCCAGAACGATAAGGGCGATTCCACCGATCTTGGCGGCGTTCATCGTGTCCTTGTAGATGTACCAGCTGAAGAACGCGATCAGCGCCGTTCCGAGTCCGCCCCAGATGGCGTACATCGAACCAAGCTGCAGATATTTCAAGGCCTGGATCATGAACCAGAAGCAGATGATGTAGAAGACCACGACCAGGATGGTGGGAACGATGTTGCGAAGCCCGTTCATCTGCTTGAGCAGGAGTGCCGCCGCGACTTCGAAGAGGATTGCCAGTAACAGATAAATCCAACCCATGTGCCTATCTCCTACATGTGCCTGTCGACCATGTGTCAGGAAATACTATTCGACATCAGGTGGGCCTGTCAGTCTTGAGTCCCTGTTTCAGAAGAAACTTCCGGCAGGTTTGGAACCGGAATCACCATGATGGGGTGGATGATGGTGAGGTGGTCCGTTGCGACGACCCGGTGGGGGATGGGGCGGGTTCTCTATGCCGTTTTCGAGCAGGAATAGACGCATGGCGTCTTCCTCCTCGCGATCAAGTCTGCCATCCTTGTCCAGGTCGAACCTCTGGTGGAGTTCCCTGGAACGTTCTCTCCGGGATCGATGCTGCTGCTTGGCGAATTCACGAGCCGCACGGCGTTCCATCTTGTCCAGCTCCCCGTTTCCATCGAGATCGAATTTCTTGATGACATCATCCGAGAAGGTTCGATGCTCACGTGGTCCACGACGATCCGGCCGACCCATTATCTGTTCCGCGAGACGCCGCCTCTGGGGTGGACTCAGGAGCTCCACAAGTCCCAGATGGTTTTCCATGCGAACCCTGTGGAGCTCGGATTGGAGTTCGATGTCTTCGTTGGCAATTGTCCTGAGCCTGTTTATGTCGGGTGTCTCGCTGGCGAGAATCTCCATCATGACGTCGTGATTCATCCTCAACTGTTCACGAATGAAGCAGGTCTCCTCCTGGTCTGATTTTCGCAGATATTGGAAGGCGTCCGCCTGGCGGTTGTCGAGTTCGAGTCTCTCAACGACATCCTTGATGATGGCAGTCTCAACGATCTCGGCCTTCTTGACGGAGGTCCGCCAGGTCATCGCCCCAATGATGAAAAACACGTTGAATATCAGCGAGAGACCAAGTATGAAAACGAGAATCGATCTGTTCATTGTTGTTCATCCTTTGACCATTCTCGAGTACCCGAGAGAGTTGCGAGAATAATCGACTCGAGATCCTGGGAGTCCGTATCGAGCAGATCGAACGTCACCGCCGCTATGAAGTTGTTGGTGGCCTCGTTTGTGGCGGGAGCGGCGGATTGTCCAAAGGTGAAACCAATGGCTGCCACGACGATGGCGGCGGCGGCCGCCGTGGCCTGGAGACCGATCGAGCCGATCACATACCGTCTGCCTCGATCAGTTCGTGTATTTCGAAGGTGCTCAAGTGTCGAGGCATGAAGTGATTTCAGAGTCTTCGAGGAGACGTTCATCTGCTCGATCGGAGTTTCGTCGCGGAGGAACGAGAGCAGTTCCCTTGCCGCGGGATCTTCGGAGAGCAGACCCTCCAGGGCATCGTCTTCGGGGCACCCGGCATCGAACCATGCAGCCAGGGTCATCTCGTCGATCTTGACGAGATGGCTCCGTTGTCTTCTGTTGGCCCAGAGAGCCTTCAATCTGTCATCTGCATCTGCCATTATTCGGCTCCGATTACTGTTCTATACGGGTTCTTCGATCGGATCATCCCGATGAGTTGATATCTGGATCATTCTTTGTTTCAACAGAAAAGTGCTTTCTGAGACGTTCAAGGGCCTTGTGCTTGGTGCTTCTGATGGTCTGATCCGTTACGCCGACCAATTCGGCGGCTTCCGCTATGGTCATTCCATCTTCAAATAGAAGTGATAGCACCAGCTTCTGTCGGCCGGTCAGGAGTTGTAAGGGGATATCGAGCAGAGGGTTGGGCGGTTGTGTGTCTGGGCGGGCCTCGACCATGTCCTCAAGCAATGACAGGCTCGGCCTTTTTCTTCTCAAAGCGTCGATGGTGGTGCTTCTCGTGACGAGTGTAAGCCATGTCGACAAGGCCGCTTTTTCAGGATCGAAGCTCCTGAGCAACTTGAAGTCATTTCGAATGAGCTTCAGATACACCGCCTGGGTCAGATCGTCGATTTCGATTTCCGCGGGTATCCGTCCAGTGCCGATGGTCCGCTTGATGGCCGAAACGACAAGGCCTGCCGTGCCTGATATGAATGTCTCCCAGGCAGCTGAATCACCATGAATACAGGCTTCAATGTCGATTTTTGGTGTCCTGAGGTTTAAAAATTCGAGGGAGGTTGCATGATGGGGATGAATTCGGCTGCAAGAGCGTAAGGTATCTCGATACGACTCGATCCTAGAAAGTAGATGTCAGGAGAATCAAGTCATGGTGTTTTCATCAATCGTGAATCAAGATCGCAACAACGTCGGTGGCGGCCTTTTTAATCGGCTCCTGATTCTCATTGTCGGCATTCTGTTTGTCGGTTGCATCGCGAATGCCCAGGATTCAACAGAGTCGGAGTCCGCTCCATCCGGAGATCGTTCCGTTCAGGAGGATCCGGAGTCGCAAGGCGGACAAGGTAGATCCGGTCGTGGTGGACGCGGCGAGGGTGAATTCAGGGGATCTCGCGATGGCGATGGTCCTCGAGGTGGACGAGGTGGCCGAGGCGGACGAGGTGGCCGAGGCCGCGGCCCAGACGGGGGCAACGGTTTTCCAGCTGGTGGGCCTGATCAGGGTCGTGGTGATCGTCCCGAGGGACCTGGCGGTGGAATAGTTATAACTCGTGGTCTGGGCATCATGGGTACGCCCGAAGGACTCTTCACACCGGATTACATGACTCGTGATGTTCCAATGGTCATTGCTGAGCTTCAGCTTGCCGATGATCAGCGTTCCATCATCGAGGAATTGTTCAATGTCTACGACTCGTCGTTTCGTGAAGCGCTCGACACCTTGAGAGAAGGAACCGAGCAGGTTCGCGAAGCATACGAGCCCGACCCGACGATTGATGAGAGACTCCTGAATCTGCGAGAGCAGATGCGTGGCATGAGGCAGGAGATGCGACAGGCTCGAGAGGCCTTCG
>MDTG01000514.1_pt1 | contig 19438 bp, 16 predicted proteins | sample 811421 | NCBI WGS metagenome assembly MDTG01 (sample SAMN05326645, study PRJNA326480) | marine metagenome | isolation source: seawater | place: Pacific Ocean: South East | collected 2011
TATGATACTTTAAAAGTATTAGATGTAACTGGTGCTGCTGCTGATGGTGATCTTGATGCTAACCAATTAAATGGTGTTGAGATTGTTGCTGGTGCTGCTGCACTTGAAACTGTAACTGTTGGTGGTAAGTTATCTAAATTTATTGCAGCTGGTCCTTCAGCTACACTAAAAAGTATAACTACTGCTGGTGAGATTAGACTTGTAAATATTACTGGTGCAACTGGTTTAGAAACTGTTGCAATTGGTCATGACCACGTCGAAGGTATGTTAGGAGCTGAATTTACATTTGACGATAATGACAAGATCACAGCTTTAAATGCGGACAATCTTGCTGAAGTTAGATTATTAAATATAGTTGGTAACGCTAAGTTAGCTGCTATTAGTTTTAACTCTATTACTGATCCTGACGGAGTTGCTGCATCATTGAAAGTATCTATTACTAACAATGCACTTACTGCTGATATGGTTGCTGCTACAGCTGCTACTGAAACTAAGCCTGCTGTTGCTGCTGCAATTACTAATTCAAGTGGTCTTTTTGATCTGAAAACTTACTTAGGAAGTTTTGTCGCTTCAACTGCTTTAGGTACTACATCTTTCGAACTTGAAATTGATGTTGTCAATTACAAGGCTACTGCAAGTTCAGATGCTGTAACTAAGACGAATGCTGCTGCATTTACTGCTGATAATGCCGCTGGTAATGTAACTGCTGGTGATGATATTAGTACTTTAGAAGAGCTAGCGTTACTTGGATCTTAATTAATAAGTTTAGAAAACGTTTTTAGTAAACCGTTTTTCTTTTAAAAAAAAGCCCTCTTTTTTGAGGGCTTTTTTTATATTTATAACTATCAAATTTCATTAGATGAGTGTCATTAAATACAACTCTTTGCCCATATACATTCTACTAGTTTTATATATTTTTACTGGAGCTATACCAGCGCTTGGTTCCATTGATATTCTTGCTCCACAATGGGTATATTTTGGTTCTATTAATATATTGACCTCGTTGTATTTTTTTTTCAATTCTAATAAATTTAAAGATTCATTATCAATAATTCTAAAGAGCTATTTTTTTTGGGCTTATTTTATTTTAATAGTTTGGGCTACCCTTTCATACTTTTATGCGATAAATCAAGTAGAAACTTTAATAAACTTACCAAGATATTTTAATGTATTTATAGCCTGTATTTTTAGTTATTTACTGATAAGTAAATTATTGAAACCAATAGTCTTTGTTACATTTATTTTCCTTGGGTTTCTAATTGTTGAAATTGTAGCTTATTTCAATGATTTTTTTGATGTTTACTCTAGTACTGAGTATTTTAGTTTAACAAGGGTAAAAGGAGTAAGTGGAAATAAAAATATAACAGCTGCATCAATTGCGTTTAAAATACCCATTGTCCTATACTTGATTAATATAACTAAATCAAATATTATTAAGTTTATTTGTTTTTTTATTTTAGTCCTTTCATTTCTATCTATATCTTTAGTTAATGCAAGAGCTGCAATACTTAGCTCTAGTCTTGTAGTTATTCTTTATGTTGGTTTTTTTGTTTTTAATTACATTAGAAAAAAAATATCATTAAAATCTACACTTGTATCAATTTCATATGGACTTATTTCTTTTCTATTATCATTTTCTATAAATGAATTTTTGGCTTCAAATGCAAATACAAATTCATTTACCAAAACAGTTGGAAAGATTCAGTTTAACAATGAAGCTTCTAATGGAAGATTTGATTATTGGTTTGATGTATACAATCATCTAAAAGACAATCCTGTTATTGGATGTGGATTAGGAAATTGGAAAATTGCTTCAATTGAGTATGGTAAAAGACATATTAATGGTTATACTGTTCCCTATCATGCTCATAATGATTTTCTTCAATTTTTCTCAGAGCTTGGAATAGTTGGAGGAATTCTTTATCTGTCAATATTTATATTTCTTTTTATAAATCTACTCCTTCTTCTAATCAAGAGCAAGTTGTTAGAGAAATCTTTAGTGTATTTTATACTGGGTTGCTCACTTCTTGTCTATTCCTTAGATGCCTCACTTAATTTTCCTATTGCTAGACCTCTGATGCAGTCATCCTTGGTAATTATGATTGGTGTAATTCTATTTATAATTTTTGAAAATAAAAAGCCAAAAAACTTAGTTAATAATACCGTTTCAAAAATCATTTTTTCAGTATGTTTTGTTTTAATTGTCTTATCCACTTCAATTCATTACATTTCTTTTAATTCGTTAACCAAACAAGGTAGACTTTTGTATGAATTTAATAATAACAAGTTTGATATGAGTTTAGAAGAATTAGACAAAATTTCGGATGATTTTCCAAATCTAACTGAGACAGCTTTACCAATTAAGGCGATGAAAGCTCGATATTTTTATTTAAATGATTTAAAAGAAAAAGCTCATAATTATGCTACCAATGGATCAAAAGATAATCCTTTTATATATTTTCCCGAAAATTTAAAAGCTCAGTTTTTTTTCCAAGAAGGAAAGATTGATAGTGCCTATGTTTATTCAAAAGTTGCATTTGACAATATACCTAGAAATAAACCTCATTTTGACTTATATATAAAAACTTTAATTGAAAGAAAAGATATAGCTGGAATTGAAAATGCTTTTTCAAAGGCACAAGAAGTTTTTGGTAACGATCCTGTTATTTGGCAATTATATCTGCAAGCGTTAGCTAGAACTAGGAGTATTGGAGATCCTTATGCAATGCAAAAAGGAGCAGAGGCTTTTAATCTGTACCGTGACAATCAGAGTATCTTTACTTTGTATAAAATATTAACATATGGTCAATCAAGAATGATGGAAGCTGAAAAACTTGGTAGAGATGCAGTAGAATTATATAAAAATAAGTTATATGATCAAGCATTTGTTAAATTTAAAGAAGCCAACAATCTTGACCCATTAGATCCTGTATTTCCATTAAATGCAGGCTTTGCTCTTTTTGAATCAAAAAAATTCGACAGAGCTATTTCTTTTTTTAATTTAGTTATTCCAACAAAGCATACAAATCATTCTTTAAGAGCAATGAGGTATAAAGCACTGTCTTTGATTAATTTAAATAAAAGGTCTGAGGCATGTAAATTATTAGATCAGTTAAGGATAAAAGGTAAAAAAAGAATGTATTTCCAGGAGTATCAGAAATATTGTAAATAAAAAAAATAAAAAAAAGTAACATATATTAATTTTTTTAAGTACTTTTGTTACTAGATTTAATAAACATTTAGTGCTTAATAACTTAATAACTTCAAAAACTCGATTACGCCTACTTATTAAATTTTTTGTAAGTCAGGCTAATCGAGGTTATTTAAATGGGTTAGCTTCAGAATTTAATGAGTCAACAAATTCAATTAGAAAGGAATTAAATCATTTATCTGATGCTGGTTATTTAAAAAAATATAAGGATAACAACAAAGTTGCTTATAAAGCAAATATATCTCACCCTTTGTTTGACGTTTTACAAAAAGTAGTTTTCAAACATTTAGGTCTTGAGGAGATAGTAGAAAAAGTTTTAGAGAGAATGGGTTCAGTAAAAAAAATCCTTTTAATCGGTGATTATGCCAAAGGAATTGACTCAGGAAATGTTGAAGTGATTTTGATAGGAAATCAATTGAACACCGAATATATTGGAGGTTTGGAAAAAAAAGTTCAAGGAATAATCGATAGAAAGGTTAGCTTTTATTTAGCAACTAAGGAAAATCAAAATCAACATAGAATAGTTTTGTATGAAAATATCTAATATATGTTGCATTGGTGCAGGATATGTTGGCGGACCAACAATGGCTGTAATTGCATTAAAGTGTCCTAGTTTAAAAATTACTGTTGTTGACGAAAATAAAGAAAAGATTAATGCATGGAACAGTATTGATTTAGATAAATTACCTGTCTTTGAGCCAGGCCTTAAAGATATTGTTTCAAGAACTCGAAATAAAAATCTCTTTTTTACTGACGAAATTGAAGAGGCAATTAAAAATTCAGAAATGATTTTTATGGCTGTTAATACTCCAACAAAAACATATGGGGAGGGAAAAGGTATGGCTGCAGATTTAACTTTTGTTGAGAATTGCGCTAGAAAAATTGCAGAGGTATCTAATTCAGATAAAATTGTCGTTGAAAAATCAACATTACCTGTTAGGACTGCTGAAAAAATAAAAGAAGTTTTAGTTGAAAATAGTAAAAACAATGTTTCTTTCGAGGTTATTTCAAACCCGGAATTTTTAGCTGAAGGGACAGCAATAAAAGATTTATATCAATCTGATAGGGTATTAATTGGAGGTGAAAATACAAAATCTGGGAATAAAGCTGTTAAGGCTTTAGTTTCGATCTATGAGAAATGGATACCAAAACAAAAAATTTTAACAACAAATGTATGGTCCTCTGAATTATCAAAATTAGCTTCTAACGCAATGTTAGCTCAAAGAGTGTCTTCAATTAATAGTCTTTCAGCATTGTGTGAGAAAACTGGAGCAGATATAATTGAGGTTTCTACTGCTGTTGGAATGGATTCTAGAATTGGTAATCAATTTTTAAAACCCTCAGTTGGATTTGGTGGGTCATGTTTTCAAAAAGATATTTTAAATCTTGTTTACTTATGTAAGCACTATGGATTAAATGAAGTAGCAGAATATTGGCATCAAGTTGTAAAAATTAATGATTATCAAAAAAATAGATTTGCAAAAAAAATAGTCAATGCTTTAAATGGTACTGTAAACAAGAAGAAAATTTCAATTTTGGGGTGGGCTTTCAAAAAAAACACAAATGATAGTAGAGAATCTTCGTCCATATATGTAGTTGACTATTTAATCAATGAAGGAGCATACATTAGTATTTACGATCCTATGGTTAAAAAAAATAAAATATACAACGACTTAACTTTATTATGGGAGTCACAGGGAAACAATAAATTAGAGATTGAAAAGAGATTGAAAAATATAAAAATATGTTCTGATTACATAAAATGTATAGAAGGGGCATATTCTGTTGCAATACTTACAGAGTGGGACGAATTTATAAAATTTGACTGGGAATTAATATCAAGTAAAATAGTAAAGCCAGTAAAGATTTTTGATGGTAGAAATTTATTAAGGAACAAAATAGATAGTGTTAAAATAAATTATTTAGGTAAAGGTTGAAATACTTATGATAAACTCTATAAAAAAAATAAATTTATTATTAAGAAAAAAGCAAAAGAAAACTCTTTTATATCTCTCTTTTTTATTGATAATTGGCATGTTTTTAGAAGTATTTGGATTAGGCCTAATAGTACCTCTGTTAACGGTTATATTAGACCCAGAAATTGTGACTAATTCTTACTACTCAATTTACATAAAAGAATTCTTTGGAGACATTGACCATAAACAGTTTTTATCATCAGCATTAGTTATTTTGTTAGTTGTGTATTTCGTTAAAACTTTTTTCTTAATTTTTTTGGCTTTTAAACAAAACACTTTTTTATCAAATCTATATGCAGAAATTTCAGTTAAACTTTTTAATCATTATTTAAATCAAAGTTATATATTTCATACCAGAAAAAATTCCGCAACTTTTATTAAAAACATTTTGGTTGAGGTTGATTTATTTAGAAGTTATTGTACATCATTAATTTCTTTATTTATTGAATTCGCTCTATTATTTTCAATCATAATTACTCTAATATATATTGAGCCATTTGGAGCAATTACAATTGGCTTATTTTTTACTTTTTTTTCAAGTATAGTAATAAGGCTAACAAAAAAAAATTTAAAATTTTGGGGTAAAAAAAAAGAGATTTTAGACGATACCATTTCTAAGAATATTCTTGAATCATATGGTGGTATTAAGGAGATTATAATTTTAGGTAGAATTAAATTAATTAATAAAATTTTTTCAAAAAATAACTTTTTCAGAGCCAGAATTCTAAGAAACTTCTTGACTATAACTCAAATCCCAAGATTCATTCTAGAGATTGTAGCAATATTTGGAATAGTGGGTTTTATTTTTTTGATGATGAATCAAAATAAAGACAGTAATGAGCTATTGACAGTTCTGGGTGTTTTTGTTGCAGCAACTTTTAGAATGATCCCTTCATTTAATCGTATAATTTTTGCAGTTCAAAATATGAAGTATAAATCGTCATCTGTAGATTTACTATTTAATGAATTTAAATCATTTGAACAAAGTGAAAAAACCATAAAAAAATATAAAGAAATTAAATTTGAGAATAAAATTATTCTAAAAGACATCATTTTTTCTTATAAGAAAAATAATATTATACTAAATAATATTTCATTAGATATAAATAAAGGAGACTGTATTGGAATTATTGGTAGCTCAGGTGCAGGTAAAAGTACATTTGTAAATTTAATTACAGGACTTTTTTCTCCATCAAAAGGATCCGTTAAAGTAGATGGTAAAGACATAAAAAATTATACAAGATCTTGGCAAAATAAAATTGGATATGTCCCACAAGATATTTTTTTAGCTGACAATACAATTCAGAATAATATTGCATTTGGAATTGAAAAAGAGGATATATGTCATAGATCAATTGAAAAATCAATTAAGAATGCTCAACTTGATAAATTTATTAATTCTTTGGACGATGGATTGAATTCGCAAGTTGGAGAAAGAGGAGTACAATTATCAGGAGGGCAAATTCAGAGAGTCGGAATTGCAAGAGCTCTTTATAATAATCCAGAAATTTTAATACTGGACGAGGCAACAGCATCTCTTGATTCTCAAACTGAAATGAATTTTATGAATTCTATTAAAAAATTAAAGGGAAGCATGACAATTTTAATTATTTCTCACAGAATGTCAACATTAAAAGATTGTAATAAAATATTTAAAATTCAAGACAAAAAATTACAAGTTGTGTGAGGTTAAAAATTTATCAATGATTTAAAAAAAATTAATTGTAAGAAAAATTGAGATATTAAAATGAAAATTATTTTTAATAAACCATATATCACAGGTAACGAGTATAAATATGTGAAGCAGGCTATTGATAGTGGACATATTTCTGGAAATGGAAATTTTAGTAAAAAAGTTGAGAATTTTTTTAATATTAAATTTGGTTTTAGTTCGTCATTTGTCACGACCTCATGTACAGATGCTCTTGAGATGAGTGCTATTTTGTCAAATTTAGATACAAAAGATGAAGTAATTATCCCTTCATATACATTTGTTTCAACCGCTAATGCATTTGCGCTTAGAGGAGCCAAAATTATTTTTGCTGACAGTGAAAAAAATACTCCTAATATTGACGTTTCAAAAATATCAAAATTAATATCAAATAAAACCAAAGCGATTTTAGTTATGCACTATGGTGGAATAGCTTGTGATATGGATCCAATTATTGAATTAGCTAAAAAAAATAATTTGTTAGTAATTGAAGATGCAGCTCAATCAATAAATTCATACTACAAGGGAGTTCCTTTAGGCTCAATTGGTAATTTTGGAACTTTTTCATTTCATCAGACGAAAAATATAGTTAGTGGTGAGGGAGGGTTACTTGTTGTTAATGACAAATCTTTTTCAAAAAGGGCTGAAATTATATATGAAAAAGGTACAAATAGAACTCAATTTATGAGAGGTGAAATTGAGAAGTATGGTTGGGTTGATATAGGTTCTTCTTTCCTCGCTTCTGATATAATTTCTGCATTCTTACTCGCTCAACTAGAGAAAATTGAAATTATTCAAAATATCAGACTGAAAATTTGGAATCAGTATAATAATAATTTAAAGGCCTTATTAGCTATAAATCCTTTGATGTTGCCTTATATTCCAAATTATGCAACAAATAATGCTCATGTGTTTTATATTTTGTGTAATAATTCAAATGAGAGAAAAAATTTAATAAAATATTTAAATAAAAATCGAGTAAATGCGACTTTTCATTATTCTGCACTTCACAGATCTCAGTTTTTTAAAAAAAATTATAAAGGAGAAAATTTGAATGAATCAATTAAGTGGTCAAGTTGTCTATTGAGATTACCTATATATCCTGACTTGAAACTTAATGATGTTGATTATATCTCATCATTAATTCTAAAATTTTATAATGTATAATATAGCAACACCTGTATCGAGTTTATTTTCAAGTTTTAAAAATTGTGAAAGTATAATATCACATTCTGATTGTTTAGAATTAAGAGATAGTTTTAAAACAAAAAAATCAAAGTTCGATAAATTATATCATTTTGAATTTCAACCAATTCATCATTTATCAAAACAGAATTTTGATTTAATTGAAAAAACAACTAATGAAAACAAATATTTAGAATTAATTTCTTTTCATATGGCTTCATGTTTTGATAAACCAAAAATATTAAATGGAAAGTTTGTCTCGGGGGGCAAAAGTTATACACTTGAGGAAATGTTTAGTAATGCAAGAAAAAATTTTTCTGTAATAAAAGAAATTGTTGGTGATTCAATTAAAATTGCTGTGGAAAATAACAATTACTACAAAACTCCAGCATATAAATATGTAACTGAACCAACTTTTATCAATAAAATAATTTTTGAAAATAATATTTTTTTACTCTATGACTTAGCTCACGGAAATATAACAGCATATAACCAAGGTATTGATTATAATAAATATTTTAATTCTTTACCAATCAATAAAATAATTCAATTGCACATATGCAGAAATGGTGTGAAAAACAATGAAGCCTACGATGCGCATTTTATTCCAAATAAAAAAGTTTTAGATGAAGTTAGGTATATTCTTAAAAAGGCAGATAATTTAAAATATTTAACACTTGAATATTACAAAAATGTTAAAAAACTAATAGAGGGTTTAATTAAATTGAGAGAAACGATAGAAAATTATGAGTGAGTACATTAATCAGTTATATAATTTAAAAGATAAGGTGGTTTTAATTACAGGATCCTCTGGGCAATTAGGATCAGCATTATGTAAATCATATTTAGATTTAGGATCAATTGTAATTGGGATTGATAGTTTAAAGCCCTTAAAAGTTATTAAAAATGTAAATTATTATTTTGAAGATGTAAGTAATGAAAAGCAGATTCAAAACTTATTTTCAAAGATTTATAAAAAATATGGTTGTATTGATATTCTAATTAATAATGCTGGAGTAAGTATTTTTACTCCCTTTCAAAAAAGAACAAATGAGGAGTTAAACTTTGTCATTGACACAAATCTTAAAGGTTCGTTTTATTTTATTAAAGAGTTTTCAAATTTCTTTAAAAGTAAAAACTCTAATTATTCTAATATTATAAATATTGCTTCAATGTATGGAGTTATTTCGCCTGACCATAGGATATATAGTGAAGGGGACAGAAAGAATTCAGAAATTTATGGAGCAACAAAAGCAGCAATAATTCAGATGACTAAATACTTTGCTGTTCATCTTGCAGAGAGAAAAATAAGAGTAAACTGTGTTTCACCAGGTGGAATTTTTAATCCAGAGAATCCTCAATCTGATTCTTTTATAAAGAATTATTCATTCAGATGTCCATTAAATAGAATGGCTAACGTTAATGAAATAATCGGAGGAATTATATTTCTATCCAGTGATGCAGCTTCATATGTAACCGGTCAAAATTTAATAATAGATGGAGGGATGAGTTGTTGGTAAATAATAAAAATTAATAGTAAAATGAAAAATCTTAAATCATTCGGTTTTAATACAAAAAATAGTACATACACAATTGCCGAAATTGGTATCAATCATAATGGAAATTTTGATTTGGCAAAGCAATTAATTCAATCGGCTTCAAATGCAGGTGCAGATGCTGTAAAATTTCAGACATATATCACTGAAAAAAGAGTTTCTAAGGATTCTCCCATATATGAAATTTTAAAAAAGTGTGAATTTGATTTTGATATTTTCTCAAAACTTAAATCTTTTGCTGAAAAATTAAACGTAGATTTTTTTTCTACTCCGTTTGATATTGATAGTGTTGATTATTTGGAAAGCATTAAAGTACCTTTATATAAGATAGCTTCATTTGATACTGTAAATAAAAATTTTTTAAAAAGAATTTCATTAGTTAATAAGCCAATAATTATATCTGTCGGAATGACAAATTTGGAAGAAATAAAAAATGCAATAAGTATATTAAATAAAAATAACTCAAGGTTAGCTATTTTACATTGTATTTCATCTTATCCAACTGAAGAGAAAAATTCAAATTTGAAGGCTATAGAAATACTGAAAAATAATTTTGGCAGTTTCATAATAGGTCAATCTGACCATACAAATGATATAAAAGTACCTATTTATGCAGTTTGTGCTGGTGCTCAAATAATAGAAAAACATTTTAAAATTGATGAATCAATGGAGTGTGTAGATTCATCTGTTTCGATAACCCAGAAACAATTTGAAAATATGGTAACTGAAATTAGAACAATCGAGGAAATATTTGGTAACGGTAAATTGGGTGTAAGAGAATCAGAAAAAGATTTAACAAATTATAGAAGATTTAGTTGATGGAGAAATTATTTATTTTAAATAATAAAATTGATTCAGATTATTCTAAAGAATTAGACAATTTTATTAATTGGAATAAATCAAATAATTATTTAAAGAAATTAGATTATGAAAACTTAAATGAAAGTTATTTAAAAAAAAATAAAATAAAATTAATTATATCAAATGAATTAAATAAAAAGTGGTTCGATGTTTTTAAAAAATACAAAATAATTTCTATAATAATTGGAAATTCATTAAATGGAAAAGGAGATATATATATTGATTTTAAAAATTCAAATGAAAATAATAATTTTTACAATTTTAAATCTTTAAGTGATCAATCGAATCACAAATTATTGAATCTTATTAAAATTATAGAAATTCTAAAATGGGACTCAAATTTTTTTGGATATAAAATAGCGTCGATTACAACTGATATTTTAAGAGAAAATATAATGGAATTTATATACGATTTTGTGAATAATAATAATGTTAGATTAATTTATTATTTATGCAATTGTCATGATAGAAAAAGTGTTGAAATTGCTGAAAAAAACAATTTTAATTTTGTTGACATTAGAATTCAATTTGAGAAACAAATTAATAAAATCAAAAAAATTACTAATAATAAATTTCGTTTTTCATTAGCATCATTAGATGATTTTTATAAACTTAAAACTATCTCATCAGGAATTTACAATAATAGTAGATATTATTTTGACAAAAATTTTGATGTTTTGAAAGTAAATCAATTTTACTTTGACTGGATTGAAAAATCTATACTTGGTAAATTTGATGACGAATGTTATTGTTTATATAAAGGAGATAATATTATAGGCTTTTGCACTGTTAAATACAAAGAATATTCTGAAGCGTCAATTGGATTATTCGGTATATCAAAGACCTATCAAGGTAAGGGTTTGGCTAAACTATTATTAGACAATGTTTTTAATATAATGTTCCAAAGGAAAATTAAAAAACTATCAGTAGTCACTCAAGGGAGGAATTATGGCGCCCAAAGAACATATCAAAAATCTGGTTTTTTAACAAAAAAAACTGAATTATGGTATCATAAATGGATTAATTAAATTGAAATTATGAAAATCGGGATAATTACTCAGGCAAGAACAGGATCACAGAGACTTCCAAAAAAAGTTTTAAAAAAAATTAATCATTTGACTTTTCTAGAAATACATTTAAAAAGAATTATAAAATCAAAACTAGCAAAATCATTTATAGTTGCTACAACAAAATATGAAAGAGATAATGTTATAAGTGAAATTGCAAAAAACCTAAAATTTGATGTATTTAGAGGCTCAGAAAATGATGTTTTAGATAGGTATTATAAAGCTGCTAAAAAAAATAATTTAGATGTAATTGTAAGAGTAACCTCTGACTGTCCATTAATTGATCCAAATTTGATAGATAAGATAATTTATAAACATATTTTAAATAAGAAGGATTTTACCTCAAATATAACTAAGAGAACTTTTCCAGATGGTTTGGACGTTGAAGTTTTTAACTTTGAAACTCTTAAAAGAGCTTGGGTTAACTCAAAAAAACTTGACGAAAGGGAACATGTTACTTACTACATTTGGAAAAATAGAAAATTATTTTCTAGTTTTTGCTATGAGAATTCAGTTGATTATTCTAAATACAGATTAACTTTAGATTATCCAGAGGATCTTGAACTATTTAAAAAGCTTATTAATAAAATTGGTTATGACAAACCTTGGATGGATTATGTCAATTTATTGGAGAATGATAAACAGTTATGCAAAATAAATAGTTCAAGAATTAATAATTAAATATATATATATGAAAAGATGTACAAAGTGTGTTACCCCTGAAACTCATGAAACTATAATGTTTGATAAGAAAGGAATATGTAATATTTGTAGTCAAATTGAGTATAAAAAAACAAAAATTGACTGGAATGTAAAAAGAAAAGAATTAGATGAATTAGTTAAAATTTATAAAGGAAAATATTCTTATGATTGTATTGTACCATTTAGTGGTGGTAAAGATTCTGTTTGGACACTCTATTATTTAGTAAAAGAACTAAAATTAAAACCCCTAGTTGTTAGATTTGATCACGGATTTTTAAGACCAAATCTTGAGGAAAACACTAAGAGAGTTCAGCGAAAACTAGGAGTAGACTTTCATCATTTTACTCCAAATTGGAAAGTTCAACAAAAATTAATGTTGCAAAGTTTTTTAGAGAAAGGAGATTTTTGTTGGCATTGTCATACTGGAATTTTCAGTTACCCTATGAGGGTAGCTATAATGTATAATATTCCCTTAATTTTTTGGGGAGAACCTTCTGCCGAATACACATCATATTACAGTTATGATCAGCCTGAGGAGGTTGATGAAAAAAGGTTCAATAGATTTATAAATCTTGGAATAAATGCTAATGATATGGTTATAAGGCTAAGAGGGAAAGTTGAAAAAAGGGATCTATTACCATATACATATCCACCATTAAGTGATTTGCGAAAAATAAATTATAGATCAGTGTGTTTAGGCTCTTATATTCCCTGGGATATAAAAAAACAAGTTTCAGTAATTAAGAAAGAGTTGGGTTGGAAGGGAGATAAAGTTGAAAATGTACCTGAAAATTATGATTATGAAAAAATTGAATGCTATATGCAAGGTGTTAGAGATTATATTAAATATATTAAAAGAGGCTACACTAGGCCAACACATCTCTCTTCAATTGATATCAGAAACGATAGACTTGAAAGAGAAGAGGCCCTTAAAGTAATTAAAAAATATGAAGGCAAAAAACCTCCCAGTTTAGAATTATTTCTTGAATTTACAGGTCTTACAGAGGAAGAGTTTTATGAAATTTCAATTAGTCATATAGTGTCTCCAAATAAGTTTAATAGTCAAAAAATTATTGAAGGTGATAAAACGCATGACTTTGACAAATGGTCAAGAGACGGTAAAATGGATAGAACTGAAACTGAAGAAATCTTGAAAAATTGGAAAAAAATATGAAGGTAGGAGTTATAGACTATGGTATGGGTAATATTTTTTCAGTAACAAATACTTTAAATTTTTTGGGTGTAGAAAATGAACTGTGTTCAGATCCAAAAAAATTAATCGATTTTCAAAAGTTAATTCTCCCGGGTGTTGGTTCTTTTTATGACTGTATAAAAAAATTAAGTGAAAAAAAATTTATTGAACCATTAAACCATAATGTTATTGAAATGAAGAAACCAATACTTGGAATTTGCTTGGGAATGCAAGTTATGGCAAAAAAAGGATATGAAGGAGGAGAATGTGACGGATTAGGTTGGTTTGATGCATCTGTTAAAAATATTAAAATTAAAAACGGCAAGATAAAAATCCCAAACATTGGATGGGAAGAAATAAAAAAAATAAAAGAATCTATAATTTTAAAAAATATTAAATCAAATTTAGAGTTTTATTTTATTCACTCGTATCAAATGGTTTGTAACGATTTTAGTGACGTTACATCTATATATAATATTGGAAATTTGAGTATAACTTCGTCAATTGAGAAAGAAAATATTTTTGGAACTCAATTTCATCCAGAAAAAAGTTCTGACTTAGGCAAGGAAGTATTGTTAAATTTTATTGATTACTAAAATGGCAAAAAAGAGAATTATACCTAAATTACAAATTATTGAATCAACGATTTTTAAGAATGAATTGGTTTTAGTTATTACTCAAAACTTTAATCAAATCAAAGAAATCGGTGATCCTATATCACAAGCAAAAATTTATGAGGCACAATCTGCTGATGAGTTAATTTTAAGTTATTTGTCTCCTTCAAAATCTCAAGTTAATAATAGAAATTTATTTGTTGAAAAGTTAAGAGAGCTCTCAAAAGAGGTTTTCATTCCAATTTGTGTTGGTGGTGGAATCAAAAAATTAAACGACATAGAAATTTTACTACAAAATGGAGCAGATAAAATAATAATTAATTCAATATCAGTTCAAAACCCAAATTTTATAAAAGAATCATCTCTATCATTTGGATCTCAGTGTATTGTTGTAGCTGTAGATTACAGGGTAGATAATAATAACAAAATTCATATTTATAGCTCAAGTGGAAAGAAAAAATATCAAATGGATATATACGAATGGATATCTAATATTGTTGACCTAGGAGCTGGAGAAATTGTTCTCACAAATATTGACAAGGATGGGTCAATGGAGGGATTGGATATTACAAATTTAAATGAATTGACAAAAAAAATTCAAATTCCAATCATATCCTCTGGTGGATGTGGAAATGCTCAACATTTTATAGAAGGATTTTTAAAAACTAAATCTGACGCTATAGCTGCAGGAACTTTTTTTTGTATGCAAGATCAAAATACAATTCAAACAAGAAGTCAAATTAAAAACTCAGGTATTAACATAAGAACCTTAAATTAAATGATAAAAAATGGTTGATAAAAATAAATTTTACTTAGAAAAAATTAATAGCATTGTATTTTTAGGATATTCAAGTCTATTTGATGAATTTATTAAATTCAATTCAAAACTAAATATTAATTCAAAGATTATTACATCAACAGATCAATCAAAATTTATAAAAAATGAATTTATAGTATTCGATTTGTTGGAAGAAGAATTTATGAAATATGTAAAAGATAATTTTAAAATAAAAAATACTTTATTTATCTCTTTTGGGTCAAGAAATATTTTCAAAAAAAATATTATTAAAGAATTAAATAATAATTTAGTCAATTTTCATTGCTCAAGACTTCCTTTAGATAAGGGTGGTGGTGGTTTTTCATGGAGAATATTAAGAGAGGATAGAATTGATAATCAGTTAGTTCATTTAATAGATAACGGTATAGATACTGGGCCTGTAATAGATTACAAGCAATCTCTTTTCCCAAAAGAGTGTAAAATTCCTTTAGATTTTGAACTTTATTCTAAAATAAATTTGGTAAAATTTTATCAAGAATTTATTATCAAAATCAAAGAGGGTAATAAGTTTGAATTAATGCATCAAATTGATTATATCGGTAGATATAATCCAAGGTTAAATACTAATCTAAATGGTTATATAGATTGGAACTTGAATCCACATGATTTATATAATTTTATCAATGCATTTGATGACCCCTATGAAGGTGCAATAAGTTATTTGAATAGAGGAAATTTTGGCAAATTGAGAATAAAAAAAGTTCATCTGCACGGAGGGGATTCATCTAACCATCCTTATATGTCAGGTATTGTAACTAGGCATGACAATGATTGGATAGTTGTTGCAACTGGAAGCAAACACATGCTCTTGGTAGAGCAGGTTTTGGATGAAAATAAAAATAACATTATAAAAAAAATTAGAGAGGGAGACAGATTTTACAATAATTATGAAGATTTGTTAAAATCAAAATCTCAAAAAATTATATATGATTCTAAAGGATTGAAAAATGAAAATTAAAAAAAACGTAGGACAAAATCTTTATAGTAAAGCAAAACAGATTATTCCGGGTGGAACTATGTTATTATCAAAACGACCAGAGATGTTTCTTCCTGAAAAATGGCCTTCTTATTTTTCATCATGTAAAGACATTAGTGTTGAGGATTTGGATGGTAATATTTATAAAGATATGTCTATAATGGGTATTGGAACCAATATTTTAGGTTATGGAAATGAAATAATAGATAATGCAGTAAAGAAGGTTGTATCTAACGGAAATATGAGTACTTTAAATTGTCCTGAAGAAGTTTTTTTAGCTGAAAAACTTATTGAAATCAATCCTTGGGCAGACATGGTTAGATATGCAAGAACTGGTGGAGAAGCAAATGCAATTGCAATTAGAATTGCTAGAGCAGCCTCAGATAATGAAAAAGTTGCAATATGCGGTTATCATGGGTGGCATGATTGGTATTTAGCTACAAATATTGATTCAGAAACTAATTTAAATCAACATTTGTTACCAGGCTTAAGTCCAAATGGAGTTCCAAAAACTTTAAGAGGCTCTGTTTTCCCATTTGAGTATAATGACTTTAACTCATTATTAAATATTGTAAAAAATCATAAAGTTGGAATTATTAAGATGGAAGTTATTAGAAATGAAAAACCAAAAAATAATTTTTTAAAAAAGGTGAGAGATTTAGCCACCAAAAATAATATTATTTTGATTTTTGATGAATGTACGACTGGATTTAGGGAAACTTTTGGAGGAATTCACAAAAAATATAATGTTAACCCTGATATGGCAATATATGGTAAAGCTCTTGGAAATGGATACTCAATTACTGCAGTTCTGGGGAAAAAAGAAATAATGGAATCTGCACAAAAAACTTTTATAAGTAGCACTTTTTGGACTGAAAGAATCGGCCCAACTGCAGCTTTAAAAACACTGGAATTAATGAAAAAATTATCTTCTTGGGAAATTATAACTAATAATGGGAAATTTATGAGAAAAGGATGGAAAAAAATTGCAAAAAAATACAACTTAGATATTAAAATCATGGGTATTCCTTCCTTAACGAATTTTAGTTTTAACTACCAAAATAGTCAAAAATACATGACTTTCATCACACAAGAAATGTTAAAGCTAGGTTATCTTTCAAGTAGTAGATTTTATCCGTCAATTAAACATAATGAAAAAAATATTTCAAAATACTTGGATTTTTTAGATGGTATTTTTAATCAAATAAAGATGTGTGAAAAAGGTAATTTAAATATAAATGATTTATTAGAGGGGCCAGTGAGTCACTCTGGTTTTAAAAGGCTAAACTAAAAAAAATGAAAGATTATTTAGAACATGGCATTGAATATGCAAAAAATGATTTTAATAACCCCAAAATAAGCTCCATCAAGTTTGTTGAATTTCTGAGGAAAAATAATTTAATTGAAGATAAAAAGGGTATTTGTGTTGATTTAGGTTCAGGACCGGGAAGTGGTACCTATTTTATAGCAAAACATTTTAAAAATTCACATTTTTTGGGTATCGATTACAATAAAGACTATATAGAATGGACTAAACTTTTTTTTAATAGTTCTGAGGGATCTAAATTTAATCTAAAAAATTTACAAATTGAGTTTGGGGATTGGAATGACCCAGACGAAATAATTAATAAAGCCAATGGAAATGATATACAAACTTTAATTTCCGTACACTCTTTGTGTACACAGAAAAAATTTGAAAATGCAATAGACAGAATAATTGACTTAAATCCTGGTAAGATTGTTTTTAATTCCCTTTTTTATGAGGGTCCATTAGATGTTAGAATTCACATTAACGATAGAAATTCAAATTTAAAATTTAGTAATCCAGATGCAGATTTTAATATTTTTTCTTTACCTGCTTTAAAAGAATATCTCAATGATAAAGGATATTCAAAGTTTATTTTTGAGAGATTTGATATTGGGAAAAACCTTCCAAAACCAAAAAATGGAAATAGAGGCACCTACACAATAAATTCCGACTTTGGAAAGTATACTCAGTTTAGTGGACCTGTTTATCTTCCATGGTATTTTGTAGCTGCTGAAAAATAAAAATAATGGATTTATTTAAAGAATATCAATATATACCTTTTGTCAAAAGTAATAGACATTTAGACAATATTATTTCAAGTAAAGATTACAAAAATTATTACATAGATTTTAAAAAATCTATTGATAAAATAAACAAAATAATAGATGATAAGTTCTTTAAAAATAAATTTAACTATGCATCAAAGAGATTTATAATAGTTGAACCTCATTTAATAGCTTTTAATCTCTTTGTTAAGTCATTAACTCTTCAAAAAATAATAAACAATCATCCAAGCAAAGAAATAGTTTTAAAAATTTTTGATGAGGAAACCGAGCAAATTGAATTAGATAGATTTACTAATCATTATTTTTTGTTGGCAAAGAAAATTGGGAATCCGTTTAAAATAATTAATAAAGGAAAAATTAATATTACTTACAATAATAATCCAAGCACTAAAAACCAATTATTAAATATTCTAAATTTTAGTTATAAGATTTTATTTTTTGAGTTAAAAAAAAGAATTTTTAAAAATTTATTCAAAAAAAAGATACTTAAAATAGGGCAAAATTATATCACAAGAGAGATAGAATATGAGTTATATAAAAAAGGAATTGGAATGATTTCAAAAAAAAACGATTTAAAAAAATTCTTTGAAACTGAATTAAAAATAGAATTACATAAATATGACTATATTAAAACTATTATTGAGATAGTTTATTCTAACACAAATAATCTCAAGAACAAATATTTTTCAAACCAAAAAGTATATGAAGGTTTGGTTGAAGTTTTATCAGATTTGATAAACATAAATCTCGTCAATCTTCTTTCAAAGAAAGATGCAATGCGCGAAAGAATAGCATATTTAAAAAAAAAATTAGATTATAAAATTTGTTTATCAAATGGCCTTTATGGTATTTTTGGAAAATCTTTATATGATGCACTACATTTTAACGGAGTTAAAGTTTTCTCTGCAGAACACGGATTAACTGCTGGTAATAGTAAAGATGCAATTCAAAGTTTTTATGTAAATGAATCTTTAACATCTGACGTATTATTTTGTTATTCAAATTCTTCAAAAAAAACAAGATTAAAAAATAAAAATTCAAATTTGTCAATATTTGTGGCTGGGTGCCCTAATTTTCCAAAAAAAATAAGATTCAAAAAACTAAAGAAATTTTTAGTTAAAAAAAGATTAAATTTAAAGGGTATAAATATATTTTATGTTTCCCATAACATAGAATTTAATACTGAAAAGTATTTTCCTTATACTAAATCAAATTCACAAATTTTTAATGATGAATTAAACCTTTTATCTATATTGGGAAAGATAAATAAAAATGTTATTTATAAGCCATATCCAACAAAACAATTTTTATATGATAAATTCAGTTTGATAAAAAATTATTTATCTAATTACAAAAACATAAAAACTTTTTATGGAGAAGAAGATTACAGATATATTAGATCAGCATCGGATATTATTATTACTCAGTCTTCAGAAAGTACCTTAGAGTGGTGCA
>MDTG01437849.1_pt1 | contig 19438 bp, 20 predicted proteins | sample 811421 | NCBI WGS metagenome assembly MDTG01 (sample SAMN05326645, study PRJNA326480) | marine metagenome | isolation source: seawater | place: Pacific Ocean: South East | collected 2011
AGCAATCTCTCTAGAGAATGGACCTAATTGTGATTCATGGGTATCTTTCAAATCACTTGAATTAATCCACTTGTCAGATAAATCTTCCAATGTCGTATACATCATTGAACGAAACTTGGCATTACTACGGTCTGTCAAAGCAGAAAGATACTTCTTCTCTATTTGTTCAATCAAAATATCGCTCTTTGTAATCGCAGATTCATAATCCCACTCTTTCTCAAGACTGTGAGCTTCCCTAATCCAGTGAAGCATTCCGAATAATTTTTGGTTTACATGGAGTGCCTTTTCATCGATAGAAGGCGGCCAAGAGAAATCCATAATCGAAGCATCACATTTGGTTGGAAGTTGATTATTCAAATCAAAAGTAGGGCTTATGTTTCGAATTGTAGAAATAATCAGACTTGCATCGAGTTTGGACTCCTCCCATTGTTTGAATGAAATAAATTTAATTTTCTCAGACATATCCTCTTCCGAATTACTGTATCTTTTATGGTTTCTACTGATTACTGTAACTTCTTTTTCACCTAAGGAGAATAAAACTTCAACAGCTTTTTTACCCATTTCTCCAAAACCAAGAACCACAGAATTAGAATGATTTTCAGAAGATAATTGTTGTTCAAGAGCAGTACTTGCCAGACTTATCATAGACTCTGTTGTTTGATTAAATCCTAACTCCTTTCTAATCATACGGTTGGCTGAAATAACGTGATCGAAAAACGAACTATTGATGTCGCTAACCAAATCGTGTTTTCTGTGCCATGCGACTGAACTTCTAAACTGAGCCATAACTTGTAATTCACCAATCATGAAGGAATCAAGACCGCTGCAAACCTTTACCAAATGCCTCCAGACATCAAGACCATTGTAACTTTCAAACGGAACCGAATCTAGTGAAGTACAGTCTAAAATATTGGCCTGTAATTTATCTGAATCTATTGCAAACCCAACATAAAGCACTCGATTACATGTTGAAAACTCGAAAATTTCGGTCTCTGATGCTTCGGAAAGATTTCTAATGAAGTCTAACCTTTGTTGTTTAGTCAGTCCTTCAGTAGTTAAGTGCTTAACGTGTTCTACGTTATCTGAATCGATTTTCATTGTCACCATGCATATGTCATTCATTAATTTCTCAGCATCTACTTGTTGGCCGTTAATCTCATGAACGGCAGTAGCACTGAGGAAACGCGTAAGGTCGATATTAGGGTGACCTAAATCAGTCATAACCTTCCCAACAGATGACCCGTAAATTACTACCTTAAGAACTTCAGTTTATTTTGATAGATTTCAATTCCCAATATTTTGACATGATTCGAGATTTTTGATTTTAGATTCAATGGTCTCAGCACAAGCTTCGAAGACTTCTAGTGATTGACCAACAGGGTCTTCTAAATTCCAATCTTGGTCTATCCTAATCATCGGACAACTCACGCCACATCCCATCGATATTACCATGTCATAAGATTGCCAATCTATATCATCGACTAGTTTAGGGTGAAGTCCTCGTGTACTAATCTCCTTGGATTCTAAGACCTTCAACGCGTTGAGACTAACACTGCTTGCGGGGTCCGTGCCCGCACTTGCAGCATCATGACCAAGTCTTCTAGCAATACCCTCTGCCATTTGTGACCGGCAGGAGTTCCCAACACATACGAAGAGTAGGCGCATGACAGGCTGTGAGCAGAAGAGACATATGAACCAATGGCATGTAGCCTCAATAGATGTGGGTGCCAATATTGGTTTACACGGGAGTGTTTGTCACTCTTTTCATTACCCATATTATCGCTGCAGCAAACGACTGGGGTATCTTATTCCGAGTTGTGGCAGTTTTGATCACATTACAGACATTGTTTGCAGGATTGTGCATACATTTGTTGAAAGGAGATGTTCGGCATGCTAGGCTCCCAGTAATCGCTTTGAGTGCTGGTTTAGGTTGGGCTTATGCAGGCATGCAAATGGATTGGTCAATCGCGATATGGGTGTTGGTTGCGATAATCTTGCAAATTCTAACTGAAAAAGGATTGAAGTATGGCACACTCGCCGAGTCGACTGATGGCTGACTCACCAGTTAAGGTCAACAACCCCGGAGATGTTCTTGCAGCAGCTTCGCCAGAAGAGCAGAAGAAGATGGAGGCTGCATACAATCAAATGAAACGCAAGATGGCGATTTCAGAGATGGGTAAAGCAATCAAACACAAGATTATGGTGCTTTCAGGCAAGGGTGGCGTTGGTAAATCAACAGTTGCAACAGGGCTTGCATTATCACTTGCCCAGCAAGGACTCAAAGTTGGCCTCTTAGATATCGACATCACCGGTCCCAATGTTCCTAAGATGATGGGATTAGATGGGCGAAGATTAAATGTTGAAGCAGGAAGAATTCACCCGGCACAAGGTCACCTTGGAGTCAAAGTAATTTCAATGGCATTCTTATTGGAAGACGAAGATACTCCTGTTGTATGGCGTGGGCCAATAAAGTTAGGAGCAATCCAGCAGTTTATCGGAGATGTTGAGTGGGGTAATTTGGACTATCTGATTATTGATTTCCCTCCTGGCACATCAGATGAACCACTTACAGTTGCTCAGAATTTACCAGATATCGACGGTATGGTAATTGTGACAACTCCGCAAGATGTGGCTTTACTAGATTCAAGAAAATCAATTACATTCGCTAATTCTTTGAAGGTTGATGTAATTGGTGTAATCGAAAACATGAGTGGTTATACTGTTCGTGGAAAAGCACCAGCAGGTACCGAATTGGAACTTGCTGCACCTGGTGGAAAAACAATCAAGGTTACTGCCGATGAAAATGGGGACTGGGGAGGAACTCTGGACATTTTCAAAGCAGGTGGCGGCGAAAAGACAGCTGAAGAATTCAATGTTCCTTTCTTAGGGAAGTTACCATTTGATCCAGGATTTGTTAGGGGCGGCGACGATGGAGTCCATCGCATTGTCTCAGAACCTGAAGGACCGTCTGCAATGGCATTCAACAATGTAGTAGCACATATTCAAAGTAAGGTTGAATCTGGCTCTACCTATAGTGGATTAGAAATTATTTGAGGGATAACCAATGGATATTCCTGAATTAAAAAGATTGGAACGAAGAGAATTCGATATGCATCTGACTTGGGAAGATGGTACTGAACATGAGATAACTTACGACGATCTTCGTCATGCTTGCCCATGCGCAAAGTGCGCTCCTCAACGAAATGACGATCAGTCATCTATGGCTCTCCGTAGAAATGTAGAGAAATTACCTCGTGAGAAACCTACTGTGAGACCAGTTGGAAATTATGCATTATCTTTTGAATGGACAAGTGGCTGTTCATCGGGTATTCATCGCTTTGAACGAATCTGGAGACTCGGCTCAAAGCAAGACCCAGATAACGGTAAGTCATACGTTCATGGAGCTTGGTGAATCGCTATTCATTGAGCATTTGTAGCAGTAATACACTTGTATAACATTCAGTCACGATATCAATTGGAGGTCTTATCATGGATGGAGTCTATCTTACTTGGTTGATTTCTGCATTAGCAATTGGTGTATTGTTGATGCCGATAATAAAACCGCCATGGGCGAAGGTTACTTTGCATGGTTTCATTGATTTTATTCGCCGATATTGGTTACATTTTGTAATCGTTCTAAGTATTTACAATGCTAAGGATTTCCTCGATGAAGTTGATCGGGTTTTGATGGCAAATACGGATGGAATGTTGAACATGACTCCTTGGATTTATGCAATTGAAGGAAACATGGCATTGTGGATTCAAGAAACATTCAAGGCGGATTGGTTGACAGATTTCATGACACATTTCTATGTTGTTGGATTCATGGTTATCTGTTATGTTTCAATATTTTATGTCGCATACTTCGATGACAGATATATTGCTGACAGAATTAGTTTGACTATATTTTGGGTATACATTTTGGCAATTCCATTTTACCTCTTTTTCAATGTACATGTGACTGGTAATTATATTCCTGGCATGGAGACTCTTGCGTACAACCATACCCCTGAAATTAATGATTGGTTCCATCGAATTGATCCTCTAACCAATGGGATGCCAAGTTTACATATTGGCTTCCCATTTGCAGTTTGGTTATGCTTAATCCGATTTGATACCGATAATAGATGGATCATATATCGTAGAATTGTATTTGTTTATGTTCTAATGACAGCATTCTGTATTGTCTATCTTGGTATTCATTGGCTAATGGATATCATTGGAGGGATGCTGGTAGCGGCTCTAGCTGTGGAAATTGCGAACAAGATGGCAGATCCTTTGTGGAGAATTTTAGATGAAAGAACCATTAACGCTAGATTAGCAACCTTATTGACCAATCCAAAAAGAGCATACAATGTTGTCAAATCCAATGTCAAAAAACAAATCTCAACTTACTCCAAGCCTACTAGTAAAGAAACTGGAGTTCTTCTAACCGTTGTAATAATCTTGGTAGCTGGAGTGATAACTTGGGATTTGACACATCAATCGATACCTGCAGGAGGAGTCGATGCTCCAGTAGGAGTCGCTGCTGCAGATGGTTGGTTGGTTACATTGGATGAAAGGGATGAAGGAGCGATAGTTGTCGTGCATGATTTATCTGATTTAGATTCTGAAATCGAAGTTGTCCAACCCTTACTTGATGCTAACTCGACATATGATATTCATGAAGATTATTTATTGATGGCAAATCAAACTCAGTTAATTTTGGTACATTTGACAAGTCCGGATACGGTGCTAGCTGAGATTACAGTAGACTCACCAACATCTGCAAAATTTGTATCCAATGACAGATTTATGACATTAGAAAATGGTCAAATTTCGTATTGGTCTTATGAAGGTGAAGAAATGGAGGGTCCTAGTGCCGGAGCTGGGGATTCAATTTTACAATTCGAGTCAAGTGGTGATCAAGTTGCAATGGTTTTTGCTAGTGATTCAGATACTATTCAACTTGGAATAATTGGTGTTGATGGCTTGATTTCGATTCCTTTGAATGCAACAGCTGGTTCTGATGAAGACGAAATTTTGATTGATAATGATTTCAACATTGATATCGAAAATGCTACTATTACCGATATAGCGTTATCAGATGATAAATTAGCAGCAACAATCGATATTAATGCCACGTCTAGATTGATGTTACTAGATACTATTACTGGTGAAAGTGAAATTATATCTGATCCTAAATATGCAGCATTTGATCCACATATGGGATATGGTGTGTTAATGTTTTCAGCATTCCAAAACATTGACCCTGGAAATGCTTCAGATAAATATGCAGATAGGGAGATTTACATTTACGATATCGATACCGAGATCCTAAAACCTCTGACTGCTGATGAATTAGATCAATGGGCGCCTATGGTCTTGAAAGATCATTATGTCTATCAACAAGAGAATGATAATGGCATCATCAGTGTTGAGGTTCAAGAAAAAGAACCTAAACTGCAACCTTATGCTTCCAACATACTAAAGATTGGAGTGGTATTGACAATAACTCTAATTTTCTTCTACCTGATGCAGAGGCAGAAAGAAGCTAACATTCCTATCCTCCATGATAACGAACACGTCTCATGATTTGTTCTAATCGTTTTACAACATCTTTCGCACTGGGGGGTTGTCCTCCTGGTGCTTCGGGTGCTTGACCCATTTCTTCATCAAGTTCTACATAACCTGCAAGAACTTCATCCATTGCATTTTCAATATTAGGATGACTTGCCCTCAAAATCTCATGCAAGACATGCAGGTCGATGCCGAAACCTTCCAATTCATATTCTCTAGTTGCTAGGCCTAAATCGATAAGGATAGCATTTCCGTCAGTGTCAATCAGAATATTATTTGTCGATAAATCTCCATGACATATAGCATTTCGATGAAAGAATCTTATTGCTTTTCCAACATTATGTAACAACTTATCATCATATTGTTTTGATTGAAGAACTTCGATTAATGGCTTTCCATCAATTTGTTCCATTATGATTAATCCTTCTTCGATGTTGACATCCCAAATTGCAGGTACCGGTGCTCCCATTTCTGCTAACCAAATCGTCAATTTGATCTCATTTGTCATGCGTTTAGAGGTTAGATGTTTATCTAAATCTGGATGGCGCCATCCTCTAGGTTTGCGCCTTTTTAGAATAGCTGGGCGACCAAACCAAGACCCAGATATCACCTCAGCTTCCGCACCTAGGTGGAGTCTTTGGGCGCCAATCCATGCTTCCATTGTTTAACGGAAACAGTGCATGGTTGAAAAAGGAGTGCCTACACCGAGTGTTGAGGCACACCCATGACCATGTCATTACCCATGTGCGCAATCGACTTCACCAATGATGCTATGGGTCCTGAGGAAGCTGCTATAGCCGACAGAATTGCTGAGTTAAAACAGCAAATGGGTGAGGACTTGTTGATTCTTGGTCACCATTACCAAAGAGACCAGATAGTAATGCATGCCGATTTACTTGGGGATTCATTCCTGTTATCAGAATTAGCAGCTAAATCAAATGCCAAGAACATTATTTTTTGTGGAGTACATTTCATGGCTGAATCCGCAGACATCTTAACTTCTGATGATCAAAATGTGATTTTACCGAATATGCGTGCAGGATGCTCAATGGCAGATATGGCTGCGTTGTATGAAGTCGAAATTGCTTGGGCAGAAATTCTAGAACGTTCTGGACTAAGCGATCCTGCTACTGCGAGTGAGGGTGATTCATGTTTGATTCCTGTTACATACATGAATAGTGCTGCAGAGCTCAAAGATTTCTGCGGTCGTCATGGAGGAATTGTTTGTACTTCGTCGAATGCAGCGGGGATTTTGCAATGGGCATATGATAGAGCAGGGCCTAATGGTGCGGTATTATTCTTCCCAGACCAGCATTTAGGTAGAAATACCGGTATCTCGATGGGTATTGATTTAGAACAGATGGCTGTTTGGACACCTGGGCAAGAAAATAGTATACCAGATGATGTAAAAATCATCCTTTGGCATGGTTTTTGTTCTGTCCATAAACGATTTACAGTTGCCCAAATCGAATCATTTCGAAAGGAAAATCCCGATGGATTAGTTGTGGTTCATCCAGAATGTCCAATGGAAGTAGTACAGGCAGCAGATGCAAATGGTAGTACGGAATTCATTAGAAGATATGTTGCACAAAAAAGTCCTGGGACTAAGATTGCTGTTGGTACTGAAATAAATATGGTAGCTAGACTAGATGCGACACATGATGAATTGGATATACAATGCCTAGAACCAACAGTTTGTCCTTGTTCAACTATGTACATGATTCATCCTGCTTACTTGCTCGATGTGCTAGAAAGATTGGCTGAAGGTGAAGTACCAAACCAAGTAATTGTTGAAAAATCAATTCAACATGGCGCTAAGGTTGCTCTTGAAAGAATGTTGTCTATCAAACAGTAGTTTCAATCACTTTCCACCCGGTATATGCTAGCAGTGGACAGAGAATCATTGTAACTAACACATAACCAATCGCTTTGGTTTGGTCATCGCTCCACATTTCGATGGTTTCAAGCGAAAAGGCTGACATCGTTGTAAAAGCTCCTAAAATTCCAGTTCCTAGAAGTAGAGTCATTTCTTTAGAAATCATTTCATTTGCCAATGCAGCCATACAAACTCCTAGAAGTAGGGAACCTAATGCATTAACAACAAAAGTTCCTTGAGGTGTTCCCACCCATTCTGATACTGCAAAGCGTAGTGTAGCACCCACTGCGCCGCCAATCGCCACTGCAAGATATGAATTCACAAAACCCGCTCAATTGCCCAACTCTATCAATCATACTCAAAAGCCATACTTCACAGGACCCATTCATGACCATTTGGTTCATGACCACAAATCAAGGTAAGGTCGCCGAAGCAAGAGAGTATTTTTCTCATCTTGGAGTTCCAGTTAGACAATTCGAATTTGAGTCCGTGGAACCACAAGCAGATGATTTGGAGGCCGTTGCGTTATCGAAATTAGAGCAAGCAATACCGCATCTGCCCAATCCTAATGACATGCTCTTAGTTGAAGATGCAGGATTATTTGTCGATGCATTGGATGGATTCCCTGGGGTATACTCTTCTTATGTTTTGCAAACACTAGGAGTTCAGGGAATTCTAACTCTGATGAAGCATTTAGACAGTGAAGATCCAATAAGAGACGGTAATCTTCGAAGTGCTGAATTTAGAGCAGTTGCTGCTTTGTATCATAATGGTCAGACAACTATTGCAGAAGGAGTATGTCCTGGAAGAATCGCCCACAAACCTGTTGAGGGCGATGGCTTTGGTTTTGATCCAATATTTGTTCCAACAGATTTGGATTATGATGGCAATGCATTACCAATAGGTTCTATTGGTGAGAGGAGTACTCACGGTACTCCTTTTGGGGGCATCTCATTGGAAGAAAAGCAGCATTATTCTCATCGTAGAAGAGCTCTAACTAGTTTAATTTCTAATCTCGACATACTAGGGTGAGATTCTTGTGTGTGAGCGTTTTGGGTTGAGGTGAGCAGCATGAAGAACTCCAGGATCGTTGTATTCCTCCTACTCTTAGGAAACATCGCTATCTTCTTCACTATGCAGAATGAATTTGATGAAAATGGTCAATGGACACTCGTTGGCAGTGCCCTTCTTTTGGCTATGATGTGGGTGTATTTGGGTGATACTCCTAAACCTAAAAGGTCAGGCCCCCAAGTTCGGAGAAAGGCAACAAATCCTAGTCAAAAAACCCAACAATCTGTAGATATTCCAGAAGTCGTAGTGAAGGATGAACTTGATGGGGCATCTCTTAGGGAAAGAAAGATGGCAAAAGTTGCTGCTAACAAACATGTCGAAGATGAAAACATGGTCACTGTGGATCCAGATGATGACTTAGAAGAAATTGCAGTAACAATAGAAGAAGTTCATGTTGCTGATGAATTTGTAGTCGAAGTGTCACCTCAATCGATTGAGGATGCTAATATTGCAGCACACATCAAGAACAAAAAGGAACAACACGATAGAATTAGAGTCAGAATCGAGGAGCGTCGTAGAGGACAAATGGCAGAGATAAGAGCCTCTACTGCTAAGATGTGGGAAGACCACAGTGCTGGTGAAGATTTGGTCAGTTTAATCCAAAGTGATGATCATGGACAGGAGATTTTAATCGAACCAGCTACTGCTGAAGCAGGTCACGTTTACGGTGCAACACTTGTAAGGATTAATGAGTCCACAATTCTCAAACTAAGAGTTCCATTAGATTCAGGTTATGTCAAAGTAGAAGGTTCAAGAAACGGTCCGATCACCGATTTGCCTGAAGGAGTTCCTACTCCTGAAGAGATGGGATTGCCGCTTCCTCCTCCACCCGGTGCATCGGGTGCTTTAGCAGCACTTAGAGATGAAATGGCTGAAGATTGATTATCGATGCTTCCATTCAGGAGTGCCACGATTTAAGAATGCTTGAACACCGATTTCTTTGTCCTCGGTATCGAATAGATTTGCGAAAGCGATTGCTTCGATCTTTACACCTTCCGTTAGTCCATTGTCCAATGCCGCACGTATGGTTTTCTTAGCAACTCTAAGTGTATGCATAGATTTTCCAGCAATTGTTTGAGCAATTTCCAATGTTCGTTCAAGCAATTCATCTGGAGAGTATAATTGGTTAGCAATTCCAAGTCTGTATGCTTCTTCAGCATCGACATTATTCCCAGTCATCATCATTTCCATGGCCTTGCCATATCCAACCAGGTGTACGAGTCTTTGAGTGCCCCCATAACCAGGAATTAATCCTAGTTTAATTTCAGGAGTTCCAAAAATAGCACGAGTACTAGCGATTCTGATATCGCAAGAACATGCGACCTCACACCCTCCTCCCAGGGCAAAACCATCGACCATTGCAATAGTAGGTTTTGACAAATTCCAAATCGCTTCAATTGCATTATCAGAAAATAATTCTAGAATTTCATTTGATCCCTTTCCTACAAATTCAGTAATATCTGCTCCTGCAACAAATGCATTCGGTTTTGCTCTTTTACCTTCAGGAGGCGGATTCGGCCCTGCCCCAGTGATGATTACACATCTAACAGAATCATTTTGCTCAACCCATGCGCACATTTCTTTTAGTGAGTTTACAACATCTTGATTCAATGCATTAAGTTTGTCAGGACGATTAATTGTGACTTTAGCAATTACTCCATCGCCATTTTCACAAGGGATTTCATCGATGATTACGACTTCGCTCATGTTACCTCCGAGAAAGTCATAGCAAATCAACCCTTAAGCACACATTGAAGTTCCTGATGCCTACCCTTTGCATATGTCCGACAGCGAAGAGTCGTTGGTAGTCGCAAAAGATTTGGGCAAAAGATACGGTGATTTCATCGCACTGCATCCGCTGAATGTTAAGGTTAGTTCTGGTGAGTTTTTCGGAGTTTTTGGCCCTAATGGGGCTGGCAAATCTACTTTCATCAAACTGCTAACTGGACAACTTCGACCTAGTATCGGCGCAGTAGAGGTTTTAGGAATCAATGCTGCAAAAGATCCACAAAAGCTCAAAGCGAATATTGGAATTGTTCCCGAATCGGAATCTCCACCATCATACCTTACTCCGAGTGAATTCTTGCAATTTGTAGGAAAATTGCGTGGCGTAGATGATTTGAATAACAAAGTAGAGCACTGGATGGATTGGTTTGGACTTCAAGAAAAAAGAGATACGATGTGTAAAGACCTCTCTAAGGGGCAGCGACAAAAAGTGATGTTGGCATCAGCATTTATCCATGAACCAAGACTATTATTCCTCGATGAGCCATTTGCGAATTTAGATCCAATCTATCAACGTAAATGCCGACAATGGTTGCTGGATATGGTCAAAGACGGAGGGACGATCTTCCTATGCTCACACGTATTGGAAATGGCTGAAAGAATGTGTAATCGTATGGCGATTATCAATAATGGAAAGGTATTGGCAGCGGGGACTGTAAAAGGATTGAAAGAGTCAGATGAAGAGACTCTAGAAGACGTTTTCATCCGTTTAGTAGGTCATTCGATTGAAGAGGCAGAGAGATTAAGCGATGAAGGTGTTAGTGAGGAGGAATAATTCTGTCTGCCACAATAACAAGTAGGGACTGGACTGAGGTTTCAGACTCAACAGTTTCTGATTCTCTTGGTTCTGGTGGCGGAGGTGATCATCTGAATACTCCTTTGGTGGGATGGAAAGCATTCTCATCTACATTCAAGGTAATGTTCATTGAGGAATTCAGAGAAAATCTTGACTTTGCAAAGAAAAGAAGAATTCTGTTATTTCCCTTACTCGTTGCTCTAGTTACTATGGTTGCAACTATTGGTCTACAATTCTTAGTCGGAGAGGGTGCATCACAGGGTGCAGATTCAATATCTGATTCCAAGTCATTTTCCTGGGAAGAAATGCGACTTGCTTTACACTTGCCTTTACTGATGTTCAGTTTAGGAATGGGTTCCTTTGCATTTCTTGGTAGAGAGAAAGTATTGGCGAGAACGGGTACCAAGAATTACATCTTAGCCTCACCAGCATTACAGCCGCTTACAAACCATACAGCGCATTTTGCATATTATGTCAAAGATTTAACTTACTATGTGATGCTAATTTTAACTCCCGTAATTTCGGGAATGGCAATTGGAATTGCATTGGAGAGTTTCACTAATGTAAACACGCCTTTAGAATTTTCAAGCCTTCCGAGAACTTGGGTTGCGATGGTAGTTACACTTGCTCAAGGTTTGGCATTTTCATTTATTGCTTCTTCTTTATGGATGCGTGGGGGATGGACAAGTCGCCTCACTCCAATTGTGGTTATCGGTTTGGGGACCTCTATTGGGTTAGGATTCTTACCTAAGGAGTATTTTTTGTGGGGTTTGGTAACTCAACAACCAGATGGAATTTATTTTGCAGTTCCTGCTTTGGCGGCCTCAATAGCTCTTGCGTGGGCAGCTTCAAGATTAGTGTTAGATGATTTTGAGGTAAAAGTGGTCTCAAAGAAAGAGATTTTCATTCCTGCATGGAGTAAACTAGGTTTCTTGGGTAATGGTCCTCTGCGATTATTAGTTGCTAAGGAAGCCGTTGATTTGATTCGCTCAGGGTCATTAAAGAAGATGATTGTATCGTATTCAGTACCTCTTGTTGTGCTTCTTTTGATGGCATGGTTAGTCGATTTTGCAGAAGCACCTATTCCAATAAATCTACTATCATATGCGCCATTCTTAGGATTCTTCGGTTTCAATTTCTATTCATGGCTAACCGCTTTAGATTCTCCAGAACATATGAACGGTTTACCATTGAGTGTTCCACAATTAATTCGTGCTAAGGTGACTGTTTATTTCTTAGCAACCACTTGGATTTCGGTGATATTCCTCTGTCTAATGGCATGGAAATTAGACGAATGGGCGGTTTTGCCCATTGGCTTGATTGTGATGATCGCAAACAGCATTTACATTGTTTGCCTTACTGCATTTTTGATGGGTTTGGCGCCTAACAAAGCGATTTTTGACGCCAAAATAATGACTTGGTTTTGGATTGGTACAGTAATTCCATTACTGGCTTTGTTCCTTCTATCATTTACTCAAGGAGATGTGTCGTTTTATGAAAACTGGGCAGATCAAGTAGGAGACAAAGGTTTGCAAGCTGAAGCAGTAGAATTTGATAATGACAGAGTTGCTGCTGGGTTCAAGGGTATTCTCTGGGTTAGTGTTGGTCTAGTGGCTGCATCAATTTTGTTGATGAAACTGCTTGACCGCAAATGGGGAAGGGCAGAGTTCAACAATTGAAACCGTTCCGAGCCTATCATGGGACTCGTAATTGCAGTTAGTGGATTGCCTGCTGCAGGCAAAGGTGAGTTCGCTGCAATCTTAGAATCGAATGGCATCCCAGTTCGTTCAATGGGTGATATGGTCAGAGCCGAAGTTCGAGCAAGAGGAATACCTGAGGCTCCACAAGTATTCGGAGAAATCGCTACTCAATTAAGAGCCGAATATGGGGATGATGTTTTAGCTCATCGACTAACCAAAGCAGTAGATGATTTACTTGAAGAAAATCCAATTGTTCTAATCGAAGGATTGAGGGGTACTGCTGAAAGAGTTGTATTTCAAAACCATTGGGAGGGTAATTTCCTAGTTGTTGCAATTACCGCATCTAAGCAATTGAGATTCGAGAGAGTCCAATCAAGAGCCCGTTCTGAAGATGGAGATTTATCTGATCTTGAGAAAAGAGATGCTAGAGAGACAGGTTGGGGACTTGATGTAATCATTTCAGAAGCCGATATTACATTTGCAAACGAATCCAATATCGAAGATTTAGATTCTAGAGTCACGGCTTGGCTGAATACTCTGTGAGAGGGCCCGTAGGGCCCCTCACAATGGCGAAAGGTCATAACCGAGGGTAACCGTGTCTTGGGTGTCAGGGGGTTCTACGTATGGCAAGAAAGAGTGGTGGTGGCCAAAAGAGGCAGCGCAACCAACAAAGAGCAATGTATGATGAACTTGACAAATATCCGGTCATGCCTCCGCATGCTTTCGCTCGAATTGTTCGTGATAAAAGGACACTGAACATCATTTACCAAATTATCGAACCGCCTTTGAATAAGAAAGAACAAGAGTGGAGAGATGAGTTGTTGGATATTTTTATCCGCTCCCTAACAGCAAATATCGAAGAGATAGACGCTAATCCTACTGCTTATCTTCGAACAGCGATGGATAAAGTAATCAAAGCATACGGCATGAAGATCAACAAAAAGTCGAAATCAAAACTATTCTATTATCTAAGGAGAGATCTAGTTGGTTATGGAAAGATGGATGTTTTGATGAATGATGCTAATGTGGAAGACGTATCACTGGATGGCACTAATGTTCCAATTTTCGCTTATCACCGTAAGTTCGAATCAGTTGAAACAACCTGTGTCTGGGAGACTGATGATGAGTTGGAATCCTATGTTATCAAGTTGGCACAACGTTGTGGCAAACACATTTCTGTTGCAGACCCATTACTCGATGCGACATTGATGGATGGTTCTCGAATTGTAATGAAATTGGGCCGTGAAGTTTCAACACGTGGTTCCGCATTCTGTATTCGAAGATTCAAAGACGATCCATTCTCTCCTTGTGATATCATTGCTTTCAGAACACTTTCATCATTGATGGGTGCATATCTCTGGGTGGCATTCCAAAATGAAGTTCCTATGCTATTCGTAGGAGGAACTGCATCTGGAAAGACGACCACACTGAATGCAATGTGTATCTTCATCCCTTGGCAGATGAAGATTGTCAGTATTGAATCGACTCGAGAAGTAAACATCCCTCAACCGAATTGGGTTCCTGGTTTAACAAGACAAGGGTTCGGTGGAGAATCCAACGAAGGAGAAATTGGAGAGTTCGAGTTGCTAAAGGCTGCTCTCCGTGAACGTCCAGAATACATTATCGTGGGTGAAATCCGTGGTGCTGAAGCATATGTTCTATTCCAGGCTATGGCTACAGGACACTGTGCTTATTCAACAGTACACGCGGATTCTGTACCATCATTAGTTCACAGATTAGAGAACAAACCGATTGATATCCCTCGTGTTCTTCTCCCTGCTTTAGAAGCATGTGTAATTCAGATTCAGACACGTATCAATGGACGACGTGTTCGAAGAAGTAAACAGATTGTTGAAATCGTAGGTATCGATCCAAACTCATTGGAAGTAATTACTAACGAAGTATTCCGTTGGAATGTTGCAAATGATGATTTCATATTCTCAGGTAAATCATACGTTCTAGAGAAAATCATGGTCAAGATAAATTACAGTCAGGACGAAATGAGAAGGGAACTTCGAACCAGAAAGAGGATTCTTGAATGGATGGTATTGAATGATATCAGAAAGGCGGATCAGGTTAGCCAGATTATCACAGAATATTACGTGAGACCACATGAAATCCTAGCACGTGTTGATGGTCTCCGTTGAATACTATTTATGGAATATTGGAGGTGTGTTGAATGGAATTAACTGCTTGGCAAAAGATTTGTCACAGAATTCTAGGCAAGGCTTTCAAGAAAAAAGCCCGTAAGGATAAGGTTCTTTCAGATGATTTAGTCAAAGGAAATATTCCTATAATGCCCGAAGTTTACCTTGCTCAATTATTTGTCACTACAGTTGCAGTCACAATAATTTGTGGAATGATTCTAGCTGCAATTTTCATGCCAGAAATCGGTTTGATTGATTGGTATGAATCTAGACCTGACGAATCATATGCTCTAGCATGCTTCGAATGGGAATACTGGAATCCTGATCTTGTCGATGAAACTCTAGAGAGCAGAGGATGCCCATACTTCCAATACATGGAATTCCCATTATTTGCTAAGATTTTGATTCCTATTGTGTTAGGAGGCGTTGTACCAATTGGAACCTACAAGTATCTGAAAGGTACTGCTGCACGCTCAGCCAAATTAAGGGGAGTCGCACTTGAGAAGTATCTTCCTTATGCTGCATCTTACACAGCAGCAATGGCAGCAGCCAATGCTACTCCTCACAAAATTTTCAAATCACTTGCTTTGAATGGAGACATTTATGGTGAGATCGCATATGATTCAGCGATGATTTATCGGGATGTTTCCTTACTTGGATACGATTTACTAACCGCGATGAAGATGGCAGTAGATAGAGCAGCATCGCCTTGGATGACAGAATTCTTCCAAGGAATGGTTGGTACATTGACTGCAGGAGGTTCGTTAAAGCTCTACTTCCTAAATCGTGCAGAACATTACATGCGTGAAAATAGAACCAGATTACACGAATTCCTAGAGTCATTGGCTATGCTGGCTGAATCTTACGTCGTTGTCGCTGTTGCTATGCCACTGTTCCTGATCGTTATGCTGGTCATTATGTTCTGGGTTAGTGGTGCTGGTGCTCAAATGGAAGAGGGTACACTCTATCTTGTTGTAATGTTGGTATTACCAATGATACATGCTATGTTTGCATTCATTGTATGGTCGTCAAGTCAAGAGCAAAAAATGTGATTAGGGGGTGAGAATTTGGCACGCAAAAAAGAGAAAATAATTGTCAAACTCGATTTACCTAAGGACGATACTACTCTCACAAAATTGTATGCAATCCTAGCAGTCAGTATTTTCATGGGACTGGCTTGTTTTGCCTTTTGGATTACAAATTCCCACTTCACTACTGCTCCAAACGGTCAACCTCTATTCGTAAATACGGTTTGTAAGTATGATCCAAATTATATTCCAACCTATGCTGATAACGAATCCTGTTCAATTCTCAAAGATGAGCCTGATACTTTGGTTATGACTCCTGCGGAGGATTGGGCTGAGTTTTACTCGTTGGGTCAAATGTTTAATGTTCCAGGTATGGATGAAAACGTAACCGACGCAGGGCCTCCTCAACCATTGACCGCGACATGTTCTGTTAGTACCGCAGTTCCTTCAGATTATTCATTTATCATTAACAACCCTGATGGTGAAGAGTTAGCTAGATATGAAGGAAATTCTAAGTCGCAAAATGACGATTGTGAAATCTTCATTCCAAATATGTACCAAGGTGAAATGTATCAACTTATTATTACATCAGATGAAGTTGTTCAAGAAGCGTCTTATCGCTTAGAAATGGATTATTACGATGGAATACCTGAAAATATGAACAATAAATCGCAATGGATTGGTCCAGAAGTTGAGTTAGGTGGATTCTCTCTTAGGCCAACCATCTTCCTCAACTTCTTCGGCCTAGGATTCTTCATTACATTTTGGCCGGCTTCATTTTACTGGGATAGAGTGAAAGAAAAGACAAACAGGATGGAAGAGAAATTCCCTGATTTCTTGAGAGATCTTGCAGAATATTGGAAGGGAGGTTTGTCGATGACAGTGGCAGTTCAGACGCTGGCGACGAGTGAATACGGTGCCCTGAATGACGAAGTTAAGAAGATGAGTGATCAATTATCTTGGGGTGTAGCTTTCGGTGATGTTATCGAAATGTTTGCTGTTAGAGTTGGAACTCCATTGGTAATGCGTGCGATTTCTTTGATATCAGAAGCGAATCGTGCCGGTGGTAAAATTTCTGACATTCTAGTTACTGCTGCAAATGATAGCCGTGAAATTAAATTCTTGGAGGGAGAGAGAAAACGTTCGATTTCGTCATATATCTCTGTTATTTGGACCTCTTACGGTGTTTTCTTAGGGGTAATTGTTGTTCTTGCTAAGGTTTTCATTCCGGCTATTGCTGGTTCAAACTCAGAGCCTAGCGACGATGGAGATGCAGGAGGGGGACAACAACTTGGTAACATGGTTATTCGAAATATCGAACCATTGTTCTTCTTGACTATTTTCTATTATGGGGTGACAATGCAGGCATTAGGAAATGGATCGATGGCTGGATTAATGGCAAACGGTCGATTTACAAGTGGAATGAAGCATTCTGGATTAATGATCATAATGGCAATGCTATGTTTCAATCTAATCGTGTTCTCGCCTGATTTGATTGGCATTACTACTTTACCTGCATTGAAACCAGCAGCTGGCACGTTCTCGCCTTGAGGTGAATGATGTGCAGAGTGATGAAAATGCCCAAATTCACATTCTAGAAATGTTGACATTGTTTTGGCTATTTTTTATGACTGCAGCATTTCTGATTACAATCCATGTTCCAGATGAAGTTAGTATTTCAGTAGATGCTGAAATGCAATTTGCTGGAGAAGATGCAATTAATCTAGGATTAGGTACTGATGCAGAAGACCCGAATTATGATTCGAAATTAGCAGAATTACTTGCTGCTGGAGAAAAAGATCAGGCATGTGAATTAGTTCAGAATTATCTTGCCAGTGGCGTTGAGGCGAATTGTTGGTTAGCCAAAGACTCCGGTACTTCCCAACCTCATGGAGAGGTAGCAACTCCTGGTTCAAGCACAGTTTCTGCACATGGTTTAGTTGCTGTAGATGATCACATATGGACAATCAGTCTTGATTTATGGGAGCGTGGTTCATAATGCGCTCCACAGATAATGATGAGAAAGGTCAGATGCTATTAGCCACTGGAGTTGTCCTAATGATGTCTCTATTGTCGATGGCAATTTTTGGAGTCAAGTTAGCAGGCATTTCTATGCCTTATGATTCTGCAGGTGGTGATACCATCAAGGCATCTTCCGAGGTGGCAGATAACCTTCCTTCATTAACAGAAGATCGTGCAATGATTTGGTATGAGTCAGGGTTATCTGAATTTGAAAGTGTTGAAAAAGCGATAAATTCTCTGCATGATGATATCTTACATCATGGAGAAATTAGAGGAGTTGAATTGAAACTTCTCAATATTACAATTACAGAATCGGATGGAGTAATATCTGTGAGTACAGAGTTAGGTTCTGCAGATCGTAATTCAATGCAAACTAGGATGATTTCATTTGAAATCGATTTAGATGATTAGCGTTTTTTACGCCATTCATTCCACGCTAAATCAAACCAATGATTGAATCTCTCCAAGGTGTCTTTTACTCTGGTTGGATCGAGCGTATTCCAATCGGCTATCCTTGCTTTTTCTTTCAAGGATTCTTGTATCGAACGAATTCTTGGCAATGATGAGATGTATCTTTCAGCATTTCTAAATGAATGACTCTCTCTTTGTTTTAGGAAACTGATATGTTGAGATTCATCTTCAACATGCATCACTATTCCAATTGCAATTCCTCCCGCTTCTCTCCAAGAACGCAGAATTCTACTACTTGGCTCTAAATGGACTCCTTCTAAAATCAAATCAATTCCTTCTCGCTGTGCTCGTTCAATAGTTGCTAAAATACCAGATTCAACTGCTTTACAAGTATCTTGCCAGTCCAGGACAGCATCGCCAGATTCCCCCTTTGAGAATGAAGATCGATGAAGTGCGGGGTTTCCAGTTGTATCAACTACTCGCATTATTTCTCTAATTGCATCAGTTGATAGTAATCTTGCAAATGAGTGCTCGTTAGCTACTTTGACTGCAGTAGTTGATTTTCCAACACCGGTTGCACCTGCAATTAACACCAAAATAGGTGGACGACCAGTGACCAATGTTGTTGTCGCCTCAGCGATACCTATCCGCTTCGCCATCAGGTGCGGCTGTGCCTGCTGGCTAATCAAGACAACGCTCAATGGGAGAGGCTTTGAGGCGGTTCCTCTTCGCCTGTGTCATGACGAGCGAGCAGATGATGATTGCAGGCGAATGGTGCGATGCTGAAGATGGAGCAACAGCAGATGTATTGAACCCGGCTACAGGTGAAGTAATTGCAACTACACCTAAAGCAACAATTGCTGATGTTGAGCGTTGTGTCGCTGCATCGAGGTCTGCATTAGAATCCAAAGATTGGGCTGCAATGGATCCTGCTCAAAGGGGTCGTATTCTGCAAAAAATGGCTGCAGCGACTTATGCAAATGCAAAGAGTCTAGCGGCTCTTGAATCGTCAAATAATGGAAAGACATTCAGAGAAGCATTGA
>MDTG01001879.1_pt1 | contig 19435 bp, 10 predicted proteins | sample 811421 | NCBI WGS metagenome assembly MDTG01 (sample SAMN05326645, study PRJNA326480) | marine metagenome | isolation source: seawater | place: Pacific Ocean: South East | collected 2011
CGATGGCAACCTTGTTCTGTACGGTTCCCTTCCCAAAAGTGGAAGAATCACCCACCAGCACAGCACGGTTGTAATCCTGCAGAACGCCCGCGAGGATCTCGCTGGCCGAGGCACTGGCCTTGTCCGTAAGGATCACCAGCGGCCCCTCGTAGACAGGCGGGGTCATCCTTGCCCTGCGCACCTCCACCCGCCCGGATGCATCGCGAACCTGCACGACGGGTTTCCCCCCCAAGAAAAAACCCGCCATGCGGATGACCTCCCGGAGCGCCCCCCCTCCGTTGCCCTGTAAATCGAGCACAAGCCCACCTATCCCTTCCTTCTGCAAGCGTCTGATAAGCATTTCAACGTCCCGGGAAACCGAAGGTAATCCATCTTCGAAATCATAGTAGAAGGATGGAATCTTGACAAAGCCGACCCGTGCTCTGCCGTTGTTGTCATCCCGGGACTGGATAAGCTCGGCCCGGGCCAGTTGGCCCTTGTATTCCACCTTGCCCCGCACGATCACGATTTCCCTGAACACCCCGGGCGCGGCCCGGTGCGGACGGATGCGCAGGCGCACCTTGGTGCCCTCCTTCCCCTTGATTTTTTCCACAATGCGGTCGGTTTTCATGAAGAGGATGTCCTCCATGTCCGCTTCGCCACCACGATTTGAGGAATCAACCCCCACAATGCGATCCTCGAGACCAAGCGTCCCGGCTCGGTCAGCAGGACCATCAATTACAACCGCTGAAATACTGACCGATCCATCGTCTTCCGGGCGCAGGGTGACCCCGATGCCTACCAGACCCCGCCTCATACGAACTCGGAACCGCTCATTTTCCCTCATGCTCAGGTAATCCGTGTGGGGGTCATAGGTAGCGGCCACCGCACTGAAGAAAAACTCCGCCACGTCCTCGGGGTTGTTACCCGCAATTACGTTGCGTCGACCACGCGCATAGGAACGCAGGAGCTTTTCCTCCACTCCGGGCTCCCCCTCAACTTCTTCCGGGTTCTGCCCGGCCGCCCTGGCGCGCGACTCCCGACGCATCTCTTCAGAGAGCACCTCGTTCATGAGACGGGTCTTCCAGAGCATACGGGCGGCCTTTTCATTGATTGGCCAGGGGGCCTTCTTCCGGGACCGTAGAATTGCTTCCTTGGAACCAGATCCTAAATCGCCTGCCCCGAGCAGCTCCCGGACATACTCTTCGCGCTGAATGACTCGTTCCTCGAAACGTCGGTAGATGCGAGTTGCTGGCTCCATTGAGCGCGATTTCAAAAGCAGCTCGCCAATGCGACCACCATATTCCTGCCTGAAGGAAGCCACATCACCCTCCGTGAATAGAATCCGCTGGGGATCAAGATCCGTAAGATACTGCTCCAGCATCTTGTCACTGAGATGCTCCAACTTGTAGCGGGCGTAATGCCTATTGCTCAGAAACTTGGTCATTTCCCTGCCCACCGCATTGAAATCCGTCTCTGCTGAAAGATCCGCGGCAGAATTCATGACTGCCAGCGCTGCCAGCAGGATGAGGAGGGGCTTACCTTGCATTACGAGTAACGGTGTTCAGCGCACGGAAAACAGTCGCTGGGAATGACCTCCCAATGATGCACGGGACACCTTCCATTTCCAGTGCTAGAATCTCTCCTTGGATAGTTTCTCATGGTCGGCGCAAAATCAGCCAGGATCTCCCTGCTGACCTGCCCGGGTAGTATCCTGGTAATCCGACGACTGATGCTATCCCTGAGGATGGCAAGCTGCTCGAGAGTGATGCCGGGCTGGTGCAGAACGGGTGCGTGGAGGTGTAACAATCGGTCGGACTGGCGTGGCCGAGGACCTTGTATCCCCGCTCGTCGTTCTCACCACTGATGAGCCCCCTCTTGATGCCCCGCCACCTCGATCACACTGGTTATCTCAGCCCGGCTCTCCCAATCCGTAATGAATTTCCAGACCGCTTCTCTCGACGACTCAATGAACACCTCCCCCAAGAACTTTTTGGTCCGAGTATTACCCCACGCAGCCTCATTCCGGGTTCCTGCCGATATGTGCCCGCCAGCAGGCCGCCTAGCGGGCTTGCCGGAAGCAGTAGAGACGAGCAGCCGTGCGGATCAGGAGCCGGTCTCCCACACAAGCGGGACAGGACATGGCCATGTCATCTTCCGCCAGACTGTTCGTGTGGAGAACCTTGAAATCCCTGCCCGCCTCGATCACGCGGGTCTCCCCGTCTTCATTGAGACAGAACACCTTTCCATTGTAGGCCCACGGAGAGACGGTGTAGCCAGCTCCAGCCGGTAGACGTTTCTGCTCGTAAACATACTCCCCGCTCCCGGGATCGAGAGCCCGCAACCAACCACGGTCCAGCAGGGAGTAGAGCTGCCCATCGTAAAGAAGCGTGCTGGGGTTGTAGGGAGCCGCCTTCCAGTTACACCAGGCCACAAATTCGTTATCGCTCTTTCCGAAGGCCTTGATCGAGATATCACCCCGGGCGCCTGGTTTGATGGCATAGATAGGCTTTCGAAGGTCTCCGACATATCCCGAGCTGATGTAGAGCATCTCCTCCGAGGCGTATGGCGTGGCAATGGTAATGCTCGACATGCCTCGCTTCCACCACCAGAGCTCCTTCCCCTCAAGGTCATAGGACACCGTGCGTCCGCTCCCCGGGACCACGATCTCGGTGCGCAACTTGTTCTTCCAGATAAAGGGAGCGCTCCAGTTGCTCTTCTCCTCCCGGCCCACCTTCCAGACTTCGGCGCCGGTCTCCTTGTCCAGGGCAAGCAACCAGGAATCGACCTCGTTGTCGTTGACGATATAAAGACGACCACCGTGGAGAACCGGAGAGGCAGCTGTGCCCCAGCTGTAGCGCGTCTTGCGCGGGGTGAATTTTTGTGACCACTGGGGCCTTCCCTCCATGTCGAAAACAAAGACCCCGAGATTTCCGAAGTAACAGTAAACTCGCTCTCCATCCGTTACCGGAGTTTCCGAGGCATAACTGTTCTTCACGTGAATAGCAGACCTCGGTTTGCCCTCGTGCACTTCCCTTTTCCACCGCACCTCTCCGCTCTCGAGGTCGAGACAGTAAACTACCCAACGATGAATTGTCTCCGGAAACTTCGGGCGTTCACCCCCGAAGTAGAGGCCCTTCTTGGGGGCCTCCGAGACGCCCTCATTTATAACCGTAGTGAGAAAAACACGTTTTCCCCAGACCACGGGCGAGGACCATCCCCGGCCCGGAATATCCCGCTTCCACTCGACGTTCTCGGTCGCCGACCATTTCTCGGGCAGATTCCTGTTGTCGGATATACCGCGCCCATCCGGCCCACGAAACTGGGGCCAGTTGGTCTCTGCCGCCAGGCTGCCAAACCCGATAATGATCCCAAAAATTAAAACCCGCAGCGCAGGGATTGTGCCTTTCATAGTGCAGTTCCTAGCGGATTTTTAACCCTCGGTCCGCAACGAATTTCCCTCCCGTGCAGGGGAGGACCTCCAGAAGCGACGGCAGGCAGGCCACTCAGTGTCCCAGCTTCTCGTCACCACCCGGGAGCGAAATACCCTTCGACTCGTGGGCCAGCGCAAGGGAAGCTGCCGCCCGGAAAATGTCGGTCACGAAGATCACTCCCACCACTCGTTTTTGCACGAGGACCAGGGAATATTCGACACGGTAGCGGGTCGCACTCTTCATCAGAAGGAACAAGCGGTCTTCTGGACGGGCAAGCGGAACATCGGTTACCATAACGGCGGACACGGGCTGGTCCAGTTCCGGCCTTACCGCCTCCAGCAGGTCCGGCTCACCTATACTCCCCAGATCATCAATATGAATGCCTTTCAGGAGCGCGAGATAAAGGGCCAGCGGCGTGAGAACTCCAGCAAACGATCCATCCGGTGCGGTCACCACCAGCGGCGTCGGTCCCTGCTCGTCTCCACAGCCGGTCAGAATACGCAGGGCTTCCCGAAGGGGGACGTTGGACCCGATGGTACGGAAGTCCGCCTTCATCAGCCCCCGGGCGGTGATCGCTCCAGCTGTTTCGGGGTCACTCACGCGGACGCCTCCTCCTGTTCGAGTTTTGACGCGAGGGCCCGCAGTAGTGGAAACTGCTCGACCAGCCCCATGATACGACCTTCCCGATCGCAAATCGGGAGCACCGGATCCCCGTGCTTGAGCATCGCCTGCAGGAGCTCTCCGAGGCTGGAGTCGGCAGTCAGGTCTGGCAAGTCCTGTCGCGCGATGGCATTGATGCGGCGGGTCAGGTGGACGCGCAGGCATTCACCAAGATTCTTATCATCGATCGCAGAAAGATGGTCGTGGTCCAACTCCCGCATCAACTGGTAGATGAGCCGCCACGGGGACAGCTGACCAAACAACCGGGCCTCATTATCCTGCAGGAAAAGGGGCTGCGGAGTTGCTGGATCGGAGTGTTTGTGCATCTCAGACATGAGCCAGATCGCTTCCCTGAGCTGGTGCTCATTCCCAAAACGAATGGCACGCCGGTTGAGGATGTCACGGGCCGTGAACCTTGCTTCCGCATCTCGCGCAGCATGCTCGCTGTTTTCCTGCAAAGCCACCGCGTCCTCGTTTTCAACGATATTACCAGCCCGCGCGAGGGCGAGCTCGGTCGACTGGTGAAGCTTGTTGTCGGCCCAGAAAATATTTTCCTCCCCGATACGCTCCCGAAGGCCGGAATGCGTCATCGCGTCATGGAGCTCGCGCTCGATTCCGCACACCACGAGATAGATATTGCGTTTGCGCAGCAGCTCCCAGAAGTGACCCAGAATCGCCATCGCCGTACTGCCCACCGCCCGCAGGCGCTTCATCCGCAGGACCACGACCCGTGTCTCGGGAGTGATCGCCCCGAGCAGTTCGTGATCGAGATCCTCGGCGGCGGCAAAGTATAACGCTCCCTCCATGTTCACGGTAACAACTGGAGAAGGGGCGGCTCGCTGGAAGGGAAGCTCCTCGAATCCCCCCCCGTGGCGCGGAACCAGCTGGGTCAGCCTGGTCCGGCCGGTCACCCGCAGGAGGATCACAATGGAAAGTCCCACCCCGACAAAGATTGCAAACTCAAGGGGGAGAAGCAGGGTCGACCCCAGTGTGCCGAAGAGAATAAAGCGGGAGTTCCGGCTCGTCTTCCACGCCAGGGCCAATCGGTGCTTATCGATCATGGAGTAGGCAATCACCACCAGGATCCCGGCCAGGCTCGCCTTCGGAATGAAGTTTGCCCAGCTCGCAAGAAGGAGGACCGTGAGGGTGGTCCAAATTGCGGAAAAGACCGCCGCCATCCGAGTCCGCCCGCCTGATCTAAAACAGACCGCTGTCCGCGTGAACGACCCTGAGCCGGCAAAGCAGGAGAAGAATGAACCAGCGATATTGGCGGCACCCTGCCCCACAAACTCCCGGGTGTAGTTCAGGCGCTGCCCGGAAGTCGCTGCCACCGCCCTTGCGATGGAGGCTGCCTCGATCAGACCCAGTAGCGCCAGCGCCAACGCGCCCGAACCCAGCTCGCGCACCAGCTGGAAGTTCGGTTCGGTCAGGAATTGTGGGAGGTGGAAGAGATCGAAGTTGCTGCTGATCGGTTCGATATCCCGCACGATCTCGACCTTTCTGTCCCCCATCGAGGCTTCGTGCCAGCCGAACAGGTAGGCGACCAGAGTAGTGATTACCACTCCAAGCAGCGCCCCTGGCAGCCGTTTGTTCACCTTTGGGAGGTAAATGACGAGGAGAGCCGTCAAGACGCCAAGCCCCAGGGCATGAACGTTAGTCTCCGGGAGTTTCCTGAAGGTCTCCCAGATCACTTCGTGAAAACGCTCACCGTGGGAATCGAGTTCAATCCCCATGATGTTCTTGAGCTGGTTCGTGGCGATCAGGATCCCCGCCCCCGCCGTGAAGCCAACCACCACCGCGTTGGAGACATAGCGCACAATCGCCCCCATTCGCAGCAGGCCGAAGCCCAGCTGGATCAAGCCGGTGAGGAAGGTAAGAAGGAGGACGATCTCGAACAGGCTCAGGCCGTATTTTGCAGGCAAGGGCGCGGTAAGGCTCAGAATCACCATGCACAAGGCATTGGTGGGACCGGTGACCAGGTGATTAGAGCTCCCTACCACTGCGGCCACCACGCAGGTGACGATTGCGGTATAAAGACCGTAAATTGGCGGAAGACCGGCAATCAAGGCGTAGGCCATGGCCTGGGGAACACCCATGATGGCGACTGTTAAACCGGACACTGCGTCAGGCCTGCCATCCTCGCGGAGATAGGCCATTACCCGGGCCAAGGGGTTGGGATCTCGGAATCCGGGACGGGTCATCGCCAATCCCATTGCACCCTTCCCGATCCTCTTCTTCAAGCTTTCGATTCCCGGCCAACAGTGTGGATGGAGCATGCGCAACGCTCCCCTTCTCATCATCCCGGCAGGATGGACCTTCTCCTCGTAATTTTCATCCGGACGCTGGCCGTCATCGCCGCCGCGTGCCAAAGCCCGTTCCGGCTACTCCCCCGCTGAGGCTCTCAAGGAGAGTGAGCCCGCGGCAGGAGGGCCTCTCCATCATTTAATTTAAGATGGTATCGCCCCGGACCCCCGGCGGGTTCAGTCCCTTGAACGGACCGCCTCCAGAGCACTATGACCGTCCAGGACGAAGCAGGAGAGTGAGTTTTCGGGAAACCGGCCAGCCCGAAGAACCCCGCCTGTTCATCCGAATCCCATTGACTCTCCCGGCACTCCTTCGCAGAAAAACCTTCTAACTCACCATGATGAACCTCGTTCCCTTCTCACATCTTCCCTCCTCTGTGTTCCTCGTCACCATCTCGGCAGCCGCTTGCCTAAGCTTCTCCGGCTCAGCCGAGGCCGGAATCGCGGTCAAGGAAGGCGCAAAAATTGCCTTCATGGGAGACTCCATCACGCAGGCCGGAGCGCGGCCGAACGGCTACGTCCGCCTCGTGATCCGGGGACTGGCCTCTGCCGGGGTAAAAGCAACCGCTGTCCCGGCCGGGATCAGCGGCCACAAGTCCAACCAGATGCTGGCACGTCTTGAACGGGATGTCCTTAGCAAGAATCCGGACTGGATGACACTCAGCTGTGGCGTAAATGATGTCTGGCATGGGAAAAGGGGAGTTCCGCTTGATCAGTATAAGGTCAACATCACCAAGATCGTCGACAATTGCCACGCTGCCGGAGTGCAGGTCATGCTCCTGACCGCCACCATGATCGGGGAGGACAAGGCCAATGCCAATAACGGTAAACTGGCCTCTTACAATCAGTTCCTCCACGATTTGGCGAAAGAGAAGAAATGCCTGCTTGCGGATCTCAACATGGACATGCAGGCCGCCATAGATTCCGCCGAGGACAAGAAAGGTGGCAAGCTTCTCACCAGCGATGGAGTCCATATGAACCCGGCTGGTAACAGGATGATGGCCGCCGGCGTGCTCCGGGGCTTCGGATTGAGCGCTGAGCAGATCGAAAAGGCCCGGGCCGAGTGGGCCAAATAAGCATCGCCCTTGAGGCAAAGCGCCGCCCCACATGCGCGCCACCTGGCTAGGATACCCCTTTGCCCTTCGCCTGTCCCCTCAGACTGGTCTGTCGTGAACCGCAGCCTGTTGGAACAGCTGTAACCTGCAACCGCCCGGCTCCGGCCGGGACTGGTGGCCCTGAAGTGGAAGTGCCCCCTTGCTGGAGCCCGGGGCCTCTCACCCTTTTTTACGCGTGACAACCACGCGACGGGGCGCTTTATACTGTTCAAATGATCACTAAAATTTATAGCGCGGCTCTGCAGGGGGTCGAAGCCGTCGAGGTGGAAGTAGAAGTCAACGCCCGCAAATGTGAGAATCCACGTACTGTTATTGTCGGCCTGCCTGATGCCGCGGTGCGCGAGTCCGGCGAGCGGGTCCATTCTGCGGTGGGAGCCTGTTCACTTAAAAAGGAAGTGGGCGTCCACACCATCAATCTCGCGCCTGCCGATCTACGCAAGGAGGGCCCCTCCTTCGACCTGCCTATCGCTCTCGCCATGGCCTCCTGCGGAGAGCAAGCGCCCCTCCGGGATCTGGAAGATCACTGTGTCGTAGGTGAACTTGCCCTGGATGGCAGGGTGCGTCCGGTTAAGGGAGCCCTGAGCATCGCCCTGGAGGCAAAGCGCTGCGGCCGGAGGCGCCTTCTTCTTCCGGCTGAGAACGCAGCCGAGGCCGCTGTCGTCGATGGTATTGAGATCTTCCCCATCGAAAGCCTCTACCAAGCGTGGCATTTTCTCGCTGGGAACGAAACTCTTGCTTCCTTCAAGGCGAAGCAACCGGGTGTGTGCAACACGCGGAATGAGCACGAACTCGATTTCGTAGACGTCCGCGGACAGCAATACGTCAAGCGAGCGCTCGAGGTTGCAGTAGCCGGAGGCCATAACCTCCTGATGGTTGGTCCCCCGGGGACAGGAAAGTCGATGATGGCCAAGCGACTGCCCTCCATTATGCCGGATATGAGCGAGGAAGAGGCGATTGAAGCAACCAAGATTCACAGCATCAGCGGCTACCTCGATCCCCGGCGAGGACTCCTCACCACCCGCCCCTTCCGCACACCCCACCACACCATCTCCAGTGCGGGATTGCTGGGTGGGGGCAGTAATCCCGGGCCTGGCGAGGTCTCTCTTGCCCACCGTGGTATTCTCTTCCTGGACGAACTTCCCGAGTTCAACCGCTCCACCCTCGAAGTGATGCGCCAACCCCTGGAGGACGGGAAGGTGACCATTGCCCGGGCTGCCGGATCACTTACCTTCCCATCTGATTTCATGCTGGTCGCAGCCATGAATCCCTGTCCCTGCGGATACCACGGAGACCCCAAACGGGCCTGTCGTTGCTCCACCAGGCAGATCGAACGCTACCGCCAGCGAATCTCCGGACCCCTCCTTGATCGCATCGATCTTCACGTAGAAGTGCCCCTTGTCGACTACCGGGAGCTTTCGAGGGCCGCGTCTGGCGAGGATTCCGCGGCCATCCGCACACGTGTCCTCGCTTCCCGGCAGAGGCAGGCTGAGCGCTTTGACGAGAAAGTCCCCCGGCGTACAAACTCCTCCCTTTCTGCCCGGGAGGTCCGCACCCACTGTCGACTCGACGAGCAGTCCGCCTGCCTTCTCGAGCAGGCTATGGACCAACTCAACTTTTCCGCCCGCGCCTACGACCGCATTCTCAAGATTGCGAGGACCCTCACCGATCTCGACGCGGAAGAACACATCGGCACCGCCCAGGTCCTCGAGGCAATCCAGTATCGCTCGCTGGACCGGACTCTGGTGCCATGACGGGGAAAGGCGCCGCGAACTTGCCTCACCCCTGCTGGGAGGGATCACCAGCCAGCCGCTCTCCCGCCCTGATGGCTTCAAGCTCCTGCCATCGATCATAAAGGCGACTGACCTCTTCCCTCGCGGGTTCGACCTCATCTGCGAGGCGCTTCGCCTCTTCATAATGCTCCACGAAGAAATCGGAGTCGTTGAGCTTCTGCTCGAGTTCCATCACCCTCTCCTCCGACGCAAGGATTGCTTCCTCAATACCCTCCAATTCCCGGGTCTCGTTGTAAGTGAGCTTGCGGGTCCGGTTACTCTCTTCCTTCCTCGGAACCGACTGGGCCTTCCGATAGCTCTTTTCAAGACGACGGTTGTGCGCCTCCCGCTGGAGCTTCTTCTCGAGGTAATAGGAATAGTTGCCAGTCTGGACGACCACCTCCCCCTCCTCGAAGGCAATGATCTGGTCACAGATCCGGTCGAGAAAGTAGCGATCGTGGCTGACAACCAGAACGGTCCCCCCGAAAGCCGCGAGGGCCTCTTCAAGCATCCGCAGACTTGGAAGGTCGAGATCATTGGTGGGCTCATCCAGGACAAGAATGTTCCCGCCGGTCTTCAGCACCTTGGCAAGAAGGAGGCGGGCACGCTCTCCCCCGGAGAGCACATCCACCCGCTCCTTGATGCGCTGGTCGCTGAAAAGGTAGCGGCGCAGGTAGGCCCGGGCCCCGAGGGGTCCTTCTCCAAACTCAACGGTCTCGCGTCCTTCCGAAACCTCGTCGAGAACCGAGCCCCCGCCATCGAGCACAAGGCGCGACTGATCAATGTAGTTGAACACGCAACGCTTCCCGATGACCGCCCGGCCCTCTTCCGGAGGGCGCCGCCCAAGGCAGGTGTGAAGCAGGGTTGTCTTACCCGCCCCATTCCGGCCCACCACCCCCGTGCATTGGCCCGGCTTCAACGAAAGGCTGAGATTTCGGAAAAGCCATCGCCGTTCCGCTCCTTCCCCGACCGCCGCCCCAGCATCTTCAAGGTCGATCGCGACATTTCCAAGTGGAGGAGGCGGTGGGAGGAGCAGGTCCATCTCCCGTTCCTCCGGGGGTGCTTCCAACCCGGCGACTGCGTAGAACTGATCAAGACGGTGACGTGACTTGGTGGTCCGGGCCTTGACCCCCGCACGCACCCATTCCAGTTCCTCCCGCAGGAAGCGCTGTCTCCGACGTTCCGACTGCTCGGCAATCTGTCGTCTCGTGGCCTTGGACTCCAGGTAGGCCGTGTAGTTCCCTGCATGCGAAAAACATCTGCCCTGGTCCAGTTCGACCACCCGGGTAGCAATCGTATCCAGGAAATACCGGTCGTGGGTCACAAAAATGAGCGCACCGGCAAACGCTTGCAGGAACTGCTCCAGCCAGCGGATAGACTCGGCGTCGAGATGGTTTGTAGGCTCATCGAGCAGGAGGAGGTCCGGTTGAGAGGCCAGAGCCCGGCAGAGCGCGACCCGCCGCTTTTCCCCACCGGAAAGCGGTCCCACCAGGTCCCCGAGCGAGGGCGCATGGAGGGCGGTTGCCAGCGACTTGATGCGCGTCTCAAGATGCCAGCCATCAGCGTGTTCGATAAATTGCTGCAGGACGGACAAGTCTTTTTCACTTCCCTCCCCCGCTTCATACTTCCGGATGGCTGCCACCACGTCACCCGCCCCGTCCTCGATGTTTTCTCGGACGGTCCAAGCCTCTTCGAGTTCGAATTCCTGTGGAAGGATGCCCACCCGCGTGCCTCCCTGCAGGGAAACGACTCCATCATCTGGACGCTCCGAGCCCGCCAGAATCTTGAGCAGGCTGGTCTTACCGCACCCATTTCTCCCAACCAGACCAACTTTTTCCCCGGCCTCGATCGCAATGGTGACTTCCTCCAACAGCTTCTGGTAGCCGAAGGAGAGTTCGAGGGCGTGAGCAGAAAGAACGGTAGCCATGCGCGAAACCGCATCCGAAATGAATACGCTACGTCTGTCCAGCACCAGACCGAATATCCTCTCCTTATTGTGCGGGTTGGACAGCCTTCCACGAGGCGCTACCTTACTCCTGCATGCCTCCCCGTTCCGCCCTCACGCTTGCGACAGCTACGCTGGCTCTCGCCGACCCCCTGCTGGCGGTGGATCCAGAGTGGCCACGCTTCCGGGGCGCGAATGGTGCCGGGGTCGTAGCCGGGGCCAATCTTCCCGCCGAGTGGAAAAAGGAAGACTTCCTGTGGAAAATAAAACTGCCTGGAATCGGACACGGCTCAGTCGCAGTGGCAGGCGAGCGAATCTTTCTGCTCTGCGCTCATCCGGACACCCATGAGCGCAAGGTATTGGCCGTGCGCGCAGCGGATGGAAGGATTCTCTGGCAAAAAAAATTCGAGACCGGGAGGTTCAATGGACACCGCTTCAATTCTCCCGCCTCGACTACCCCGGCGGTCGACCGGGAAAGAGTTTATGTGACCTGGGCCACCCGGGAAGAACTCACGGTCACTGCTCTAACTCACGAAGGAAAAAAGGTATGGCAGGCTGGCCTCGGACCCGTCAAGGGGGGGCATGGATTCGGCGCCTCCCCGATGGTGTACGGCGACCTTGTTGTCATCAATAATGACCAGGACGGCGCCAGTAGCCTCATCGCCCTCGACCGGGCCACGGGTAAGAAACGCTGGGAAATACCTCGCAGAAGCCTTCGCCTCAGCTATTCCGTTCCGGTCGTGACTTCAGGGGGCACCCTCGTATTCACCAATTGGCAGCATGGATTCACGGCAGTCGATCCTGTCAGTGGTAAAGTCCTCAGCGAAGTCAGTGTCTTCAACCTCAGGAAAAAGGAGCGCGCGATCAGCTCACCAGTCCTGGCCGGAGACCTTATCATCGGAACCTGCGGTTTTACCAATGAGCCCAAGCATGCCGTTGCCATGAAACTGGAGCGCGGCAAGCTGGAAGAGGTCTGGCGCATTGAACGTAATGTGCCGCACATCCCCTGCCCCATCGTGATCGGAGACCATGCCTTCCTGTGGGACGACAAGGGGATCGGAACCTGCGTTGAGCACCAGACTGGCGAGGTGATCTGGCGTGAGCGTATCGGGGGAGCAACCTACTTTGGATCCCCGGTGAGCGACGGAGAGAAAATTTTCTGTCTCGACGCCGACGGCACGGTGCACTGTATCGCGGCCAGTGCCCGCTTTCAAATCCTTGGAATTACGGAGCTGGGGGAACTCTGCCGAAGCACACCAGCCATTGCCCACGGGAATCTTTATCTGCGCACTTTCGGCCATCTGATGGCTGTGCGGGGACGGTAACCTCCCTCCCTTTTCCGTAAATTCTCCGGTCCCGACCCAAGGTGGTCTTTCAAGAATCCCATTGCCTCCCTCCACCCTGCACCTACCCTTGAAACCCGAGATGATCGCCCAACCCCTCCCGACGGCTGTGGTAGCCGCGGCCTTGCCTCTCTCCCTGCTTTCCCTCTCCGCCGCCCCGGTTGCCAATCCGGACAACTACTCGGTCCCGGAGGACCGCGCCCTCCGAATTACCCCTGGATCAGGCGTGCTGGCGAACGATATCGAAGACGGGCCCCTGGCTGCCGTCCTCGAGGAGAGCGCTTCCCACGGAGTGCTCCAGTTCTTTCCTGACGGCTCCTTTAACTATCAACCCAACCCGGACTTCTCGGGCACGGATTCCTTTACCTACTACATCCTGGGCTCAGCCGGGGGACAGATCTTCACCGTCGATCAGGGCAATTCACAAGTCACCGTCTCCGCGAGCGTGAGCATCCCAGGGGTGGGCTCCGACTCAAGCAACGACAACTCCTCCGTCACGGGCAGGATCACAGCCGCCCCGAATCCCTCAACTGCACCCTTCAGCAACATTCAAATCACGGATCTTGATCTGAACCTGGCGGAAGGGCTCTCCCTCAATTTCAGGTTCGCTTTCGGGCTCGCCGGCGTCAACGTGACATCCGGACCTGATGCTTTTCAGGTCCGGATGGTCGAACCCGGTCCGGTCGCCGAGGTGGACGCCGGTGGGAACTTCACCCAGAACGAAAACGTCGTCTCAGTCACCGGGAACATCAACGTCGACGCCACCGGATTGGCTGGTGGACTCGTTGAAGGGGGGCCTCAGACTGTCAACATTGCCGACCAGACCCTCGGGTTCAACGGCGACATCACCCAGAATGGCGATGAACTTATCCTCCGAGCAACGGTCTCCTTTGCCGGTCAGTTCGACGTGGGCGGCAATCCGATCGACCTCGAGATCAATGGAGACATCCGTGCAACCTCGCCGCTGGCCGCACCGGCACGCGGAAACACTACCACTGTCACTCTCGACATCCTTCCCGAAAACGACCTGCCCAGTCCTGCAAGCGAGTTCTATTCGACCCAAGGTCCGCTGCGCCGCTCTGGTGAGCAAGCAGGTGGGACCGATCTCCTCGTAGCGCAGGGCTCGGACTGGTCCTACCTTGTCGATGATTCCCCTCCCCCGGCCGAGTGGACTGCCCTCTCCTTCGCCGGGGGGTGGCCCACTGGACCCGCCCAACTTGGATTCAATGAGGGTGACGAGGCAACCCTGATAGGGTTCGGAGGAGATTCCGGAGACAAGAACATCTCCACTTGGTTCCGCCACGTCTTCCCCGTCACCAATACTGGCGCGCAGGGCGAACTTCTCCTGCGCCTCCTTCGCGATGACGGCGCGATCGTGTATCTCAATGGAATCGAGGTTGTGCGCAGTAATCTGGATCCACTCGCCGGTCCTGCCGATTTTGCCTCTACCCCGGTCAGCGGGTTAGCTGAGAATTTCTTCTATGAGTTCAAGCTACCAAGCTCCCTCCTCTTAGAAGGTGATAACATCCTTGCAGTGGAGGTTCACCAGGCCACGGCCGGAAGCAGCGACCTGAGCTTCGATCTCGAACTCATCCGCGAGCGCTACAGCGGCGGGGTCCTCGACAACGACCGCGATATCGATTCGGACATTTTCACGGCCCGGGCCCACCGTCAGCCTCGGAACGGGTCACTGCAGCTCGCATCGGACGGCACCTTCACCTACACTCCCAATCCCGGCTTCGTTGGCACGGATAGCTTCCTCTACGAAACTGTCGATGGAAGCGCGCCGGCCGCCACTGAGATTCTGCCCTTCGGCTCAAAATGGCGCTACCTCGCCGACGGTTCCGACCAGGGAACCTCCTGGCGTGGTGCAGCGTTCGACGATTCTTCCTGGCTGATCGGCCGGGGAGAGCTGGGCTATGGCGAGACCGACCAGGCCACTGCTGTAGGCTTCATCGACACGACACCTGACAATCCGGCGACGGTGACCAGAAACGCCACTACTTATTTTCGCCGTAGTTTCACGCTCGGCAATCCCACGAGGCTGGGCAATCCCATCCTGCGGCTGATTCGTGACGATGCAGCTGCGGTGTATCTCAACGGGGTTGAGGTCTATCGCGACACGAACCTCGCGGCCGATGCTCCCCACGACTCCTTTGCCTCCAGTGGGGTCACTGATGAGAACGAGATTCTGGATATTCCGCTGGGCCGGCGAGCCCTGCGCCGGGGTGCCAACGTCATCGCGGTAGAGGTCCACCAGGCGAGTGCTTCGAGCAGTGACGTCGCCTTCGACCTTGCGGTAGTGGCTGAGACCACCGGAGTGGCCACCTTACTCCCGCTGGGAGCGACCTGGCGTTTCTCGGACACTGGAACCGACCTTGGTGGCACCTGGGTGCAACCGGCCTTCAACGACTCGCTCTGGCTGGCAGGACCAGCCCTGCTGGGCTTCGGTAATGGCGGTGAAAAAACCCTCGTGGCGCAGGGAGCCGCCCCTCGCCGGATTACCACCTACTTTCGAACAAGCTTCGAGGTAGCGGATTCCGCCGAGGTTCTGGCCCTCGGACTTGACCTCCTGCGGGACGACGGAGCGGCCCTCTACCTGAATGGCAACGAGCTCCTCCGTGATAATCTTCCCCCGGATGCAGTATTTGATACTCCTGCTTCCTCTACCGTGGGCACGGCTGATGAACCCTTTCTTGGTCACCACTGGGGCCTGGACCCAGCTTTTCTCGTGGACGGCACGAACACCCTTGCGGTTGAGATTCATCAAGCCTCTGACCAGAGTAGCGATCTCGCCTTCGACATGCGCCTGAGCGCCGTCGTCTCTTCCGCAGTGGGAATGGCAACCATTGAGGTTCTCCCCGTCTCCTTCACCGATACCGATACAGACGGCATGGATGACGGATGGGAAATCCTTAACGGCCTGGTGGTAGGACTGAACGATTCCACCCTAGATGACGACCAAGACGGGGCTGCTAATCTTTCCGAGTTCCAAGCGGGCACCGACCCGCAGGATGCGAACTCCCTTTTTCAGATCCTGCAGGTGAATGCTGACGGGACAGGGAACTACAACGTCCGTTTCTCCAGTGTGGCTGGAAATATTTACAGACTGCAGATCTCCAATGACTTGCAGAACTGGTCGGACCTGCCCGGGGCCGAGATCCTGGCTCCGGGCCCTGTGACCGGGATTTCCGGGACAAACTTGCCCCTACCCTCGCGAAAGGCCTACTTTCGTGTAAAAACCTCCCGACCCTAGCGATTTGCTCGAACTACTCCCGAAACCGGTTAGTTTCTTCGTGCAGGGGTATCCCAACGCAACTTTGCAACATCGACGTGGTTTTAGACGTATATTGGACCCAGACACCTGAGAAACAGGCTGTTCTCTGCGGATTAAACCCGGTATGAATTTCCCCATGAAGTGCCCGCTCCCAGCAATCCTGCTGCTAAGTTCCCCGATTTTGTTCGCGGAACCCACTGCCCGCACTACATCGAAGGAGGGCCCGGAAGGCCGCCCCGTCACCGAGGCGCTGGCCCTTAAGGACGTTCTCCGGGCGGCCGCGACCATCGACCGGCTGCTCGAGAAGGACCTTGCCGACCGCGAGGCCAAACCTCTTCCTATCGTCCCGGACGATCTCTTCGTCCGCCGGTCCTACCTGAACATCATTGGTCGAATTCCAACCCCCCAGGAAGCAGCCCGTTTCCTAGACGATAAGAGGGCTGACAAGCGGACCCGACTTGTTGAACACCTCGTCTCTTCGCCTGGATATGACAGTTCGGTCTTCAACTATTTTGCCGATCTCCTCCGGGTCCAGACTGATGAGGGGCAATTCGGACTGGGCTGGCACGTCTGGCTCCGGAATTCACTGGCTTCCGACAAGCCGTGGAACAAAATCGTCCACGAGATGCTCTCTGCGGAGGGACACACCTCAAAGAATCCTGCCGTGGGATACTACCTCCGGGATCGTGGAATGCTTCTCGATAACGTAAGTAATACCGTCCAGGTCTTCCTCGGACACCAGATTGGCTGTGCCCAGTGCCATGATCATCCGTTCGACTCCTGGACCCAGATGGAATACTACGAGATGGCGGCCTTCAGCGGGGGTATTTCCTATCGGAGCGATGAGGCCCGCCAGCTCGTGAGCAAGGTAGCTGAGCATACCCAGGCAAAACATCCCGGCATGAACCGGGCCCTTAAATCAAAAAACAAGTCTACCCGCAACAAAGCCAAGGGAAACCTCATTAGGAGGATTACCGGCGAAATGCGCTACCTCCTGCGGTATTTCAATCAAAACGAAATCGTGGAGGCCAATAGCCAGCAGCTCAAGCTGCCGGATGATTATCAATATGAGGACGGAGAGCCCGGTGCAGTCGTCAAGCCTGCTACTCTTTTCGGCCTGCAAGCTTCAGATGTGAGTCCGGAGGACCGGAGAAGGGTCTTTGCCGACTGGGTTACCGGTGACCAAAATCCTTACTTCGCCAAGGTCATTGCGAACCGGCTCTGGCGCCGGACCTTTGGCCATGGCCTCGTCGACCCCGTAGATGACTGGAATGATGAGCTGCAGGGCTCTCACCCGGAAGTCCTCAACTATATCGAGAAGGTCATGAAGGGAGTGGGCTACCGCACCCGGGACTTTGAGAGAATTCTGTACCACACCAGACTTTTCCAGCGTCAGGTTTCGCCGGTGGAGGCAACCCCCGGGACCGACTATTACTTTATCGGACCCCAGCTCAGGAGAATGTCTGCCGAGGAACTCTATGACTCCTTCACTGTCCTTTCCTTTGGCAACACGGACGACAAGATCAACACAGGACTCGAATACAAATGGAAAAATTACCAGAGTGAGGTGGACGCCCTTTTCAATCTCTCAGCGACAAAACTCATTCAGTCCAGCCGTCAAGCCTCGGACCTGGAGGAAGAACGGCGGGTCTACCAGAGGAAAAATCGCGAGATACAGATTGCCATCAACAAGGCTAAAGCAGCAGGAAATATCCGCGAGGAGCAGCGACTGAAGCGGCAGCAAAGGCAGATCCGGGACGACGGGAGAAAAAAGCAGGAGGCAATGGTTGGTATGGGAGCCGTGATGAATCGTAACACAAGAGGCATCCGGTCCGACATCAACATGAGGGCTTCTGAACACCCCAGTCCATTCCGCGCAGGGACCATGGTTCGTCAGTTTGGTGGCTCGGATCGTAATAGCCCGGAGGCCGCCCACACTGACGCAACGATCCCCCAGGCCCTGACCCTCCTTAACGGCCAGGTCGCGGCCAGCGCTGAGAATAAGCGTTCGAAGGTCTTCGAGGCACTCGCTGAAATCACCAATCCGGAGCAGAGGCTGGAGTATCTCTTCCTCGCCTTTTACTCCAGCCGCCCCTCGGCTTCCGAGAAAAGGGACCTTCTTCCGCTCGCAGAGAACCGGGAAGACATCTTCACGCTCGCACGTGCAATGCTGACTTCCAAGCGTTACCTGTTTGTCCAGTAGGTCCCGAGCATTTTCCCATTCTCTACACCCGCCATGCCAGATTTGAACAAATTTGATGAAGTAACCAGAAGGTCCTTCATGGCAACCGCCGCCCAGAGCTGCCTCGGGGTCACCATCGCGGGAAGTGCGGCGGATCTGTTCTCCCCCACGGCTCTCGCGGCTGAGCCTGCCACCCTCGCAAAAGGGGGAGCAAAGGCCAAAAGCGTCATCTACCTGTTCATGTCGGGTGGCATGACCCACCTCGACACCTTCGATCCCAAGCCTGAGGCTCCGGACGAGTATCGAGGTCCAACCGAAACGATAAAAACCAAGGCCGATGGCGTCAGACTCGGGCACTACATGTCCAAGCTTGCCGGCCAGGCGGATAAGGTTGCCCTCGTGAACTCCATGACCTCCACCCAGGGAGCCCATGGACCGGGAAGATACTTCATGCGGACCAGTTACACCCAGAGGGCTTCCCTTGTTCACCCGTCCAATGGGGCATGGATCACCCGGCTCAAGGACCGGGCCAATAAGAGCCTGCCCTCGTTCGTTACCGTCGGATCTGGTAACGGACATCCGGCGGCTGGTTTTTTTGAACCACAGTATGCTCCCCTTCCCGTAGGAGATGCCAACTCCGGGTTACAGAATGTTCGTCGGCTTCGACAGGTCAGCGAGAGTCAGTTCAACAAGCAACTCGCCCTCCGGCAACTCCTTGACAAGCAATTCGACGCTCAGTTCCACAAGGGCCAGAAAAACGTGCGGGCCTACAACCAGGTATTTGAAGAGGCTGTGAAACTGATGGAGAGCAAGGATCTCGAGGCCTTTGACCTTAAGAAGGAGAGCTCCAAGGTTCACTCGGCTTACGGCAGCCACAATTTTGCCAAGGGCGTCCTTCTTGCCCGGCGACTTGTCGAAAGGGGGGTGCGCTTTGTTGACGTCGAGTTTGGCGGCTTCGACTGGCACAATGATAATTTCGATCAATGTGACCAGAAGCTCCCGGTCCTCGACCAGGCCCTCTCAGCCCTCTTGAAGGACCTTGACGGGAAAGGGCTCCTCGAGAGCACCCTCGTAGTTGTGGCTACCGAGTTCGGTCGAACTCCCAAGATCGTGCAGGCTCGCTCCGGGCGGAACCATTTCCCAAAGGCATTTTCCTACCTTCTCGCCGGAGGAGGAATCAAGGGTGGTCAGGTCTACGGAAAAACTGACGAGACGGGTTCAGAAGTCATCGAAAATCCGGTCAGTGGACCGGACTTCAATGCCACCATCGGGTTCGCCATGGGGGTTCCTCACGACCTGACCCTCATGTCGCCAACCCGGCGCCCCTTCAGGCTCGGCGCGCGGGAGGGTGCCCCCCTCACCCAGCTCTTCGGATAGAAAGGCCTACGGGGCTTTCCCCTCCCAACGTGGCAATCCCTCTCCCCTGCG
>MDTG01442824.1_pt1 | contig 19435 bp, 15 predicted proteins | sample 811421 | NCBI WGS metagenome assembly MDTG01 (sample SAMN05326645, study PRJNA326480) | marine metagenome | isolation source: seawater | place: Pacific Ocean: South East | collected 2011
GCCGGAGCCCGAGCCGCGCGAAGCGGCCCAGGTGAAGACGCTCCGCGAGATGCCCGCTCAGCGCCGGGAGATCCTGCTGCGGACCATCGAGGAGCAGTTCTCCGACGCGATCGAGGTCTCCGAGAACGCGGAGGGTGATCCCGAGGGCGTCCCGGTCATCCGCGTCACCGCGGGGTTCGACAGCCCCTACGGCGGGGGCATGGCGGTCGGCAGCGGGGGCGCTGCCGAGCGGCTCACCAGCCTCATCCGCGTCCTCCGCGACAAGGGCATCGAACTCCCGACCGACCCCGCGCACGAGATCGCGGGCGCGATCGAACAGGCGGGCGGCGAGCCTGTCTCAGGGTCCGCGACCGATCTCCAGCAACTCCTCGGCGCCGCGGACGATCTGTGCCGCAACGACGGGCCGTACGGTCAGGACCTGTTCGGAGACGCGGAGCGGTACGCGCGGATCGTCGCGGCGATCGCGCCGCTGCTCGATTTCGACCTGATCCATGCGCACGACTGGCTCGCCTACCCCGCGGGGATGGCGGCCCGCGCCGTGACCGGCAAGCCCCTCGTCTGCCAGGTGCACGCGACGGAATTCGACCGCTCCGGGGATAGCGGGATCAACCAGCGTGTGTACGACATCGAGCGAGCCGGTGCCCACGCTGCCGATCGCGTGATCGCGGTGAGCCGCCTGACCAAGGAGATCCTGATCCACCGCTACGGGGTGGACGGGGGCAAGATCGATGTGGTCTACAACGGGGTCGACGCGGAAGAGGCCCAGCCCAAGATGGGCGGGAAGATCGAGAAGGACGACAAGATCGTGCTCTTCCTGGGTCGCATCACGATGCAGAAGGGCCCGGAGTACTTCATCCGCGCCGCGGCCCGCGTGCTCGAGAAGGTCGAGAATGTCAAGTTCGTCGTCGCGGGCTCCGGGGACATGGCGATCCGGATGATCGAGGAGGCCGCGACCCTGGGCATCGGGCACAAGGTCCTGTTCACCGGGTTCCTTCGGGGCAAGGATGTCGACGATGTCTACCGCATGGCGGATTGCTATGTGATGCCCAGCGTGAGCGAGCCCTTTGGGATCGTCGCGCTCGAGGCGATCCAGCGAGACACGCCCACGATCATCAGCAAGCAGTCGGGCGTGTCGGAGGTGCTGAGCCACGCGCTCAAGGTGGACTTCTGGGATGTCAACGACATGGCCGACAAGATCGCGGCGGTCCTGCGATATCCCCCGCTGAGCCAGACGCTGCGCGAACACGGGCCCATGGAGCTCCGCCGCCTGACCTGGGGTGACTCGGCCCGCAAGGCGGTCGCGTCCTACGGACGCGCGATCGCGTCGCACGCGGACTGATCGCCCCGCCCCGCGCGCACAAAGACGCCCCGCGTCGGGGCGCGGGGCGTATCTGGGGAAATCGTTTTCTCTCGCACCGTCTTCTCTCGCAGCGAGAAGGGGTGGTGCGTGCCGCCTCACTCGGCGTCGGTCGCGTCCGGCGCGTCCTCGGTCATCTCGGGCAGCGTCTCGGGCTCGGGCGGGACGGGGATCGAGAGCTTCTCGCGGAGCCGCGCGGTGAGGTCGTCCGCGTCCGGCGCGAGCACGACGGGACGCGCCAGGATCTCCTGGGTCACCGTCGCGAGGTTGCCCCGCTCGGTGATCTCGCCCTCCTGTCGGCTCACCATCAGGTGGCTGTAACCCATCGAGTCCGCGAGCGCTTTCGCCTCGGCGTGCAGGGTCTGGTACGCCTCGGCGGCCTGCTCCGCATTGAACTGGTCGAACCCCATCGCGGCTTCTCGCTGGACCTGCTGGAACTCGAACCCGGTCTGCTGATACTGCTGCTGGAGCGCGCGCACGCCCGGATCCTGCGGGCTGCTCATCCGCAGTTCGGTTTCGATCTGCTGGAGCTGGGTCTGCAGCGCGTCGAGGCGGGTTTCCCACTCCTCCCGGTACGCGTCCCGCGCGGGCTTGAAATCCTCGGTCTGCAGCATGTCCTCGAGCAGCGTGAGCAGGTCCACGGTCGCGATGCCGTTGGAGGCGCTGTTCCCGTCCTGGCGGGATCCCGAAACGGTCGCGGAGGCGAAGAGCGCGACCGCGGCGAGCGCGATCCCGGCGAGCACGAGAAACTTCCTTGAAGGCATGTGCGATCCGATCGTCTGGTTGCGGCGGGCCCGTGAGGGCGCGTCGGTGGACCCGCACGGACCCACGGTGACCATCACGCGGCGGGTCGGGCGGTGCGTTGGAACGCACAGAGTCTAGGACGACGCACTCGTGTCTCCACCCGCGCATCCGACGGGATAGCCTTGCGGTGCGCGTGAACCGGTCCGATGCCCACATCCCTGTCCTGCTCGACGAGGTGCTGGACCTGCTTGCGCCGGCGCCGGGAGGGACTTATGTCGATGCCACGGCGGGACTTGGGGGGCATGCCGAGGCGGTCGCCGAGCGACTGGGCCCCTCCGGGCGCATCGTTCTGAACGACCTCGATCCGGGGAATCTGGAGCGGGCGGGCGAGCGCGTCCGTGCGGCGGTGCCCGGGATCGAGGTCATCACGGTCCACGGCTCGTTCGCGTCGCTGCCCGCTGAACTCGAGGAATGGGGCGTCCGGGCGGATGGCTTTCTCGCGGATCTGGGCTTCGCGAGCAACCAGGTGGACGACCCCGATCGGGGGCTCTCGTTCAAGGCGGACGGCCCGCTCGACATGCGGCTCGACCCGACGCGGGGCGAGACCGCGGCGGACCTGGTCAACCGTTTAGGGGAGCGCGAACTCGCGGATCTGATCTTCGCGTTCGGCGAGGAGAGGCTGAGCCGACGGATCGCGCAAAAACTTGTGGAAACCCGGCGGGATGGGCCGATCCTCACCACGAATCGGTTGGCCGACATCGTTCGGTCTGCGTATCCCGCCGCGATGAAGCGGAAGAGCCGGATCGATCCCGCGACGCGGACCTTCCAGGCGTTGCGGATCGCGGTGAACGGGGAGTTGGATCACCTCGACCGTCTTCTTTCGGCGGTGGGGCAGGGGGCACAGGCGGCGTCGGCGGGGCACGAGTCCTGGCTGGCGTGCGGGGCGCGGGTCGGGATTATCGCGTTCCACAGCCTCGAGGATCGTCCGGTGAAGCAGGCGTTCAACGACCTCGCTTCCCGCGATCTGGTGGATCGGCTCACGCGGAAGCCGATCGTCGCGGGCGACGCGGAGTCGGCGTCCAACCCGCGGGCGCGGAGCGCCAAACTCCGCGGCGTTCGGGTCGCCTGCCAGGGCGGGGCCCGCTAGTCTGTTGCGGCCTTTGGGGTGAGAGCCCCGCGGGCGGATTCGAGGAAACGGGAGCGGGCGCCACGGATTCGGCGCGTGCTCCCTCAGTCGGCGTCCGGAGTCGGGTTTGCGAGGATCGCGGGCCGGGCGTCGAGGGGAAACAGCGCGGCCCGCATCCGGGGAGTCGGTGCGAGTTGCGCGCGGTCAGCAAGGACGCGGCCCGGTGCGACGAGAAAACAAGCTTGCCTTGATCGTCGGATTTTCCGTGCTGCTCGTCGTGGCGGTGCTGGTGAGCGATCACCTGTCCAAGGCCCGTCAGGACGAGGTGGCGGACGGTCTGGATACCCTGGCGCCCATCCCGGATGCGCGCGCGTTCATCGACACGCCGCTCAGCGAGCGGGGTCGTGTGGGCGCGGCGCCCGAACCGGAGGCGATCGCGGTACGCCCTGATGAACACCCTGATGACCGCCCTATCGAGCGGGCGGACCTCGCGGCACGCACGGGTCCGGATCTCGCGACGCAACGGGCGTTTCCTGAGTCTGCGGATGAGAGGCTCCGCGGTCCGGTCGTGATCGAGAACGGCTCGCTGAGCGCTGATGAGCCGGACCGGGTCGCCTCGGTTGAGGACGATGCCGCGGGTCCGATGGGCCTTCCGAAGAAGCTGATCGAGAAGTACCTGACGAACCGCACGGTGCTCGCGCAGCCGACGGGTGGTGGCACGGACATCACGAGCGAGCGTCCCGCGGCGGGCGGCAAGGTCCCGGGGGTGGACAAGTACACGATCCGGGAGGGTGACACGCTGTTCGAGATCTGCGAGGCGCACCTGGGCGACGGGACCCGTTGGCGCGAGGTCGCCGCGATGAACCCGGGCAAGATCGGCGAGAACGGGAAGGTCTTCGTGAATGTGACGATCGACCTGCCCCGGGGCACCGGGTGGCGTCCCGCGGACACGGTGCCCGCCGAGGTCGCGTCGTCGCCCGCTGAGACCCGGTCGTACACGGTGAAGAAGGGCGACACGCTCAGCGAGATCGTCATGCGTGAGGTGGGGTCGGTCCGGCATCTGGACCGCGTGCGGGCGTTGAACCCATGGCTCAAGGACCAGAAGGACACGATCCGGATCGGGCAGACGCTGACGCTCCCCGTTCTCCGTCAGGCGCGGGCTCGCTGACCGCGAAGCTCGCGGTGTGCGTCCTCACCTTCGGGGTGATGGGCGCCGGGGTGCTCTCCACGCGTCAGTCGCGCCTCCAGGCGGCGCACGAGGTGACCGCTGCGCGCCTGCGGATCCGCGATCACGACGAGCGGCTGCTGACGCTCCGCGCCGAGATCGCGGAGCGGGTGAGCCCCGACGCGGTGCGTGACCTTCTCGACGGGCTCGGGGACGAATCGCTGGCGCCCATCGCGGGGCGCACGCGCCTGCTCGTGCCCGCGGAGGAGGGCACGCGACGCGAGGGCGACGACCTGCCCGCGGATCTCCAGCGGCTGCTGGACGACCTGAACAGCGGGTCCGAACGCATCGCGCGGTAGCCCGATCCGGGACGAAAGGGGAGATTGTGGCAGACGATGCGACGGATCGGAAGGGCGAGCAACGCCGCGTCGGGGGCGCCGATCGGTGCGTGATCATCGCGAGGCTGTTCGCGGTCGCGACGACGCTCGCGATGCTCGCTGTCGTCGCGCGGGTGGCGCAGCTCAAGGTCGAGCCGGGGCCCGAGCTGTCTCGGTATGTCTCGGATCGTGTGGGGTTCGAGCGGGAGCCCAGCCCGCGTGGGGACCTGCTCGACCGGCGGGGGCGGGCGCTGTCGATGTCGGAGATCGCGTACCGCGTCATCATCGACCCCGTGGTCGCGGAACGCGCGATGGACCGCGTTGTGGTCGAACTCGCCGAGCGGCTGGGCGTGCGAGCCGACGAGATCGGGACGCCCCTTGCCGAGGTGATCGCACGCAACGCGGAGATCCGGGACTCGCGGGCCGAGGCGCTCAGGCAGGCGACGGCGGACGACCCGCTGACGCTCACCGGTCGGCTCAAGGGCCTCTTCGGGCAGGGATTGCCGGGGCGGGAGACCGACACCTCGACGGTGCACGATGGGCGGAAACTGCGGCGCTACCTGCCGGTGGGCCCGACGCTGGAGCGCGAGGTCGCGGAGTTGATCGAGGGCCTGGGGCTGCCCGGCGTGGTGATCGAGAAGCAACTCGTCCGGCGCTATCCCGGCGGGGACGATGTCGCGTCGATCCTCGGCAAGGTGGGCTGGGGGCATGTGGGCCTGCTGGGCGCCGAGCGGTCGCTCGATGAGCGCCTGACCGGCGAGGCGGGGCGGATCGGCTATGTCCGCGATTCGGCGCGCAACCCGGTCCTGATCGACGCGCTGCGGTCACAGCCCGGCGATCGGGGCGAGGACATCCGCCTGAGCCTCGATCTCGAGCTCCAGCGGATCGCGATCGAGGAACTCAAGCGGGGCATGGACGACGCCGACGCGCAGGGCGGGCGCCTCGTGATGATGAAGCCCGAGACGGGCGAGATCCTCGCGATGGTGGACCTGTACCGCGATGTCGAGGGCGCCGTCGATTTCCCCTGGGTGGCGCCCGGCACGCCGGAAGAACAGTGGCCCAGCCTGCCCCCCGAGGGCAAGCGCCCGCGCTACCGCGTGCTGGCGGACGATCCGGGGCGCGAAGTCCACCCGGCGCTCGGTCGAAACCGGTGCGTGGAGGATGTCTACGAGCCCGGTTCGACCTTCAAGAGCTTCGTCTGGGCGAGCGCGTGGCAACTGGGCGTCATCGACGAGACCGAGACGATCTCGACGCGTCCCTACACGACCCCGTTCGGGCGCTATTTCGAGGATGTCACCAAGCGCGACAACCAGGACTGGGAGCATGTGCTCATCCACTCGTCCAATGTCGGCATGGTCAAGATCAGCGAGCGGATGACCAGGCCCCAGTTGCAGGAGGTCGTGCGCAAGTTCGGGTTCGGGCAGCGCACCCGCATCGGCCTGCCGGGCGAGGCGGCGGGCCTGGTGACGGACCCGAAGAACTGGTCGGACTACACGCAGACTTCGGTGGTGATCGGGCACGAGGTCGCGGTGACGCCGGTGCAGATGGTGCGCGCGTTCGGGGCCTACGCCCGTCCGGGCGATCTCGCGGGCACGCTGCCCCACCTGCGATTGACAGTGCCGACTCGGGACGAACTCGCGGCGGAGCCCGTTGTGCGTGTGCTCGATCCGGAGGTCGCGCTGCGGACGCGGCGCGTGCTGGTGCATGTCGCCGACCGGATGCAGGCGTCGATGGATCGGCGGTTCCCCGACGAGCCCGAGCCCGGCTACACGCTGTTCGGCAAGAGCGGCACCGCGGACATCGCGGTCGTGCCCCCGTTCGTCGAGACCGAGGATGGGAAGCGCGTGCAGATGGGCCGCCCCCGTGGCGCGGGGGGCTACTTCCACGAGCAGTACTGCTCGAGCTTCATCGGGGGCGCCCCGGTGGAGGACCCGCGGATCGTGGTGATCGCGGTCATCGACGACCCGGGCCCGGCGAAGATCCGCCAGCGGGCGCACTACGGCTCGAGCGTCGCGGGCCCGGTCGTGCGGCGCGTCGTCGAGCGGGCGCTGCGCTACATGGGCGTGGCGCCGCAGGCGGGCGAGGTCGCGGCGGCGGAGTAGATCTGAATCACAAGACGGCACGGCTCCTTCTCCCCAGTGGGGAGAAGGTGGCCCGGCGCAGCCGGGTCGGATGAGGGGCTTCGTGTGCTCCCTCTAGTCTCCGATGCTCGGTCGCACGGCGGCGAGAACGAGCGTGGAAGGGTGGAGAGCCCCTCACCCCGGCCCTCTCCCCACGGGGGAGAGGGAGGCGGAGGCGTCGGATGCTCATCCTCATTCACAGGCGCTGAACGCACGACCTCAATCGACTAGGATCCTCCGTTCAGCGAGTCCCATTCGACTTCATTGATCCGATCGGTGAACCTGCGTCCCTCGTAGTCTTTGACGATGGCTCATGTCTGTGTCCTGTATGTGGTGTACGCCTCTGGGCGGCGGAGGGCCCGTGCTGGACGCGACTCGGCAAGCCGCTTCGCAGTCTCTGTCCGATATGCGGGTTTCAGTCTGGATCGGATGATCGATTGCCGGCGTATTCGCTGAAAATGGCGTGGGATCGTCTCAGGATTGAGTGGATGGACGCGACGGAATGGCACGACTTTGCGATCGCGTGCCAACTACGGCTCGGGTACTCGGTCACATCGCTCCGCAGGCTCGAATCCCGGTACGACGAAGACCGATTATGGCGTACCCCAGAGAGAAAGAGCTCAGAGTCGTATCAACTTCGATTGAAGGACCGATTTTTGAATGAGGTCGTTCCGAGGGGGTGGCGGCCTGGGGATGCGGATCCGGTCGCGCTCTGGAAGTTGGGAACCTGATCGTCTAGTCGTTCTCTAGCGGCGACCGTCCCGCGGTCATGTCCCCGCGCGTCCCGGGCAGGGTCGCCGCGCGGATGAACTGCTCGTACTCGCGCTGGGCGGTGTCGAGGTCGTCGGTGAAGTAGGCGCGGAACACGCCGTCCCCGACGCGTCGGCCCAGCGTCCGTCGGGCGTTGCGCTGGCCGATCTGCTGGGCGAGTTCGCCGAACAGCCGGCCCTCCGCGGCGTCGAGAAGGAGGCGGGCGAGGGGCTCGCGGTACTTCGCGCCGGCGCCCTCGCGGAGGAAGTGGGCGAGGGCCCAGACCTGCGCGTAGTAGACCAGGGCCCGCCCGTCGGTCCGCTCCAAAAGGTCCTGGGGGCGGCTGACGAGGATCTCGCGAAGGGGCATGAGCTTGTCTTCCGCGACGGCGTCGCGCAGGGTGTCGAACCGCTGGGGGTTGGACCAGGGCAGGAAGACCGGGAGGGTGCGGTCGGCGCGGTCCCACCGGAAGCCCTCGAAGTAAGCGGCGATGCCCTCCTCGAGCCAGAGCGGGAGGGGGTGGCGGAAGGTCGCCTGGGTGTACTGGTGCCACCCCTCGTGGGCGGCGATGGAGAGGGTGTCGCGCGGGCCGATGTCGTAGTAGACACCCTTGCCCCCCAGGGCGAAGCCGCCGCGCGGGATGCGGAGGTAGGTGGGGGCCTGGTCGCCCGCGATGGAGCGGGTGATCGATTCCCACTCCGCCCGGCTGTGCATGACGAAGGTGTCGAGGCGCGCGCCGGGCTCGGGGAGGTCGCCGAGCGCGGAGCGGTAGGAGGCGAGGGCGAGTTCCGCGAAATCGGGGGTGCGGTCGAGCAGCAGCGAGCGTTTGACGGTCGTGTGGATGCGGAAGTGGGGGGTGGTGATGATGCGCCCGGCGCGTCCGGCGTAGGTCCAGTCTTCCTCGCTCACGATGACGCTGCCGCGCCGGGAGGGGGCGGCGTCGCGATCCGTCGCGCGCTCGGCGCGCGCACGGAGCGCGTCGTCCAGCGAGCCCGAGGTCTGGGCGGGGGCCGATCGGGGCGTGATCGATTGCGCGCGCGGGGGCGTCGGGGCGCACGCGGCGATCCCCGCGAGGGCGCCCGCGAGCGCCGCGGCGCCATGGAACCGGCGGACACAGCGTCGAACCGATCCGCTCACCCGAGGGCCTCCAGCGACTTGACAATCGCCTCGAGGTCCGCCTTCGCCTTCGCGTGCTCGTCGCGGGTCTGCTGCACGAGATGGGGCGGGGCCTTCTCGGTGTAACCCGGGTTGCCCAGACGGCCCTCAAGGGCCTTGATCGACTTCTCGAGGTCGGCCTTCTCCTTCGTGAGTCTTTCGCGTTCCGCCGCGGGGTCGAGGGCGTCGGCAAGGTCCGCGAGGCGGTGCTCGACGCCGTCGAGGGTGAACGAGGCGGCGGCGCCGTCGGGCGCGTCGGTGGAGACGGTGTGCAGGCCTGCGAGGGATTCGACGAGGCCGGACGCGGCGGCGATCTCCTCGGCGAGCGAAGCGAAGGCGTGGAGGGCGACTTTCCGGCGGGGCTCGACCTGGTTGGCGCTCCGGACGGCGCGGATCGCGTCCACGATCGTGCGCACACGCTCGAAGGTCGCCTTCGCGTCCTCGTCGGTGAGCGCCGCGTCCACGGCGGGCCACCCGCTCGTCGCGAGGACATCGCCCTTCGACGGCGGGTCGAGCGTCAGGCCCGCGAGGGCCGGGGCGGGGATCACCGAGAGGCGTTCGTGGATGGTCTCGGTGATGAACGGGACGACGGGGTGGAGCAGGCGGAGCAGGCTGTCGAGCACGAGGCGCAGGCAACCCTGCTGAGCGGGGCATTCCGCGATGGTGGGCTTGACTGCCTCGAGGTACCAGTCGCAGAAATCGCGCCGGACGAGGTCGTAGAGGGCCTTGGCGTACGCGCTGAACTGGTAGGAGGCGAGGGCCTGGTCGATCTCCGCGATGCCCTCACGCAGGCGGGTGAGCATCCATCGGTCCGCGAGGGTGAGATCCGCGGGGTCGATCGAAGACGGGAGATCCGCGGGAATCTTCGAGAGCGCGAACCGCGCCGCGTTCCAGAGCTTGTTGCAGAAGTTGCGTCCGAGGTCGAACTTGGGGCTGGTGTTCTTGCCCGTCGTCTCGTCGACCTCGACCGGCATGCGGACATCCTGGGTCTGCGTCGTCATCTCGACGAGCGTGAACCGCATCGCGTCGGCGCCGTGGCTGTGGATGATATCGAGCGGGTCGACGCCGTTGCCCAGGCTCTTGGACATCTTGCGGCCTTCGCCGTCCTGGATCATCGCGTGGATGAAGACATCGTGGAACGGGACGGGGCCCGCGGCGGGGCCCGTCGGGTTGTCGCCCTCGCCCAGGAAGTAGCGGTTGAACATCGCCATGCGGCTGACCCACAGCGTGATGATCTCGCGGGCGGTGGTGAGGACGCTGGTGGGGTTGAAGGCGCCGAGGAGGCCCGCGGTGTCCTGGAAGCCGTGCGCGAGGAGGAGGGCGGGGATGTCGATGACCCCGAACTTGGTCGCCTCGAGGGGCGCGGCGGCCTTGAGGCCCACGGCGCAGACGAGGTCGTCGGCTTCCGCGATATCGTCGGATTTCGCGAGGGGCTGCGCGCCGGTGCCCTGCTCGCGGAGGTCGCGCTCACGGAAGAGTTGGTAGGCGAGGGGCTGGCCGCCCTCGGCGGTGGACGCGGTGTCGCGCAGGTGGAGGAGCTTCTCGATGAGTTCGCCCGAGGCGTCGTCCTCGGACCCGATGAAGCTGCGGAAGGTGCCGACACGCTTGACCCAGACGGACTTGATGTTCGGGTGGGCGAGCGGGTCGATCTGCTCGGCGGTGACCAGCGGCAGGTCGTGGTTGGGCCATCCCAGCGTGGAGAGGGGCCAGAGGGCGCTGGAGAACCAGGTGTCGAGGACATCGGGATCGCGCTCGAATCCCGCGGCCTCGAGGGCCTGCTCGATGTGCTCGTTGCCCGGCGCGATGCAGATGAAGAAGCGATCTTCGCTTGCGCTCGGATCGACGGCTCTCGGATCGTTTGTGAAGACGCGTCCCTGCTCGGTCCACTCGTCGAGTTGGTCCCGCTGCTCCTTGTTGAACCAATCGTTGTCGCGGTCGATGCTCCACACCGGGATCCGGTGCCCCCACCAGAGCTGCCGGCTGATGCACCAGTCGCGCAGGTTGTCGTGCCAGGTCTCGAAGGTCTTCGCGTAGCGGCTGGGGTAGAAGGTCATCGACCCGTCCCCGTCGCGGGACTCGCCCGGCGCGGGGTTGGGGCGGCTCGCGCCCCACGCGTCGAGGCTCGCGGTGGTCCGCTGCTCGGGGATCAGCGACCGCTGCGCGTTGCCCCGTAGGCGGTCGTCCGTCACGCGGCAGTACCACTGATCGCTCAGGTAGGGCTCGACCGGGACATGGCTGCGGTAGGAGTGCCCCACGCTGTGCGTGTGGGGCTTGATGTCCTCCAGCAGGGGCTGGCTGTTGATCGTGTGCGCCTGGAATTCTTTGACGACCTTCTGGCGGGCGTCCTCGCGGCTCAGGCCGATGAAGACGCGGGCGCCGCCGTGGGGTTCGAAGTCGGGCCAGCCGTGGTCGGCGGAGATGGACCCGTCGGGCGCCATGACATTGATCAGGTGTGTGCGTGCGGAGCAGTTCGCCTCGATGGTGGGCTGGTGGCGCAGGCCCAGCAGCCAGTCGTTGGGATCGTGGGCGGGGGTGACCTTGAGGAAGCCGGTTGCCATCTTCGCCTTGGGGTCGTTCTCGTCGCCCCCCAGCGCGACGGGCAGGACGACATAGTCGTCCTGGATCAGCGGGACGGTGCGTCCGGTGAGCGGGATCTCGACGAGCAGGCCCGACAGCGCCTCGACGCGCGGGTCCTTGGGATTGAGCGCGACCGCGACATCGCCCAGGTAGGTCTCGGGGCGGGTCGTCGCGACGGTGATCCAGGCCTGGTCGTCCTCGGGGTGGGTATCGGCGCCGGGGTAGCCCTTCGCCTCGAGTTCCCCCCAGGTGACGGGGTTGTGGTTGCCCGGCCCGTCGGCCTCGGTCAGCGGGTGCACGAGGGGGTAGCGCAGGTAATAGAAGTGCCCCTCGATCTCCCTGTTCTCGACCTCGTCGTCGGCGAGGGCGGTCTGGGTGACGGGGTCCCAGTTGACGAGGCGCTTGCCGCGTTCGATCAGCCCGTCCTTGAAGAGGCGGAAGAAGGCCTCTCGGACGGCGCGGGCGCAGATCTCGTCCATGGTGAAACGCTGGCGGTCCCAGTCGCACGAGCAGCCCATCGCCTTGAGCTGGTCGGAGATGCGGGCCTCGTACTCGTCCTTCCAGGACTGAACGAGGGCGACGAACTGCTCCCGTCCGTTCTCCCCGACGCGTTCCATCGCCTTGTGTTCGGCGAGGGCGGGCTTGCCGGCTTCCTTGAGGCGCTTGTCCACGACGGTCTGGGTCGCGATGCCGGCGTGGTCGGTCCCGGGGAGCCAGAGGGTTTCGAACCCCTTCATCCGGTGCGCTCGGACGAGCACATCCTGGATGGTGTTGTTGAGCGCGTGCCCGAGGTGCAGGGCCGCGGTGACATTGGGGGGCGGGATGAGGACGCAGTAGGGGGGCTTGTCGCCGCTGAGGACCTTCGCGGGGTCGGCATGGAAGGCGCGGGCGTCGAGCCAGCGCTGCCACACGCCGGGCTCGTGATGCTCGGGGGAATAGGTCTTGTCGAGTTCGGGCATCGTCATCGTGGCGTCCGGATTTTCGGAATTGCGCATTCGCGGCCTCTTTCGGGGTGACTGACCATCCTAAACCGCGGAAGATTCCGACGATGAGCCGCGGACGACTTGTGATCGGGATTGTCGGTGTTTTTTCGCTCGTGGTGGGCGGCGCGGTCGCGTGGCGGGTGGTTGCCCAGCGTCGGCAGGCGGCGTCGCTCGCGGGGAGCCCCGCTGAGGGGGTCGACTTGGGCTCGACCGCGGCGGTGCTCAAGGCGGCGCGGACCTACATCGGGGGCCAGGAGCTGGGCAAGGCCGAGGCGGTCCTGAGGCGGGCATTGGAAACCCGTCCCGACGACGCGCTGATGCGTGAGATGCTCGGGGATGTGCTGCTGCAAGGCGAGGACGAGGCGGGGGCGATGGCGCAGTACGCGGACCTCGCGGACCGGACCGATGCCACGGCGGAGGTGCTCTTCAAGGCGGGTTCGCTCGCGGCTGGGATGGGCGATCACGATCGCGCGGTCGGCTATCTGACCCGGTCCCTGGAGAAGGACGCGGGCTTGATCGACGCGTCCGTGCAGCTCGCGAACGCGGAGCTGGAACTCGGGCGCATCGACGACGCGAAGGCGACGCTCGCGCGGGCGGCGGTGCTCGACGACGGGCTCGGCGTCGTGTGGGGCATGCTCGCGGAGATCGCGGTGCGTGAGAACAGGCTCGAGATCGCGACCCAGCACATCGAGAAGGCGAGGCGGATCGAGCCGGACAATCTCGCGTGGCGCGTGCTCGAGGCGCGGGTGAAGCGGAGGCAGGGCGAGCCCGAGACGGCGGTGATGCTGCTCGACGGGATCCGGGGGGACGATCGGTTCGAGCCCCCGGTGCTCGAGGAGATGGCGAGCGCCTTGGGCATGCTGGGACGGGGCGAAGACGCCCTGTCCATCTACCGCGTCGCGGTGCGCGAGCGCCCGGACGACGCGGAGATCCGCTACCAGGCAGCGGTCTGGGCGGAGCGAGAGGGAGCGCGGGCGGAGGCGCTCGAGTTCGCGCGGGTCGCGGCGATGATGGGGGACGAGCGGGCGAAGGCGGTGGTGAAGCGGTTGGAGGAGGACTGAGACTCAGGTCTCGTCGTCCGCTTCCCAGTCCTCGTCGTCGGGCTCGGGGTCGGTGTCGGCGCGCCGGGCGGATTCGCTCCAGGCGTCCACCCCCTCGAACCGGTCGCGGCGTTCGGGCTGCTCAACGGTGTTCTTGGCGAACCACGCGAACCCCGCGAGGATCAGGCCCAGGACGACGAGGATGCCCACGATGATGAGCACGACGATGAGCAGGAAGCCGCGCCCGATCGCCTGCTGCTGGGCAGGGTCGGGGCTCGCCGCGAGGGTGATCATCCAGTCGTTCACCACCCCAGTGTACCGGGCGGGGCGGGCTTCGCCCGCGTCCCGTCCCTAAACTCACGGTTTCGGGCCTCGCCCACCGCCGCAACCCGCGGCGCGGCGTTGCCCGGGCCTCTTGGAGCACAGCCTTGCATCTCGAAGCGCACTACAAGGTGATCGACGAACTCGGGGAGCGGATCAGCACGATCCGCGAGTCGCTGCGGTACGACGAGAAACTCGCGAAACTGCACGGGCTCGAAGAGCAGATGAACGCGGCGGACTTCTGGGACGACCAGGACAAGGCGAAGAAGGTCGTCGCGGAGATGAAGCAGGTCAAGGCCCAGATCGGGACGCTGCGGAAGGCGGTCGAGGACTTCGAGGAAGCGAAGCTCGCCTACGAGATGAGCAAGGAAGCGGAGGACCAGGACCTGCTCGCGGAGGCGGACGAGCAGCTGCACGACCTACTCCAGCGCATGGAGAAGATCGAGATGCAGTCGCTGCTGAGTGGCAAGCACGACCACCGGGACTGCTTCTTCACCATCAGCGCGGGCGACGGCGGCACCGAGGCGAACGACTGGGCGGAGATGCTCTTCCGGATGTACCTGTTCTACTTCGAGCAGATGGGCTGGAAGGTCGAGGAGCTCGAGAAGAGCCACGGGACAGAGGTCGGCATCGCGTCCGTCACGCTGCATGTCAAGGGCGACTTCGCGTTCGGCTATCTCGCGTGCGAGCGGGGCACCCACCGCCTGGCGCGGGTGAGCCCGTTCAACAGCCAGGGCAAGCGGCAGACGAGCTTCGCGACGGTCGATGTGACCCCCGAGTTCGAAGAAGTGGACCTGGTCATCCCGGACAAGGACCTGGACATCGTCGTGTTCGCACGCTCGAGCGGTCCGGGCGGGCAGAATGTGAACAAGGTCGCGACCGCGGTGCGGGTGACGCACAAGCCCACGGGGATCCAGGTCGTGTCGAGCACGCACAAGGAGATGCCCCAGAACCGGGCCCAGGCGCTGTCGATCCTGCAGGCGAAACTCGAGCAGATGGCGGAAGAAGAGCGGGAACGCGAGATCACCGAGGCCGCGGGCGGGAAGATCGAGCGTCGCGGCTGGGGCGCGCAGATCCGGTCGTATGTGCTCTACGACAACCGGGTGAAGGACCACCGGACGAACTACGAGGCGAACCCCACGGCGGTGCTGAACGGGGACATCCACGGGTTCGTGGATGCGGAGTTGAAGCGTCGGCGAACCGAAGCGGGTTGAACTCCGAATACAGATGCAACATCTCGTGACGGGGAACCCGAAAGGAGGTTCGCCTTGGTTGCATCGGTCGAAGTGTTCATGGTGCGTGACGGTCGGACGGGCGTCATCGTGGGGTGCGCTCCGCCGGAATTGCTGGGTCCGAGGAAGCCGCTGGTCATGACCCGCCCGGTTGCTTCCCCGGATCCCGTGCCCGGCCCGATTTCAACCCGTCGGTTCGCTGTCGGGCATCGGCCCAACAGAACTCGCGAACGAGAACCACGGAGAGAAAGCGGTGGGGTGCGTCCCGCGGAGCGCTGCCGCATCGTCGGTGAGTATCGCAGTGACAGTCCCCCTCCTCAGGATGCGGCTGGTCATTGCCCGGCGCGAAGGACACGAAGGACCCTGTCCTTTCCCCGGCGCCACTACCGAGACTTCTGTCGATTCGAGTCGGCGGCGGAACTGCCGAACTGCGTTGACGGCCTGATCTCGCGGGTGTTCCCGTACACCGTTGGGGGTGTTGTTCGCGGGACGACCGATCAGGCTATGCGGTGGTTTCGCGCAGGCTTACATTCTGGACTCGTCCAGCGCGTGGTCGGTGCGGGGCTGGTCATCCCGCTGAGCATCGCTTGGATTGCCTTCAAAGCGGTCCGATTTGTTCCGTTTGTTGACCAGCTTCAGGACTTGTTCATCGCCGATCCCCACGCGGACTTCGACGAGGACGAAGCACACGAGGACGAAAGGATTTAACCCAACCTGAGCGAATCACGCACACGATACACCGCGTTGAGTGTGTAGCCTTCGGAGTCCTCAAAGGTCATTCGGAGATCCCCATGCTGCACCTTGCCGCCGCCGTTCTGACTTCGACCGTCGCCGCCCCCGACGCCTTCGACACCATCGCCTTTGGGTCGTGCGCCCGCGAGCGCCAGGCGCAGCCGATCTGGACCGAGATCATCGCCCACCAGCCCGACCTGTTCCTGTTCATCGGGGACAACCAGTACGCGGATTTCTGGGAGAAGGACGGGAAGATGGTCATGGAGCCCGTCCCGAATCCGGAGCGGATCGCCGAGGCGTACGACGCGCTGGCCGCCCAGCCCGGCTACCGGCGGATGCAGCGGACCTGCCCGATCATGGCGACCTGGGACGACCACGACTACGGCGCCAACGACAGCGGCAACGACTTCGTCTTCCGCGACGAGAGCCAAGGCCTGTTCTGCGACTTCTACGGCTTCGGGGACAACCACCCGATCCGCGAGCAGGAAGGCATCTACCACAGCCGGGTCTTCACGGGTCCGGGTGGGCAGCGGGTGCAGGTCATCATGCTCGACACACGCTACCACCGCGACCCGCTGGAGAAGGCCACCGACGGCGTGGAACGCCCCGGGCCCTACGCGCCGACGAGCGACACGAGCACGACGATCCTGGGCGAGGAACAGTGGGCCTGGCTGGAGAGCCAGTTCCGCACGCCCGCGGATGTCCGCATCCTCGCGAGCAGCATCCAGATCGTCGCCGACGGGCACGGCTGGGAGACCTGGGGCAACTTCCCTCATGAGCGGCAGAGGCTGTATGACCTGATCGACCGCACGGACGCGAGCGGCGTGCTCGCGATCAGCGGGGACCGGCACCTGATGGAGTTGTCGTGCGACCGCGATCGGGGGACGCCCTACGCGTTCTGGGATTTCACGAGCAGCGGGCTGACGCAGAAGGCCCAGAAGATCAACGACCCCAACCCCCGGCGCGTCGGCCCGCTTCGCCGAGAGACCAACTTCGGTGTCATCCGCTTCGAGTGGGGCGCCACGCCCGACGAGACGCAGATCCACCTCGAGGGGTTCGGCGATCAGGGGCAGATGCTCACGCGTCAGACGGTGTGGCTGTCGGATCTGTCTGAAGACTGAACGCCGACGATCCACCCCTCATCGCGGGCGATCGTGGGCAGATCGCGCGTGAGCGGGTCTGCGTTCAGCAGCGCGTCGCGTGTCGCAACGACCTGCCGGGCGTCCTTGATCGGGTGATCGACCCGGCCGGCGTCGAACAGGCTGGGCCAGATCTCCGCGATGATGACCGCGTCCGTGATCTCCGGCGCGTGCGCTGCCGTCTCGAAGGGCCAGAGCACGCCCCGGTTGCCGAGTGCGTCCAGCAGGCGGTGGACCGCCGGCAGACCCAGTAACGCCTGCCCGCCGACCGAGCCGGTCGTGTAGAGCTTCCAGGGCGACTGGATCGCAAGCCTGCGTGTCTCGCGGACATGCCGCTCCACGCCCCGGTACTCGGGCACGCCTCTCATCACCCGCTTCGTCGGCAGCAGGGCGTCGCCCGCGAACGAGCGGCCGGGTGGGCAGCCCCAGAACGGGCCGTGTGGCTCGCGGAAGCGTTCCGCGATGTCACGATTCAGATCCGCGGCGATCTCGAAGCGGTTGTTGCGATTCGCGTCGTCGTCGGTGATCCGTTCCGCAAGGAATCGGCACAGGTCCCGTCCGACGGGGAGGACGGGTGAGCCGTCACGCGCGAGCGGGTATCCCAGCGGGAAGTCGAAGCCGACGATTGCGGACCCGTGGTAGACGGTCAGCAGGTCGCACAGGCGGGCCTCGCAGGAGGCCCGGGTGCGGAAGTACTCGGGTGGTGGGCGGCGATCTGCGGCGTCGTCGCGACAGGCCCACGCGATCCAGCACGCGTCGGGGCTGGGCTTCCTTGGCTTGGGCTGGGACGCGGCGGACCAGTCGACCGCGACGACAAGATCCGGCGCAAACGCTGGTGAGCCCGCGGGCGGACCACCGGGCTCAGTCTTCATCGCGGAACATCTTCAGCGGGCGGGGGCCCGGGCAGCAGCCCACGGCGCAGCCGCAGTCGTCGTTCTGCTTCGTCGTGGGCCTGTGGTGTTCGGGCGCATCGCCCGCGTGGGCGAGGACGGAACCCACGAGGATCGTGAGGAAGCACATCACCGGGACGATGAGCGGCAGGTCGACACCCAGCAGCGGGACGACGACGAAGAAGGCGACCGCCGTCAGCACGACGAGCACGAACGCGACAACGAGCCGGCGAGCGAGGCGTTTGCTCTGCTCCTCGTACCGGTTCGCGTCGTGCTCGGCGCGGAGGCGCAGCCTCGCCTGCTCGAGCAGGTCGTCGGGAGCATCGTCGAGAGGGCGGTTCATTACGGCATGGTAATCGCCCGCCGACGCTTGTCCTATTCCCCGCAGCGCGAATCTGCGCCGAGCGTCCGGTATTCTCGCGGTTCATGCAAATCCGCACCGAACGGCTCAGCCTCCGCCCGCTCGACGCGGGCGATCTCGAACCGCTCGCCTCGATGATGGACGACCCCGAGGTCTGCCGGTTCATCGGGGATGGACGCCCGCGTTCTCGCGAGCGTGTCGAGCGTACGATCCGCTTCGCGGAAGGGCTGTGGCGGGGGCGGGGCTTCGGGCCCTTCGCGATCGAGCGGGCGGATCGGTTCCTCGGCGTGTGTCTGCTGGTTCCGATCGCGTGCTCCGGGATGGATCCGAGCGATTTCGATGCGCGAGGACCCGAGATCGAGATCGGGTATTGGATCGCGCGGGAGGCCTGGGGACAGGGGTACGCGCCGGAGGCGGCGCGGGCGGTCCTGCGATGGGCGATGTCGGACTCGGGCGCGGCGCTCGAACGCGTGATCGCGGTGACGCATCCGGCCCACGAGCGATCGCAGCGGGTGCTCGAGCGCATCGGCATGCGCCGCGTCGGGGAGACCGATGCGTATTACGACACGACGACCTCGCTGTACACCACGCCGGACGCGCGGGGGTCCTGACCCCCCCGGGATCAGCGCCGGTGCGTCGGGGTGTCAGACCAGCAGAGACGCGGGGTTCTCGAGCAGTTCCTTGACGGTGTTGAGGTACTGCGCCGCCATCGCGCCGTCGATGATGCGGTGGTCGCTGGACATCGTCATCGACATCTCCTCGCCGACGACCAGCACCGGCTCGCCGTCCTCGTCGTACTCGACGAAGGGCTTCTGCACCGAGCGGCCCACCGCGAGGATCGCGGCGTTGGGCGGGTTGACGATCGCGCTGAAGTGATCGACCCCGAACATCCCCAGGTTGGAGATCGTGAAGGTCGAGTCGCTCATTTCCTCGACAGTCAGGCCCTTCTCGCGGGCCTTCTTCGCGAGGCGTTTGGTGTCCGCGGAGATCTGCCTCAGGCCTGCCCGGTCCGCGTCGCGGAGGGTCGCGACGACGAGCCCGCCGCCCCGCTCTTCGGGGAGCGCGACCGCGACACCGATGTTCACACGCCCGTGCAGCTGGATGCTCGGTCCGTTCGCGACCCAGGACGAGTTGACGAACGGGTGGCTGTGCATCGCGAGGGCGCAGGCCCGGACGAGGAAGTCGTTGACGCTGAGCTTGACGCCCTGCGGCGCGAGCTGCTCGTTGAGCTGCGAGCGGAGCTCGGTCAGCGCATCGAGGCGGGCGGAGACCGTGACCTGGTAGTGGGGGATCGTCGTCTTCGACTCGACGAGCCGCTTCGCGATCGTCTCGCGCATCCCGGTGAGGGTGACGGTCCGATCCTCGA